>SDBS01007829.1_pt1 | contig 10354 bp, 14 predicted proteins | sample 2277091 | NCBI WGS metagenome assembly SDBS01 (sample SAMN10404972, study PRJNA504765) | marine sediment metagenome | isolation source: marine sediment core GS10_PC15, 163 cmbsf | place: Arctic Ocean: Southern Knipovich Ridge | collected 2010 | reverse complement strand
CAGAGTTACTCAGGATCGCAGGAGAAACCTGCGATGAAATTGCTGCATTCATGCAGCTTTCAACAAAGGAGGTGCTACACTAAATGCAGAATGAAAGTGTCTCATTCTCATTGACACGTACCGCAGAAGCAACGATCCCCCGTTGATATTCACCTGGGCGTAGCCCGGGTCTTTACTGAACGAGTCCTGCTTCCATGAAGCAAATGTGGGAGTGTGTCATAACTCATTGATACCTCATGCACTTGAATGAATATGTGCTGAAAACAGAAACTCAAGACTGAAAACCAGCGGAGTTACTGCTGATTGACCGGGAATCGGGCTGGATTATGATCTCATGGATTGGAATTGCTCGGAATCGCTCAGTTTAGGTTTCAGATGTGGGCGCACGCAGCGGGCTGGGACGCTATTCAGTTATGATGCTGATGGGATCGATGGATCCCGTATCTTGGATGCCTTAGTTGCAGGAGCCAGTGGCAGCTCGAAGAGGGTATTGGATTTCCTATCCCTAGGTGAGAGCAACTTCGCTCGGTTCCACGAGCTCACTCTGGGAGATGGACCAAGACAGATTTACAATGCTTGGCATGCATACGACCTGCCGCGTCTGGCACCTGGGTACTTCATCGGGAATGTGATCGAATCAGTATGTCCGGACTCCGTGTACAGGTTTTCCGATCTATGGTTCCCTCGAACGGGGAAAGAGCCATATATGACCGGTGAAAAGGCCTTCTTGAAGCCTGAATTGCTCATGGACTAATGCAGAGCCGACATATCTAGGGAGAGGTATTCACCATGGAGAATCTTGAACAACTTTTTCTCAAGTATCAGAGGAAATTCGGCAAGTGCTACAAGTTGGAGGACAGGTGGTGGGCAAACAAGACGATAACATGGGAGGAGGCAGTCGTACGCGCCTGGCGCTCCAGACTATGTAGTGGGGAAATGTATGATCATCAGCGGAGAGTAGGCGCGAAGAAGTTAGAAATTGGTCTCCAGAAGGCCCTATCGAGTCCACTGTGTTCACCAGCAAGTTTGCAATCTTTCTTTGATGTATACAAATGGATCAAGCCAATCACTGATGACACAGAGAGAATCGGTCCAGTGACCGCATACGATGTGTCAAGGCGTATTGCTTCATGGCTGGGGTACTCCCCAGAGGAAGTCTTCCTGCACGGAGGCACTGCCAAAGGAGCAAGAAGTCTCGGGATTCGGGGCTCTAGGGTTCCGGTATCAGCGTTTCCTGAAGTACTGCAGAAGCTGAGTCCAGAACATATTGAGAACTTCCTATGCATAAATAAGGATAAGTTATGGGAACTCTAGGTTTCAGATGATGCTGATCGATGACTCCGAAGTGTGATTATCCTGATAGACAAGCACTCGTTGAGGGTGTCGACTTCATGCTTGTCGGCGCGGAACTGGGTGAAGATCTCGAGCGCGCACTTCATGCTGCTTTGGCCGGTGGCGCTGTCTTCCACGAATCATCTGATCCCCTAGCAGTATTCCGGCAAGCGCTTGCAGATTCTATCTACAGCATCGAGTCTCACCCGCATGGAAAGCTGATTCAGCGGTTTCTGCTGGAAGGACCCTACGAGCGCGCTGGAGATATTCCAAAGGAACTGGTTGATCAGCGACTCTCGGATAGTGAATCCGCATCGGTGATCAAGTTTATATACTCCCATATGGTGAATTGCTTCAAAGGAGCAATTGCTGAGTTACTCGGAACTCAGTCCTGTTTGCGTCTCCTGAAGGATCTCCAGAGTAGAGGCGAGCTTCCGGCTGCTGCCAGGCTGTACATCGGTAATGCTGTCATGATTCATCGTAAATCGGGAAGAGGTGCTTAAGTGCGCGGATATGCACTTCCTGGTAGAGAACACTCATCCATCAATAGGCACTAGCGTCACTGTTGCAGGTGTTGTAAAGGTCAAGTCAGGTCAGCAATCCATGCGGAGCATGCTCAGGCAACTTGACCGGCATGTACTGCGATCGGGGCGGGGTCTTCGAGCTAACTGCTCCGAATACACCAAGCAGCAAGTTGCCATAGACTATGGACCAGACCATCGAGTTTTCAGGGTGACGGTCAAGCCCTCCAGTTGGCGACTTCCCCGAACCTTCCGATTTGCAGCCATGGAGCAGAGTAGAATACTGCATGTGGATCCAGGGATACCTTCATGTGATGATGACAAGATCACTCATATGAGCGAGGATCACTGGCATGTTGAACTGAAATGGTCCAGAGAGGCTATTGCAGAAGCGGCGTATGAGATGACCTTCTGGTATATGGAGGAAGTAGGTGAAATCATCTACTCTCAAGGTGTACCTGCAGAGTGGAAGGAAATGACTCCTGCTGAAGCCGGACGCAATGCGGTGGAAATGATGCTGTATTACGCCATCTTGCGCTGCCGTACAGACGCTGAAAGAGGAAGGGCTATCGCGCTTTACAACAGCTACGGGTACGGTTATGCACTAGGGATGAATTACCGGAATTCAGAAGGAAGACGCGAAATGCTCTGGCCACGAGACCTGGATGAAATCCTAGCCTATGGCAAAACGAAAAGCGGATGCACATTCCGATGAAGGAAACGCAAGTGCACAGTATGTACTGCGACAACAGGATTATTTTTCCCTGATCAGAACCCGTGCCCCTTCGATTAGGGCAAGTAATGGGAATAGCAGAACCACCAGAGCCAGCAGGATTGTGCGAATCACCCGACCAGGAACAGGTCTTGCCTTCCAGCCTCTGGCCATGAAGGAATCGGGAAAGCTGTCCGACAGCTTACCCGCTGGTCTTGTTAGGAAGTTCCTCCAAGTACCGCCTTTCGAGAGTGCTCTTCTTACCCGTTCCCCCTTGAAGTAATCGCTGTGCCTGTAGTCATCAGTGCGGATGTTCAGAAGGTTACCTGAAGAGAATCCTCTCCTTCCCCCGGGGCCTGCATCCGGGATTGTGAAGTGGCTGATTCCAACCCATATGTCCTTGCCTGCGCAGTGATTCAGGATATACTCCACCTGGTTCCTGTCGATCAACTCCTGCCAGTCGAAGTCCGGCCTGACGATGCATCCCAGAAGTATCAGTCTTCCTATGGAGATATCCGGGTTGTCCCTCAGTACATGACTGATCAGCCATGTACCGAAACTGTGAGCGATGATGTCGGGCTTGGTTCCGGCGTGTGAACCAGCAAGGGTAGAGGAGAGAGCCCTGAGCTTCTCGGCCAACTCCTGGATCTCGCGATTCTGGACCCGTTTCAGGAGAACTCCTATACGGATCAGGCCGTACTTGTAGATGTACTGAGGAATGGAATGTCCGAAGGAATCACTCAGTCCCCAGGCGAAGTCCTCCTGCCAGGGGCCGCGTGTATTCATTCCGTGGATCACCACGGCCCATCTGATATCCCTGGATGGTGGAGACTTCCGGTAGTAGTACGGTCGGGACGCGAACTCCTCTGGAGAGACGAGGTCGTTGTCGTTGGCCTCGCAGTAATGGTCGTCGGGTGGCGCATCATCCCGGAAGCATTCATCACAGTAGGGACAGTAGAACTCAGATCTCTTGTATACCTCATCGTGTTTTTCAGAGAGTACCTCAAGAAGAACGGTGACATCATCTGGAGAAGTATCCGTAGCTTCAGCGATGCGATGGATGTCGAACTCCAGGACTTCCGCTGCAAGAAGCATCTCTTTCAGATGGGCGACGAGACCAGGATGGAAGCCTTGATTGAGGAGGTCAGTCCAGATTGGCATCATGCCCTTTCGGCTACGATGCCGAGGATGATCCAGGCATCCTCGCGATTGCATTGATGTGCGATCTTGATGCGATCCTGCCCGCTGCCATACATCTCCACCTTGATCTCCTCGCGGGAGAGACTCTGGTCAGGCTGATTCCGGAGATGGAACACTCCACGATTACCGGTGAAATCCTCGGGATGCAGAATGGCAAGTCGAACCTGTCTCACGGCTTCAATGGAACCATAGGATTCCCCATAGACACTGCAGCCGAAGTCGATGTAGCCCCCGCCGGTTTCCAGCCTTGCCATCTGGGGATGAACCCCTCTGGCAAGAGCGGCATCATTCAGAACAGCCTGATCGAGATTGCGGATTGCGGAACCGATGTTCAGGCGAGAGAGGTGTTCCCTGGGAATGAAACGGTTCACCGTTGTCAGCACTTCATCCAGGAGTTCATCATGGTGCTTCTTGTTCCACGGGGCCTGGATGAATACCGACGCGAACCGGCTGCCACATGGCCACTCGAACCTTGTCACTGATCGATTCACTCTGAGACGATGAGCCCTGTACTCATAGAGGTCACCGTCCTCATCCTGCCTGAAGTCCTTGTCAGCCGCTCTTACCCACGAGTTATGTCCTTCGTACCAGGTTATCCTGAAAGAGACATCATCGTAGTGGATTCCGGCCAATTCCCTCTCTTCAGAGAATGCCATAGATGGGGGAACATCCCACTTGTCTTCATAACCAGCTTCTTCCACCAGGTCTCTTACGCTGTCTCTGTCGCGCCAAAGTGTCCTATCTACAGAAAGATCGTCTACATGAAACAAGTAGACATGCTGTTTTCCCCACCCCTCGACATGCTGCAGCCATCTGTCGAAATGCTCTCGGGTCAGTTTCCCGGATTCGATCGCGGTGATTAGGTTTCGCTGGAAGTCGGCTTTCGTGGCACCGATCTTGATCCCGTTGTCTCGGAGGAGTTCCTTGATGAAGACATTGCCCTGAGCAAGGACGATACCCGTGGCGAGTTCGATCAGCTGTTCCTTCTCGGTCATATCAGTCTACTTCCACTTCTTAGGGATCTGATCCTCTCCTGCTATACTCTTCATAAACTATACATTCTCATCCATATGGCGCAACACAAACCGACTGAGTAAGATATCAGGGTGTAAGTAGTCCGATACATGAGAAGAGGTTGATCATGGACCACCTGTTCAATGCGAAATCCAAGTTCTGGATCGAGGATATCGTCCATGTCGGGTCCGAGGAATCAAGAGCAAGAATCATCCCCGTGAGTAGGTCGGAATACTATCCACCTCAGCATATGAGAAGAATTGTGTTCCCGACGCATCAGCTTGAACCGGAGTTTTATCGTTCCAGACAGCGTCTTCCCGAACTGGACCTGCCAGAGGAACGGTCTGGGTTTAAAGGGGGACTTGTTCAAGGCGGATATTACGATCTGTCACGAACGAGAGGAGAACCAAAAAGAACTGATTCTGGTGAATACGATTTGGCCAGTATTGATCTTGACGAGACCAGAACAGCATCCCCCGTTGATGATCAAATCCGTGCAGATCTTCAATCACCGCAAGTACTGAGCGCGGATATGAAACGAGGTTTCGATTCTTGTCGTCTTTATTGCTTCAATGTGGGGCAGGGAGATTCCTCGCTGCTTATATTGAATGGGAGCGCCTATCTGATTGATACGAATATCTATTCCTGGAGATCTTTAGAAAGGTTCAGTATTGAGCTGAAGAGCATCCTTAAAATGGAGCGAATTGGGAATCGGATCAAAGCTTTGGTAATTACGCATAAACATGTGGATCACCTCAGGGGCGTGCATAGACTTATGGAAGAGGGACTTTTTACGTTTGAGCATTTCATCATTAACTCGATGTATACTCATGCCACAGGAGCGGTCGAGGACTTACTGAGTGCGGCTGAGAAGCACATCCCCAGGACGGGATGGATAGAATCGAGCCGACCGTTCGTGGTCAACGAGGGAGGCTTCAGGATCGAGGTATTGAACCCCACATCTGCGACGAATACTAAAGCGGGTGCACCCGATATAAACGACAGCAGTATCGTATTCACTGTTCAGCGGGCAGATGAGGGTCTCCAGCTTGTTCTGACTGGTGACGCATCTTATCCAGTGCTCGTGAAAGCCCTGGTTAATCATTCATCCAGCAGATCAGTTCTGAGTGTATCCCACCATGGTAGCAGAACAGGTACTAGTGCAAGGCTTCGATCAATGCTGAACCCAATTCAAGCTCACATCTCTGCCGGGAACTCCAGGAGCTATGGCCATCCACATGAAGAAACTCTCAACATCCTAAATACTCCTCCTGCGGTTAGGCCGAAAATATCCAAGAGGATCGGAAAGACTGTAAGATTCAATTATGATTCTGATCTGCAACGGGCCTGCCTATTAGTGTTGAGAAAGAGGAAATGTGATGCTGTCGACAGGCAAAAGTGAGTATCATTACTTGAATGAAGAGGTTTGGCTATAATACAGACCGAACCAGTTGTGGCGGGAGAGTCAGAAAGAGAGTACGCGGTTCCGGCAGTGTCGACTAGAGATTTTTCAATCCGCTGTCTGAGCCTATTCTGAAATGTTGGCATTTGCTGATTACGAGCGTTAGTATATGAATCGGTAATGGTCGGAGCACGCTTCGTGTTGCTAGGTAAGCGGTATGGGGTCGGTTCCAGAAGGGAGGGCCATGACCAAGAAGGAAGAGACTAAGCGACTCAAGAAGATTGAGGAGCAAAGGACGAGAGCCACCGGTTCGAAGGAGAAAGCAAGAGCATTCCTCTGTCGTCTCGGAGTCTACGAAGAAGATGGCACTCTTAAGAAGGAATACCGTACCGAGTAGTGTATTCCACCCGACCCAACCTTGTACTATGTTTCCATGGTTGTGATAGATCCGTTGCTATGCAGGTTCTCACCGGTGAAGTCCGCCTCAGACCCAGCGAGAATGATTATGACTGGCTCGGACATGGAATCTACTTCTGGGAAAACAACCTCAGACGGGCTCTGGATTTCGCACAGTACCGTACAGACCATCCCGGAGAGGGCAAAGCTATTCAGGAACCATGTGTTCTTGGTGCGGTGATCGGCTTGGGTCACTGCCTTGACCTGCTTGAAACAGGTTCGTTGAATCTAGTGAAGACTGCTTACGAGGTGTTCGCAGAGACAGTTGAGGATGCACAAGTGGAATTGCCACGAAACACAATGGGGCCAGATCTCAGGCTGAGGAAGCTGGATTGTGCAGTAATGGAATTTCTCCACCATTCGCAAGACAGGGATGTAGACCTGCGTTACGATTCAGTCCGAGGAGTATTCACGGAGGGTAACGAACTGTACCCCGGCGCCGGATTCCACGAGAAGGATCCTATCCAGATCTGCGTTCGGAATCCGAACTGTATCAAGGGGTATTTCCTACCACTTGACACAGATGAGGGGCACAAGAAGGTGTAAAAGGGTTGCTCGCATCCGTTAGCACATCACTTCCTGAATGCGAGCAACAACCTCTAGCTCTTTCGCGACTTACCGGAATCGGAACGCTTCTTTCTCCAGGATCCATCCTTGTTCCTCGATCTGGGCTGCTTGCCTACGTGCGGAATGCCCTTACCCGCTCTTCTGTCAGTCGCCATGTCTTCACCTCCTTTCACTTCACGGGTACAATAGGAGAATATCGCAAAATGTCAAGAATTGACTTGACGCGATATGTATTGAAGCTATACTACTAATAACAATGAAGGAGAGGGGGCTGAAATGCCTAACAGAGAAGCACATCAGGTTGCAGGAGGGGCAGCCGGCTCCATACTGGCTGGTCTTTGGGCTGCGCGGAGGAGCGGGAGAGTAGATCCCGCAGTTACTATTGGCGGGTTGCTTGGAGGGCTCATTGGTGCATGTATCCCTGATTCCCTTGATCCTCCGGACTCCCCGAATCACCGAGGTGTAGGACACTCGCTTGCGTTAGCTGGTACTATCGGGGCGGGTTGTTCTACTTCTCTACCGATTCTCATCGCGAATGCTGTGAGAACGAAGGAAGAAGTGAACGCCTATGTTGCTCAAGGACTCGCTGTCCCATTGCTGGTGGGGCTCAGAAGGCAGTTAGCATTGATAGCGCTTGGAGTTGCCTTGGGAGTAACTGCGGGGGTGGCTTCGCATTTGGTTCTGGATGGAGAGACTCCGGACGGGATTCGCCTGTTCAATCGCAAGGTTAGGGGGTAGCATGTCCAGTATTGGTGAGACCATCCGGAATCTCAGGGAGCGGATGGGTGCAACCCAGGACAAGCTTGCTGAATGGGTGGGTGTATCCAGAGGGACTATCACGCAACTGGAAGCAGGTAATAGGGCACCCGAGTCGCTTGAGTTGTTCCGGATCGCAGACTTCTTCGGATGTACTGTAGCTGAACTGCTGGAGAAGAATGCACTTGATCTGGGAGCCGTAGGAATACGTTTCCGTAGGGCCATCGGCATTCAGGAGGATGATGAGCTGAATGTTTCGGTTTCCAATAGCATCAAGCTCGCCAGAGAAGCTGCCAACTTGCGGGAGATACTGGGTGTGGGACTATCCGAAGTCTGCATTCCTCACTACATGCTTGCCGATCCTTCCAGCAAGGTTGAAGCCATACAGCAGGGAAACCAGATTGCATTAAAGGAGCGTAACCGCCTTGGGCTCGCTGCCGACCGAGTAGAGAATATCGGTGAGCTAATTGAATCCCAAGGAGCGTGTGCAGGTGAGCTAGGGATGCCTACCGATGTGTCTGGATTCACCATCAGCCTTGGTGATCTGGGATCCATCTGCTTGGTCAATGAGGAGCATTCCGGACTGCGGAAGCGCTTCTCAATGGCGCATGAGTACGGGCATGTCCTGATGGATTCCAGTCGTGGAGCTGTGGTGAGCAAGACCAGCGAGAAGGATGAGCTCCTGGAGGTTCGGGCTAATGTATTCGCTGCGGGATTTCTGATGCCCGAGTCCGGCTGCCGGGAGATGATTAGGAAGATCGGGAAAGGCTCCTCGTCCCGTGAACAAACTGATGTGTACGATGAAGAGAGCGTCACTCGAATCGCGGAGAGGTACAGCGCTGAAGACCAGCAGATCCAGTTGTACGATGCTGCAAGATTGGCATTTCACTTCGGTGTGAGTATTCAGGCAATGCTGTACCGGTTGAAGAATGTAAGGATGATCAATCAGGCAAGACTCGATACTCTTCTGGAAGAGGAGGGGTCTGATGCGGGGATTCATCTGCGACGGCTAATGCGGAAGCATGATGAGGATGGCCGTCTGGATGAACCCGATCTCTTCCGATGCACAGTTATCAACATGGCACTGGAAGCGCTGCGCCGGGGGGAGATCAGCCGGGGCAAGTGCCTGGAGGTGGGCGCGTTGGCCTGTGCAGCAGAACAGATCGATGATTTTCGTCAGGTTGTGGCAGAGCTCGCCCATGAGGAAGTGCCTGTGATGATACCGGGTGAGGGTATCGAGTGACATCCAGCTTGGTGGTCCTGCTTGATGCGTGTGTGCTGATCAACCTGTTTCACGCGGAGGGGTCAGACCTTTTTGAAGGCCTTTCCGAGTACGACTTCCGTATCACTACGCATGTTCAAGGTGAGATCACCGATCCCCAACAGGTGGAAGTGCTGCAGCAACTCCTTGATCAGGGGGTCCTGCACCTGGAACTGATCACTGATCCGGTGACGATCCTCGATATCGAACAGCTTATGAAGCGGATTCAAGCTGGAGAAGCATCCTCCCTCGCGCTGGCGAAGAGAACCGGTTGGACCGTCGGAACAGATGACAGGAAGGATCGCAGTATCACTGTTGAGAGCAAACCTATCGGAATCCTCACTACGCCGGGACTTCTCGTAAAGGCCATTCGGAAGGGCCTCCTTTCAGTCGAAGAAGCAGACGGGATCAAGGAGCGGCTGAAGGAGCACAGGTTCTTCATGGCGGTCGGGTCATTCCAGGAGAAGATCTGAAGATGGGGAATCCGATATCCGGCGATGTTGCGCATGAAAAGCAACAGGACGATCAAGTTGTTCCACTCGAAGGAAGGAAGCTGTTCACTATCGGATACGAGGGTCTGGACTTCGAGGAATACCTGAGGCGGCTGGAGGAGAACGGGATACTGATGGTCGTCGATGTTCGAAGAGACCCCGTCTCGCGCAAGCCTGGCTTTTCCAAGAGGGGGATGGCAGAGCGCCTCGGCGCAGCGGGGATCCGGTACGAACATCTCCCGATGCTGGGGATCGAGAAGGAACGAAGGCAAATAATCCGGACAGCGGAGGATCGGGAGCGGGTCTTCCAGTGGTACCTGAAAGATGTCCTTGAGCAGGAAGAAAATACTCTTTCTGGTCTACTGAAGTTACTTGACACATACCGGCGGGTCGTACTCACCTGCTACGAACGGAATCCCCTGGAGTGTCACAGGAGCGTCATCGCGGAGAAGCTGGTGGAGCTGAGCACGGAAGGGATACGGGTGCGTACACCTCCAGGTGGGACGAAGCGGAACTGGGTGACAGGAGGGCCAATATGAGGGGATATATGGCATTGCATGGTGTGTCCACGAGCCTGACCGTTTTGGTTATGGCCTTGATACTGCTCGGCTGTAACACCGAACTGATTGCACCGTACAACCA
>SDBS01007828.1_pt1 | contig 10355 bp, 8 predicted proteins | sample 2277091 | NCBI WGS metagenome assembly SDBS01 (sample SAMN10404972, study PRJNA504765) | marine sediment metagenome | isolation source: marine sediment core GS10_PC15, 163 cmbsf | place: Arctic Ocean: Southern Knipovich Ridge | collected 2010 | reverse complement strand
AGTTCGACAGGCTCACCAGTAAACGCTACGCTCATTCCTCTCTCCGTTCGCCCTGATAGTTCGACAGGCTCACCAGTAAACGCTACGCTCATTCCTCTCTCCGTTCGCCCTGATAGTTCGACAAGCTCACTAGTAAACGCTGCGCTCATTCCTCTCTCCGTTCGCCCTGAGCTTGTCGAAGGGTCTAAAAATTTTCGCAAGTAAGTATCTTTTGAAAAAACAATGTTTTGCAAATAACCTATATTTCCCAAGCTTCTCTACATTTGGCCGTTCGATACCCTTCGACAAGCTCAGGGCGAACGGGGGGATAATAAAGGGCACCGAAGTGCCCCTTTTGGTATTACTTGAAATAATTTTCATTGAACGCTTTTCTGAGCCACCGCTAGCGCCTCAATAATTCGATTTAATATAAAATGAAGATACTCTGGCTTAGGCTGAGTAGTAGTAATAGTAGCGCCACTATTCATCTTGGTAGTTTCAGTAACCATAACTTTTTCCAATATCAACTTTAGCAATTCAGGGCCATATGTTTGAGCTACAAAAGTGATTGGTGCAATTTTTGCTACGAGCTGTTGTTTCGTTTCATCGTCAATGCCCGCAGGATTCCCCTTAGAAACAACTAATTGAAGTACAGGATCTTTTGCGAGTTCCGCAAGATAGTTTAATCCAGCCTGCGCAAGAGCTTTCTCTTCCGGCCCAAACTTACTCGCTATGTTTTGTAACACAACCTCAAGAAAATGAAGGTATGCCTGATGCAGTTGTACAATTGCTTCTTGCACTTCTGCGTTTTGCACAACTTTAATACCAACACTTACAAGTTTCTCTATTTCTTTTTCAGGAGATAGGCTTTCATTTTGTGCAAAACATGAAAGTGAAGAACATAAGAGAACTGATAACGCTATTTTTTTCATGAATATCCCTTTGGTTGTTTGGATGCTGAACAATGTAAATATTTTCATAATAAAGTGTAGCAAAATTTACCATTATGTCCAATTTATAGGGGCTGTAAGCAGCATAAAATACACGCTTTATTGACTTTCAAAAAATAGTATTTAACCTAATACTTAAATATAAGAAATTCTCTATCACTCCTTCCAATCGGCATATTTACATGGCAAGAAAACCGTTTTACCTCACTCAAGAAACACCGACCACCATCCTTGTAGGCATCGATGCGCCCTATAACCGCACCGTCTATATGGATTCCTACTTTGAAGAATTTGCAAATTTGGTCAAAACCGACGGTATCCCGTATGAGCAGATGCTCATCGTAAAACTGAGAGACATCAATCCAGCCACCTTTTTGAGTAAGGGCAAACTGCAAGAAATAAAAGAAGCGTGTGAAAAATCTAAAGCTGAGCAAGTAATTTTTTCTGAGCGCTTATCCCCCGTTCAAATTCGAAATTTAGAAGATTTTCTTGATTGCAAAATAATGGATCGCACTGATTTAATTCTCGATATATTTGAAAAAGCTGCTCTCTCAGCTGAAGGTAAAATGCAAGTAGCTATCGCGCTCTTGCAACATAACAAAGCACGACTTGCCGGCAAAGGCATTCATTTAGAGCAGCAAGCAGGGATTACGGGCCTTCGTGGTGGCCCCGGAGAAAAAGCGAAAGAGCGCGATCGGCGCCACATTGAACAGCAGATTCTAAAAATGAAACGTAATTTAGAAACAATTCAGAAATCTCGCGCAGTCCAAAGAAAACGGCGCCTTGAAAATAAAGTCCCGCTCGTGTGCTTAATTGGTTATACTAATGCCGGAAAATCTACCATTTTAAATGCACTCACCAAAAGCAAAGTGCTTGCGGAAGATAAACTTTTTGCCACGCTTGATACCACAACGCGCGCTCTCTTTATCAATGGCGAACAAAAAGGAGTGCTCTCAGATACGGTAGGATTTATTCAGCAGCTTCCCCATCATTTGATTGAAGCGTTTAAATCAACCCTTTCAGAGCTCCAATTTGCTAATCTACTTTTGCACGTCATAGACGCTTCTGATCCTAATTGGCCAAGCCACATCAAAGTGGTACAAGAAATTCTTCTTGATTTAGGGGTGGAAAAAAAGATGCTCCATGTCTTTAATAAAATAGACAAAGTGGATGATCTGGATGAACTTGAAATCCAGGCTCAGGAATATCAACCTCATGTGCTTATTTCAGCCAAAAGCAAAGAGGGATTGCAGCCACTGATCGCTTACTTGAACGAATGGAACCCCGGTTCAAAATAGCACTTCATTCCCCCAATTACGTCCAAAAGATCCTTTTTTAGGGCCTAATAGCCTAAAAGCCCCTTCAAACGGGGCAAAACCCTAGATTTACCCATCCAAATTTGCTACTATTAGTAATGAAAATAAGAGCGTAATGAATAAAAACGTTAATTCTAAATGTTGAGGTATTTCCATGAAGAAGCATTTTTTACCTTTTATTGTATTGATGGGATTGATGGCTGGCCCCTTCTGCCAAGCACAGCAAGAACAAAAGCCAAACGCAAAAACGATGAGCTGGAGAGGTAGAGTTCAAAACTGGCAAACCGCATTCAAAGATAGAGCAGCGTATGAAAAAGAGGTGTGGTTGACTAAAGGATTGCCTGCTGCCAGAAAAAAACTTTGGTATAAAAAACCTCTCACTAAAAAAGAACAATTATACTTCAATGCTCTGAAAAAGAGAGTAGTTGGAGGTACTGCCGGTATTCTTACTCTTCTTGCTATTGTATACGGTCTGTATGAAGGAAAAAAAATAATTAGTCAGAGAGAGTTAGAAGAAGAGATGCGGCGGGAATTTGTGATTCCTGGGTATTCTGAACCAAAAGTTTTAACATCAGAACAACGAGAAGAACTAATAGAAAAAAGACGAGAAGAACGAGAACTAGAAGATCAAAAACGTAAGCAAGAACGAGAAGAACGAGAAAAACAAATAGCCCTAAAACAAAAAGAAAAATTAGAACAAATGGAAAAAGAACTCAAAGAAGGAGAAAAAGAACTCGAACTAGAATATGAAAAACGTAAACAAGAATTCGAACGACGAGAAGAACTAATAAAACAAGAACGAGAACGACGAGAAGAAGAAATAGAGCAAAAACGAAAGCAAAGAGAACAGAAAGAAGCTAGCAAGGATAGCGATTAATAAGAAAATAGGAATATTACAAAAAAAGGTATGGTATGAAGAAACGTTCTATTTATTTTGCTCTATTACTTACATTATCAGGAGCACATTTTGAGCCATCGCTTGCGATGATGCAATTTCCCTCACAAAAAGTAAAAGAACTCTACGAGAGCACGCCAGACAGAAATCTGATATGGCAACTCCTGGAAGGACTTCAAAGTGGAAATGCGACTGAAGAAGAAATAACGAGTTATAAGAAAGGCATTGCCGATGCATATAATGACCTTCCCGACTCGGCCAAAGAATATCTAGATAATAATCTAGGCAATCAGAAACTCTATCAACTATACGCTATTGTTGCAGAAGAAGGACAATAATTCCTAATCTGCCCCTCTTTAAAACATCTCATCTCTCATTTTACATTTACCAAATTCTGTAGTATCACATTGAGCATTATCTGCCTTCATCAAAAAAGGATTTTGCTCAATGAAGATACGCATAATTTATCTCAGTCTTTTTATCTTTTGTACCAGCTTCCCTGATACATCCCCGGATCACCATGTGGATATCGCTGAAGAATATGCACATCTTGGGGATCATTTTGATTCTATTGGCAAGCAAGAAAAAGCGATAGAACTCTACACCAAAGCACTCAGTCTTCATAAAAATAATCCGCATGCGCTGGTTAAACTGGGCAATATTTATTACGCGCAACAGGATACCAATAAAGCTATACAGCAGTATGAACAAGCCGTGCAGCTTCAGCATGAAGATCCGCACATGCATTTTAATTTGGGGCTCTGTTATCAACAGCAAAATGCGTGGCAACGCGCAGCAGAGCAATTCAAACGCACTATTGCGTTAGATCCTACGCACTTGAACGCTCATCTCTATGCAGGATCTGCTTATGAAAAATTACAACAGCATGACGCTGCAATTGAAGCTCTTAAAAAAGCTGCCGCCCTTGATCCGCACTCTTTTGAGGCATGGCATCAACTGGGAAATCTTTATCGACACGTTGAGCGCTTGGAAGATGCGGTGGTACCCTATCGAAAAGCAGCTGAACAGCAACCGAACAATCTGCACGTCATGATGGATTTGGCCAATACACTCAATATACTCAATCGAAATGAAGAGTCGCTTAAACTGTATCAACAAATTCTTGCAAAAAATCCTAATGCTATTTCAGCACTCTACAATTTTGGCTTTACGCTTAAAAAAATGGACAAACTTGATCAAGCTTTGGATGTCTATGAGCAAGTTCTGGCGAAAAAACCTGACTACGCACCCGTTCATTTTAGTCTGGCATCAATTTATTTAGCACTTGGTAACTTAGAAAAAGGATGGAAGGAATATGAGTGGCGATGGAAAGCACACCATGAAAGCGAAAAAAGATTTAATATGCCCGTCTGGCAAGGAGAAGATCTAGCAGATCGCACATTGCTTGTCTATGCCGAACAAGGATTAGGCGATACACTACAATTTGTTCGATACTTGAAAGTACTCAAAGCAAAAAGCCGCCATATCCGTATCGTCTTTGAAACGCAATCTCCTCTCGCCCCACTCTTGAAATTACAACCTTATATTGATCAAGTAGTGGCTCGCAGGGAGCAGCTACCGCATTGTCATTACCAAATCTCTCTCATGAGCCTTCCCCATATTTTAAAAACACGTCTTGAAACGATACCTGCCGATATTCCTTACCTTACACCAGATAAAGATCGCGTAGCATTTTGGAAAGAAAAATTATCTCAAGACACAAACTTTAAGATTGGTATCTGTTGGCAAGGAAACGCACGATACTCAACGCAAGCATTGCGACGAGCGGTTGCTGCCAAATCATTACCATTGCAGGCTTTCAAACCGCTTGCTGAAATATCGGGTGTAAGCATCTATTCATTACAACAAGTTGATGGCACCGAACAAATTGCGTCATGCGACTTTAAAGATAAACTCCTTATTTTTGATAAAACGTTTGATAAAACATACGGTTCATTTATGGATAGCGCTGCAGTGATGCAACAGCTTGATCTCGTAGTCTCTGTGGATACAGGCGTCTGTCATTTAGCAGGAGCAATGGGAGTGCCTACATGGATCTTGCTTCCTTTTCCTGCTGATTGGCGCTGGCTACGCAATCGGACTGACTCTCCGTGGTATCCTTCGGTTCGTCTCTTTCGCCAACAGAAGCTTGGAGATTGGGATACTCCTATGCAGAACATCGTTGCAGCAGTTCAAACTATGATGCACACAAAAATATTACCAACGCGCACCCCGCTGCAAGATAAAACTGACACCCAATCACACCAACCAACAAGAGAACAAAAACAATTTTTTGAACAAATTATACAAACATTGGCATAACAAAAAAGGATTTTATGAAGCACTCTTTTGGTCTTGCAACGCTTCTTTGTATCAGTTTTTCAGTTCACGCGGAGCAGCTTGCAGAATTCAATGAAAATGATGAGGCAGATTTTGGTATTTTGGCAAAGGATGAAAAAGAAAGCGCTGTCGTTAACGCTCCCTCCTACCAAGAATATTTTGATCGAGGAACTGCGGCTTTACGCAAAGGGGATACAGATACCGCTATCCTTAATTTAGAAAAATCAAAAAAAGAAAAATCAATTGTTCCCCAAACGCATTTCAATCTAGGCGTTGCTTACGAAACAAAAGGTAACATTGATGACGCCATTGAAGCATACAAAGATGCCATTTTGCAAAAGTTGGATTATCCGAAAGCACATCTGCAACTAGCCAAATTATTGCAGAAGCGCGGATTAGTTGATCAGGCTATTGTGCATTATGAACAGGCGGTGCATTTTGATTCGCAGCTTGTTGAGCCGGCGCTTACCACTGCGCGTCTTTTGTGCGGCCAAGAACAATTTGAAAAATCTCTTGAATTTTTTGAACATTTTTTACAAAAACGACCCGGCGATTTTGGCGTAAAGTTTGAGTATGCAAACACACTCAACACGGTACATCACACAGAAAAAGCTTTAGAAATATACTATGCATTACTCCGTGAACGGCCAAACGAAGGGGGCATTTTATACAACACTGCGTTTACCCTTAAAAAACTGGGCCGCATTAAAGAAGCAATGCCTTATTATGAAGCTGCGTTAAAACGTAATCCTAACCATGCTGAAGCACATTTTAGTTTGGGGCTTGCCCATCTTATTACGGGCGATTTCAAACGGGGATGGCCGGAATATGAATGGCGCTGGCAACGAAATACTCAACTAACTCCGCGCACATTTAAGCAACCACAATGGGACGGAGCCCCGCTTGATGGCAAAACTATTTTACTGCATGCAGAACAAGGGCTTGGTGACACGTTTCAATTTGTTCGGTACGCAAAACTCATTAAGGAGCAATACAATGGAAAAATTATTTTTGCATCACAACGCCCCCTGCATACATTCATCTCCCGTTGTTGCCCGTATATTGATACCGTCACTACCATGGATGCCATTCCTGCCAACTTTGATACCCACGCACCACTTATGACATTACCTTGCATTCTTAAATCTGATGAACAAACCATTCCCCGGGATATTCCCTATATCACTCCCGATCCAACATTAGTTGAATTCTGGCACAGACGATTGGCAAAGGATTCCCAGTTTAAAGTGGGTGTTTGTTGGCAAGGAAACAGTAATTATAGCACGCCATTTTTACGCGCAACGGTGGCTGCTAAATCAATCGCCATGAAAAAATTTGCATCACTCGCTTCGGTTGCTGGCGTAACATTCTATAGTTTGCAACGTGAAACGGGCACCGATCAGTTAAAAGAGCTCCCTTCTGATTTCAAATTGGTAACGTTTGAAGAGGATTTTGATAAAAGCCGTGGCCGCTTTATGGATACCGCTGCCGTTATTAAAAATCTTGATCTTGTCATTACCGTGGATACCTCAATTGCTCATTTATCAGCTGCTATTGGCACACCCGTATGGACTATTCTTCCCGAGCCTCCCGATTGGCGTTGGATGCTGGACCGCACTGATACCCCATGGTATCCAAACATGCGCCTTTTCAGACAACCAGAACGAGGTGCCTGGGATCCGGTAATGAAACAAATTGTCTCTGAACTTGAAAGAACGGTAGCACAGAAAAGTATGAGTACTCAAAATATCGCTCTTACTCATCAAAAAACAAAAACAGTACCTGAAAAAAGAATTACGCGATCAAGTGAATCGGTAAGTACCGAAACATTTTCTACTACTACGCAACTCAAAAAAGAGCTCGCATTACTCAAAACAAAGTTTAAACAGGTGACTCAAGAATTGAGCTCATTGCATATTTCAACTGACGATACAGAATTTATGGAAAAGCTACGCATACTCTACCTCTTATCTGATATGCAAAAAGGTATTACTGAAAAAATAGCGCTGCTTGAAGGATAGTAATGATCATCAGATCACTTTTCATAACTGTACTTTTTTGCCTGGGCAGCGTAACGCTTTGCGATCAATCAAATAGCGATGATCAAACTTTGGCGCAGATACAACAGCACGAATCTCGTATTGCACAAGATCCAGAGAACGCAAGCGCACATTTTGCGTTTGGCAACTATTTAGCAGAACTAGATAAAAAAGAATATTACGAAAAAGCATTCTTTCACTTACAAAAAGCAACAACACTCCAGCCACGTAATGCGCAATGGCTTTTCAGCCTCGGTACCTTTTGCTGTCGCATTGGATTACTCCAAGAATCTCTCACTGCCTATCAAAAAATATTATCCCACAACCCCCGTTTAATCTCGGTTCTTTACAACGTGGGATTTACCTTCAAAGTTGCGGGCAATCTTGAGATGGCAACAAATATTTACCAACATATAGTTTCACGGAAACCAGACTACGACCCGGCTCATTTAGGACTTGCATTCGCCTATTTAGCACAAGGAGATTTTCACAATGGATGGAATGCACATGCATGGAATTTGAAAAAACAGGGAAAGAATTCTCAAGAACTCAGATCGTTTTTACAGAATAATACTATTGCAGGCAAACGAATCTTACTCGTAGCTGAAGGCGGTTTGGGAGATACTATTAATTTTATTCGTTATGCACAGCGACTCAAACAAAGGGGCGCTCATATAACTGTTGCCGTGCAAAAACCTTTAATCCCTCTTTTTTCTCGGTGTGCGTACATCGATTCACTTATACCAACAAACGGACCTATTTCTGCCTACGATGCAAGAGCAACGCTCATGAGTTTACCTGCATTATTTCAGGATGATGAAAACAGTATTCCTCAAAACATCCCGTACGTATTTCCCGATTCAGAGCGTATTGCCTACTGGAAAAAACAGCTCAAACAAGATACGAGCTTTAAAATTGGCATTTGTTGGCAACCGGATCTTCATAATGATGTATCTCGACTGCCGATAGCACGACGGGGCATCCCTCTTTCATTTTTTTATACACTCGGCTCAACGCGAGAAGTAACACTCTATAGCTTGCAAAAATATGAGGGATTAGATCAGCTCAAAAGCATCCCAACTCAGGTAATGATCAAAACATTTGATGAACACTTTGATGTAACGCATGGCAGCTTTATGGATACCGCCGCTCTTATGCATTCGCTTGATTTAATCATAAGTACCGACACTGCTACGGCTCATCTTGCAGGAGCAATGGGAAAGCGAGTGTGGCTCTTACTTCCCTATAATACGGATTGGCGCTGGCTTTCAGAACGATCTGATTCTCCGTGGTATCCTACCATGCGTATTTTTAAACAAGAACGCCCGTTTGATTGGGAATCTGCAATGAATAATCTTCACACACATTTTTTTAATGAGGTGCATCCAAAAAAATAATCTATTTAAAAATACCGTTACATAGAAAATATTCTAATTACCCCGTTCGCCCTAAGCATGTCGAAGGGTATCAAAAGGTCAAATGTAGAGCATCTTGGGAAATATAGGATTTTTGTAAGACATTTTTTCTTCAAAATTCCTAGTTTCAAAAAGTTTTAAACCCTTCGACAAGCTCAGGGCGAACGGAAGGTTAAAAAAGAGAGAGTTGTTATGAAGCACATACACTCAATAGTGTTGGCAGCTATATTCTTTGTAAACGCAACATCATTTACCAACCAAAATCCAGAAAAAATCACTGCTCCAGTATCTGCCGGAGAGTTGGTGGATAAGATTACCATTTTAGAAATTAAAACTGAGCGCATTACCGGAGATGAAAAGCGAAATAATACTGCATTTGAGCTGAGATCTCTCAAAGATGCTCTTGATGAAGCAAATCTTATTACCCCGGACATAGAGCCACAACTAGATGAATTAACTGAGCGGCTTTTGGAGGTAAATAAAAAACTATGGAATATCGAAGATGCTATTAGAGCCAAAGAAGCTAAAAAAGAATACGACGAAGAGTTTATTGAAATCGCTCGATCAGTATTCATAAATAATCGCGAGCGCCATCGTCTTAAGCGAGAAATAAATGAAGTAACCGGTTCAACCATCATTGAGGAAAAACAGTATACGGAGTTCTGATGAAAAAAATTTTAAGCTGCATCCCTTTTGTGTTCACCGCCCTTTTGTGTTGTGCACACGATTATACACAACAAGCTGCTGCAGCGATGCAGAAAAAGCAACCACAATTAGCACTACAATTTTTACGTAAAGCAGAGCAAGAAGCTCCAAACGATTTAAACGTTCTTTTGCAACTAGCAACAACACATTTTGTTATGTATGACTATCCCACTGCAGCCTCTTACTATGAACGAGCGCTTGCCCTCAATGCTGGCCATATCAACGCTCACTATAATTGTGCTATGGCACACAGTAAATACGGAAATTTTGCCCGAGCACTTGAGCAGTATGAAACCGTATATCAAAAACTACACAATGAAAAAGTTAAGGGACATCTATTTAAACTGTATATTCGCTGCAAAAAATGGGACAAAGCGTACAGTTTGCAACCTCCTGAGTTGTGGTGGTACACCGAAAATATATATGGCGCCACCATTTTGTTGGATATAGACAAGCCAGGCAATGGCTTTGGCGATGGCATCCAATTTATTCGCTATGCGCAAACCCTTAAACAAGCGGGTGCAATCGTATTCGTTAAAGCACCAAATCCATTAGTGCCACTTTTAAAAAGATGTGCATATATTGATCAGGTGTTTGCAAAAGATGAGGCAATTCCTGCATATGATACGGTGTACACTATTTGTATTGCATCGCTTCTTTTGCGTACGAAAGATCAGATCATGATGCGCACACCACAAAGGCCCTATCTCTCGGCT
>SDBS01007824.1_pt1 | contig 10358 bp, 2 predicted proteins | sample 2277091 | NCBI WGS metagenome assembly SDBS01 (sample SAMN10404972, study PRJNA504765) | marine sediment metagenome | isolation source: marine sediment core GS10_PC15, 163 cmbsf | place: Arctic Ocean: Southern Knipovich Ridge | collected 2010 | reverse complement strand
GGACACCCAGGCGAATCCTTATCTGCGCTACCCCGTGCTCCTGGATTCGTACGTGGCGAGCCGAAGTGTCTGGCAGTGCCCGAGTGCGACGATTGCGAGCGGCGCCACCTGGATCGTGCCCGGGCCTGAGTGGCTGGGGCATCTCCAGGCATATGAGGGCATGTGGGGGCGGAGCCAGGAAGGCGGCGGCCCGTGCTACTGGGCGTGGCCGACCGGATGGGGCGGGGAGGTGACCGATAGCATCATGCAGGAGCAGCTTGCCGTATACGAATTCGCCCCGCTGTACGGCACGGTGGCAAGTGGTGCGTTTATCCAGTCGATCGGGACAACGTGGTGGCCGGACCTGACGCTCGGGGAGGTGGCTGATGCCAGCAAGTTCATCATCGCAGGCGATGGAGGCGTCCAGACACAGGATCTGGGGGTGGGGGTCATGGCCTACCCGGAGATCTGCGCGCTGGAGTGCTCCGGCGTATGCGGCTGGGCGGATTGGGACATATGCGCCGACTCGGCTGCCGACTGCGGGCTCTATCGCATGGCGCCGAACGACGGCAGCTTCGTTCGGTACCCATCGCTACGTATGCCCTATGCGCGTCACCGGGCACGCTTCACCGGAAGTGTTCCCCTCTGGAAGCGCAACGGCGTCAATGTGGGTTTTCTCGATGGCCATGTGGCCTTCATGGCTTCTGAGGATATCATCAGCGAAGCGGGAGCGGGCGAGTTTGAGGGGGTCGAGTTCTGGGGGCCGACATCCGAGAACATCCCCGAATGCTACCCCGATGCAGTCACGCTGTTCTAGCCGGCGACGCGGCTGGCGCGGAGCTCTCGGGGGGGAGATGGCATTGGGGTTAGGTACAGGTGGCGGCGCGCTGGAAACATGCCGGGAGCGGCATGGCGGCGACAGAGGGACCAGCGCCTAAACAGAGAATTAAGTAAGCTGTAGGTGGAATGGCAGCCCTGGTCTCGACCGTCGCGCGTCCGGCGCGACTCAACGCCATTGACACTCCCCTCCACCGGCTGGTTCGGCGTATACGTTCATAAGTGAATGCTCGTGCGGCCGGGCGCCGCGGATCGAGCATGGAGGCGAGGGTATGCGGTTCAGTGATCGGTTGAGTAGTGCGGCTCTCTGCGGCTTAATGGTCGCGCTCGTGTTCGTCGGTGCACTTACGTGCGCTTCGGCCCAGCATTCGGAGGGGTGGCCGGACATCGTGTTGGCGAAGTCGCTCGGGAGCGTCTTCCAGCTCTACGGGGTGATGGCGGATGGGAGCGAGCTGGAGCAGCTGTATCCGTGGGCGGATTCAATCGACCGGCGGTATCCCGTCTGGGCCCCAAACCGAAAGGCAGTGGCCTATGCTCGCGGCTACGAAGGTATGTGGGACGGGCAGAACGGCGTCTATTCCCTCGATCTGACCACGGGCGAAGAGCACTTCCTGTTCGCGGATCAGTTCGCCTATCCAAGCCAGTGGTCGCCGGACGGCAGCCGGCTGCTGATCACTCATGAGGAGCCCGCCTTCGGCCAGGTCTGGCGCGTGGACGCCGATGGCAGCGACCCGGTGCTGCTAGCCGGTGGCGCCGAGTCGAGCTGGGACCTTGACCCGAGATGGCTCCCGGACGGCTCGAAGGTCGTCTTCGTTTCCAATCCGTTCAATCCCGCCAACCAGCACATCTGGTCAGTCAATCCGGACGGCACCGGGCTCACGAAGCTGACTACCGGCACTGGCCCCTATTCCGCGCCGCGCCCTTCCCCCGATGGCGGGCTCATCGCCTACGCCTATGGCGGGGACATCTACACGATGAACCCGGACGGTACTGGGGTCTCCCAGCTGACCAGCAGCAGTTACGGGGACCTCCTCACCGTCGACCGCCCATCCTACGATTGCTGGTCCCCCGACGGGTCAGCCATCCTGTTCGCTCGCGACGAACTCGATCCGCTGTGGATACAGGTTTACCGCATGGACCGCGACGGCGGCAACCAGACGCGGATCTCGCCCGGAATCATTGCGGATGAATACCCGTGCGGTTGGTCCCCAGATGGCGCTAAGCTCCTCTTCTTCGCGACGACCGACATCCTGTACGTCATGGACGCAGACGGCTCATCCCCGCAACAGCTTGTGTATGGGGACGCCCGGGACCCCGCCTGGCGGGCCGAGGGCCTCCGCCGCGTGTACGTGCCCTCCCTCGACGTGACTCCTGACGAGAATATCACGGTGCCCGTGAACGTGGACACGTGCCTCGGGGTGGCGGGGATGCAGATCGAGCTGACGTACGACCCCGATATCCTCGAGTGCACGGGGGTCGTGAAGGGGCCGCTGCTGCCGGGGAGCTGGGCGATGCCGTCGCCCAACATCGACAACGTCACCGGCAACGTGAAGTTTCTCGCTTACGATGGCGGGGCGGCGCCGCTGCCGGCCGGGTCCGGGGAGATGTTCACGATGTCGTTCCACGTGAAGGCGACGGCGCCGTGCTGCACGACGTCGCCGCTCCACTTCGCGAAGTGCCTCATCTCGGATGAGTGGGGCGACCCCGTTCTAATGACCCCCGTGGACGGCGCGGTCACGACGCCTACTGAGGAATGCACGCTCGATCTCTCGGGCTCCAATGGAACCGTCGAGGTCGACGGCACTCCCCACTCGCTGCCCTGGACGGGAGACTTCCCCTGTGGAACCGAGTTGGCGCTGCTGGCCGTCCCGGACCCGAGCTACTCCTTCTCGGAGTGGACCGGCGACCTGGCCAGCACCGACAATCCAGCGTCTCTGACGCTCAATTCGAGCAAGACGGTCACCGCCGAGTTCTCTCCCCTCCCGTGCTCGCTCACCATCCTGGGCTCCAACGGCCACATCCTCGTGGATGGCAGTCCGCAAAGCCTGCCGTGGTCGGACGTCTTCCTGTGCGGCACGCTGCTCGAGATCGCGGCGGTGCTCGACCCGTGCTACGAGTTCTATGGCTGGTCGGGTGACATCTCCTCGCTGCTGAACCCGATCGTCGTCAACGTCGACAGCGACCTCATCCTCATCGCCAACTTCGGCCTAGCCACCTATGCCCTCAGCCTCGACAAGACAGGGAGCGGCTACATCGCCACCGATGGCGAGCCCCGCGCGCTCCCTTGGTCGGGGCCGTACACCTGCGGCACGAGCGTGGAGCTGGAGGCCGTGCCGCAGGGAGAAAACTGGGTGTTCGATCAGTGGTCGGGGAGCCTGACGGGAAACACGAACCCGACGAGCATTCTGATGGACTTGCCAAGAGCTGTGACGGCGCACTTTCTCCAACACATTATCAGCCTGAGCTGCTACGCCACTCCGGACATCGTCTTTTCCGGCGGGACGACGAACCTCGAAGCGATCGCCGCGGACAGCATCGGGCACACGATGTCGATGTACTGGGAGGACATGCTGGAGTTCGAGCCGTACGTGGTCACCTCGCTGGGAGGTGGGCGGCCGACCGACGTGGTCGTGGAGGGGGACTACGCCTATGTTGCCGCCGGGGGAGTGCTGACGATCTATGACGTCTCCTCGTCGGCGGATCTCCAGATCGTCGGCCTATGCGACATCCGCGACAGCATACAGCAGATCGCACTGGTCGGCTCCTATGTCTACGTGACCGGCATCCAAGAGGGCCTCCACATCGTCAACGTGGTCGATCCGGCGCACCCGGCTGAAATCCCCCATTCCCTTGCTTTGGGTCGAGTCTACGCCGTGAGCGCTGCCGGGCGATATGTCTACGTGAGTACATGTTACGCCTCTCCCGACCTCGTGCACGTGCTCGACGCGCTCGATCCGGCCGCGCCGGTTCTGGCGGGAAGCTGTGAGGTCCCTGACCGCGTGTACGGCATCGCCTTGGATGGGGGCCGCCTGTACGCCGCACATTCCTATGGACCGACATTGATCGACGTGTCTGTGCCGATGTCGCCAACCGTAACGGCCACATGCGGCATCGGTGGGCGGGCCATTGCCGCTCAAGGTATGTATGCCTACTCCGCAGGAGACGATCTCTACGTCATCGACGTGAGCGACCCGGAGAATCCAATGCCGTCCCTGGTCGATACGGGGCTTGGCTATGCGAATGGCCGGATTGCGCTCTCCAGTGGTCGGCTGTACGTCCCGGACCTGTACGGCGGTCTGCGGATCTACGATGTCTCGACTCCGAGCGCGCCAGCGCTGGTCGGCGTCAGCGCCGAGCCGGAGGGGGGATACGGAGTTGCTCCCGTGGCTGACCTCGCCTACGTTGCATCGCCTGGCGGGTTGTACGTCCTCGATGTCGCCGATGCAGCCGCGACCTCTGTCGTGGGGTCCGACAGGACGTGGGGCGGAGTCAGCGATGTCTGCATCGTCGGGCGCTACGCCTATGTCGCGCTCGCCGATGCCGGTCTTCGCATCATCGACCTTGAGGCGTCGGGTGGCCCTGTCGAGGTCGGTTCGTACCGGCCGCCGGATGGCTGCATGAGATCGGTCGATGTCGCCTGGCCCTACCTATACGGCGGAACGAGGTCGAGCGATTCCGGCGGTTTCGTCGTTATCGATATCAGTGACGCCAGTAACCCTACTGCCGTCGGATCTTTCGTTTCCGATCCGATTGGAGGGGACTGTCCGCCAGTGGTTACGGCTTCGGGCGGCTATGTTTACCTCCCAACTAGGTGCGAGAGCGCCCTTAAGGTGATCGATGTCACGGATCCCGCCAACCCAACCCAAGTGACAACGTGCGCGACGAGCAGCTGTATGAGTTGTGAGTCGAGAGTCTCCGTCTTCGGGTCTATGGCGTACGCTGCCCGCCTCGGCGGCGTGGATATATTAGATCTATCTGATCCGGGGCTCCCGGTCAACTTAGGCTCCGTCCCGGGCGCAGATGGGGCATGTATGGCGGTCGCAGGCATTGTGGACGGGAGCTTAGTCGTATCTGGCGAGTACGACTTCCGGACGTTCGACATCTCAGATCCGGCGGCTCCCGCTCTGCTCATGACCCAGAGTCATCCGTCGTTCGAGGTCCAGGATATCGCGGGCGCCGGCAGCCGCGCCTATCTGGCTCTGACATCCGGCAGGAATGTCGGACTACGGGTGATGGACGTATCGGACCCTGCCGCGCCGTCCCTCGTCGGCTCATACGACGGGATGGGCAGCGGATGGTGGCTCGGACCGAGGGTCACGGTTTCGGGAGACACTCTGGGGCTGGGCGACTCCGGCTGGGGCGTCCATCTCTTCGATATCAGCAGTCCGCCAGCGGGCTTGCTCGGCAGCTTCTCTCCCTCCCCCTACGTCGACAATCCGACCTACACCGCCCCGGAGAATACGGGCGATCAGGATCTGTCTATACGACTCCAGGCGACGGCCACGTGTGACGGCGATCCGTCGCTGTTCGAGTCTGCCTCGTGCACGCTGACGGTGAAGCCGTGTGCGGCGATGACGGTTGTCTCAAGCGAGGGGACTCGCGGCGAGATGGCGCGCGTTCCGGTCGTGCTCGATCTGCTCACATCTGAGGCGGACCGGTTCTCCTTCACCGTCGCGGTTACGCCGGTCGCCGGCGCTCCAGCGCTTACCGAGGGCCTCGGCTTCGAGGCGGCGCCCGGGATTCCCGCGCCCGGGCTGGTGAGTCCCTCCGGAAACCAGGTGTCAGTGGCCTGGCTATCGCCGTTGGCCGAGCCTCTCTCGGGCAGCGCCCTGCTGGGCGACGTCCTCGTCCCCGTGCCCGCCGGGGCCGATCTGGGCGATCTCTATTCGACATGCCTGACAGTCGTTGGCGCCAGCCTCGGTGCGGATGAGATCTGCGTGGAGGCCGGTGAATGTGCGATGTTATTCGCGTGCGTCGAGATCCTGGCGGGGGACTGCTACCGCTACGACCCGCCGATGGCGGATGGCAACTCGGATGGAGATACCTGCGACTGGGGCGAGTACAACGATGATGCCCTGGGTTGGGGTGACGTCATCACCACCTTCGATGCCTGGACGATACCGGGGATCTTCACCTGCGGCGTTGGCAGCCACCGCTACAACGCTATGGACGCCTACCCGCGGGACGGCGAGCCCGGCATTGGCGGCGATGGCGTGATCGGCTGGGGCGACGTCATCACGACGTTCGACAGATGGACGGGCATGCAAGAGATCGCGTGGCGTCCGATCTGCTGGGTGGGTGAGCTGGAGGTTACCTCGGAGCCGCGAATTGCTGCCAGCTCCGTGCGGGCGGCGGCCTCCGAGGCTCCGTCGCTTCAGCTCGTGGACGTTTCGGGCGAGGCCGGCGGGACGGTCCGGATGCCGGTGGTCCTGGAACTACACGGCTACCAGGCAGACCGCGTTGGCTTCTCGGTGGAGGTCGTCCCGCAGGCAGCGGCGGGGAACGCGCTGGTGGTCAGCGGCTTTGAGGCGGCCGCGGGGTTCCCGAACCCGATGACGGCAAAGAGGTCGGACGGCGGCCTGGCGGTGGCGTGGATGATGCCAATCGAAACGGCTCTGACAGGTTCGGTCGCGCTCGGAGAGCTGGTCTTCGAGCTGCCGGCAGCAGTAACCGAGGAGATGAGCTGGCAGGTAAGCATCACCGCCGCGGGCGCCTCCCTGGGTGAGGGCGAGCTTGAGGCGGCGGTGAGTATGAATGATAGTGCGACGGTTACGGTCTCTCCGGCGGCCCCGCACGATGTGGGGATCGCGCGCTTCCAGGCGCCGGGCTCAGCTCGCGAGGGATCGACGAAGACGCTCACGATCGTGGTGGAGAACCTGACGGAGACGGCGGAGAGCGTGGTCGTCCGCCTGCGCCGAGGGGGCGAGGTGGTTAGCGAGTGGACGTTGGATCTGGCAGGGAAGGATCGCCAGCGCCTGCGGGCCGACTACGGGTTCGGCAGTGGAGACATCCCACGAGTGGAGTTCACGGCCGAGGTGGTGGCGACCGCGGACGATCATCCCGAGAATAACATAGCAGCGTGTGAAGTGAGAGTGCGATGAGCGGGCGGGGATCGGACCCTTGGCGAGCTTGCCCGAGGCGACGTGCCGGTATTGCAGGGACAGATAGGGAGGTAGGTCGGATGGCGATGTTGAGCGTGTGTTGTCGGATACGGCGCCGGGAGATCATCCTCGCGCTGCTCGTATTCTGCGCGTCCTTCGTGCTGAGCGGAGCGGGATGGGCCACTACGATGGGCCCACAAAACGCCAGCTACACTCCGGGATCGACCTCGCAGGTGCCAATCGTGCTCGAACTGGGGTCGCTTACGGCGGATCGATTCAGCTTCACGATCACTGTGACCCCGAACGGTGGCGCGCCTGCTCTCAGCTCTAACCTCGGCTTCACGGCGGTGGACGTTTCCTCTCCCACCTTGGTGACCCCGAGCACGACGAGTATTATCGTGGCGTGGTTCGTAGCGGTCTCGCCCGCTGCAACCGGCTCTGTGACACTGGGGAATGTGAGCGTGCCGATTCCCGCCACGGCATCGGCGAGCGACAGCTACACGGTATCGATCTCGAATATCGGCGTGAGTCTTGGGGGTGACGTGCTGTCGACGACGGCGGGCCCCTCGATCACGCTCGGCGGCCCCTCTGGTCCGCCGGTGATCACGATCAGCATCACTCTCGAGCAGATTGGGGTCGACGTCTCCCCGACATCGTGGGGGGTCGGCGTCGTGGAATCCAGCGCTGTGGTCTCGACGTGGGTGAGCGGAAACGAAGGGCACTTCGCGGCAGAGAATACCGGCAACGTGGCGGAGGACTTCACGATTTCGGCGGGCAGCAGCAGCCCGAGCGGATGGACGCCCAACCCGGGTGGGGCGGGGGTCGATCAGTTCACGATCTGCTACGGGATCGGGACCGATCCGTGGACATCGGAGCCGAGTTGGACGTGCTTCGGTGGAACGCCGGTGGCGATGGACGGCCCTGTCGCGGCCGGTGAATACCTGCCCTTCGACCTGCGGTTCACCGCACCGACAGCCGGCACCACCGGCGACACGGAGAGCTTCGTGATTTCCTTGGCGGCCGCGGCGCACTAGGTCGGCGCAGTCGGTCGCCGGTTGGTTGAAGGCGGCGATGCCGCTCTTTCGCGCGCGGCGCTGTCCGTCCGAGGCGTCTGGAAAACGTGGCGAGGAGGAAGAGGATGAGGCGAGTCTTTCTGCTGTTCGCGTTCCCCCTGTTGCTGTGTGCGGCGACCACAGGCACATTGGCGGGCGAGCCCCCCGTGCCCATCGAGGGCAAGATGCTAGTCAGCGACCCGGACATGGCCTACTTCCTGGAGGGTAGTTCAGACAACATCGTCCCAGCCCCGCTGGTCTTCACCGATGGCGAGATCTCACCTCTCGGAGACAAGGTGGCGTACGACCAATGGGATTGCTGCCCAGATGGCGGGCCATGGCCGAACTTCACCATTGACATGTATGTTGCCGGCACCGACGGTTCGAACCCCGTCAACCTCTCCGCCTTGGCCGGTCTGCCGGGCCTGAACTGCTATCCCATTTGGTCACCAGATGGCAGCCAGATCGCCTTCACGCATACCGACGTCGACCCCGTGCCTGGAGTGAGTCCCTGCGAAGACCCTGGCTTTGAGGTCTGGGTGATGGCGGTCGACGGGAGTAGTATGCACCAGGTGTCACCGGAGGGGATCAGTGCCTGGCCTGAAGACTGGTCGCCCAACGGGTATCGTCTGCTGTGCAGAGAGCTCCCCAGCTCTGGAGTTAGGCATAGCTTCACCATCGACGTTGACGGTTCCGACCTGCAAGTAGTGCCCAACGTCGGCGACACGCCGATGTGGTCCCCAGACGGGTTGCAGATCGCCTCTAACTGGCGGGAGCCGGACGTGGTCGACTCAGAGACCGGCGTGTGGCGACAGCTCCGAGTTACTGCAGCCGACGGCAGTAACCCCCAGGTGCTCGTGGAGCACTTCCTCAGCGATTCGGATATCCAGCAGCACATGATATTGCAGGGCATGCCCGATGACCAGTTCTATGTGCAGATGTTCTCTGGCCCAAGATACACGGTATGGTCTCCCAAGGGCGACCGCATTGCTTTCATTGCCGCCATGCCGTTTGACCCATTTGGCCCCCACTTTCGGCAGCAGAGTGAAGTCTGGATCTACGATATCGTTGGCGATGATCTCACGAAGATCACCGAGACTGATGACTGGAAATGGTGGCTAAGCTGGACCGGCGACAACACCTTCCCCGATGACCCCGAGGTCACCGTTGACAACGCCACCGTCACCTTCTCCGCGGTCGGGGCGGAGGGGGGGCTCACCACCATCATCGTCACGGACGAGCTGCCTGCTCCGCCTCCGGGCGATCTGGCGTTCGTCGATGACTTCACCTATCACCTCTCCACCACCGCCACCATCTCCGGCACGGTCACGGTCGCGGTGGATTACGGCGAGACGGCCTATCCGCCGGTGCTGGGCGAGCGGCTCTCGCTGCTGCTGTGGGACGGCGCGCAGTGGGTCGACATCACGACCTCCATCGACACCGCGAGCTACACGATTACCAGCGAGTTTCTCCCCGGCGCGGAGAGTGACTGGTATGTGGCGCTGGCGCTGGACCGGCCGGGGGTGCCGGAGGTGAAGGTGATGTTCGACGGGTGCACGGAGGGGCGGCCCTCGGGGCCCGGCCTATTTGTGGCCGACGGTGACTTCTCGAATCCGGTGAGGGTAACGCTGCCGGGGCCAGGGACGGCGGGGGACCCCGAGTGCGTCTGCCTATGCGGGACCGTAGCTCCGGCGCTGTCGCCGGATGGGGCCAGAGTCGTTATGCATAGACCGGCAGCCGGGGCGCTTGAGATCATGGATCTGACCACGCTCGTGCAGACTCCCGGGCAGGAACCGGTGCCGCTCACCGACGAGTATGGGAACCCGGTGAGGGGCCACATGGCTGATTGGTCGCCGTCGGGGGACCGGATTGCGTACGTGAGCATCGATGAGCCACTCGGGTTCACTGGCATTGCCGTTGTCAACTCAGACGGGACAGGCCAGCATATCATCTACGCATTCCCGGGGCCCGACCTCCCACCGAGCGCTCGCTGGGTGAAGTGGTCCCCGGATGGAACCAGGATTCTGTTCCAGATGGGGGATGCTGCTCACGGCGGATGCCATTTGTACCTTCTGGAGAACCTGGAGGACCCAGGTGGAGCCACCCTGCAACAGCTCACCGCGGACGACGCGTATGCAGAGGACCAGCCGCACTGGTCGCCGGACGGTCGGCATGTTGTATTCTCGCGCTCCGTCTACGGAACCACCACGTTTAGGGGCGGCGACATCTGTGTCATCGACGTGGAGACAGGCATCGAGCGCCGCCTCACCGACTCACCTGAGATCGGCAAGGCCGCCCAAGGCTGGTGTCCGTACGACGGCTACGTTTACTTCTGGGACAACGTCTCCAATGTTGAGAAGCGGATCCTGCCCGATGGCACGGGCGAGGA
>SDBS01007823.1_pt1 | contig 10359 bp, 8 predicted proteins | sample 2277091 | NCBI WGS metagenome assembly SDBS01 (sample SAMN10404972, study PRJNA504765) | marine sediment metagenome | isolation source: marine sediment core GS10_PC15, 163 cmbsf | place: Arctic Ocean: Southern Knipovich Ridge | collected 2010 | reverse complement strand
AAAAGTTGTTATTGCTAGAAATTTTGAAATAAAGGCGGGAAATTCGTCTAAGTTTTCACCTCGGACAAAATCGTGAACTCTCGTTCCGTCGTAAACGGCAATAGTGGTTATATGGCTATAGTGCGGACTTAGACCCGTCGTTTCAATATCGAGGTAAGCAATGCGGTCAATAAAATTTGGGATCATCTTCCAATGTTGAATTTTGGGTATAAGCCTTGCTAATTGAGAAATATCGAAGGTTTTTAGTGCCTTTTTTGCTGAATTAACGCCGTTCCATAAAGCGAACCATTTTTGTTTTGAAAACAATTCAGGACGCTGCTTTTTTACCACATCGTTCCAACAATGTATCCCTAATTCTTTGAGCGTTATTTCTGTTTTAACACCGATCCCTTTTACAAAGGTAAACGAGTTAAATAGTGGATAATCGGCTTCATAGGATGTAATATCGTCTTTGATCATGATTTATTATGCTCGCTCCTTACTTACTTTTGTCTGATGATTTACTTTCTTGAAATTGAACACTTCTGCTACAAAAGAATCAAGCGTACGCTCGTGTGAGATTATAATTATCTGCTTAGTATTTAGTTTAGTAAAGACTTCTTGCATTTTGTTGACTTGTTGCTCACTAAAACCGTCCGTTGGCTCATCTAATATAAGTAAATCCTTAGTTTTTACATTTTGATGCTTAATATTAATTACTTTGTTTAAAGCTAATCGATAAGCTAATGATAATGCGCTTTTCTCTCCACCCGACATATCGTTAAAGGGGGATTCGTATCCATTTACGATAACAATTGGTTGGAAATTTTCTGGATTGATTTCTATATCAATGTTTTCCTCTTCTACTAGTGCTTTAAACCATTCTTTAAAATATTGATTAAAATCTGAAGCTGTCGTTGTCAAAATAGTGCGTTCAATGTCTTTTATTAGCGTTTTAAGCTGATCCGAGACCCAATCTCTTATAATATTAATATAATCTTTTTTTTCTTTTAGCATCTTTTTTTTTTTTAATTGTTCTTTCATCTTTGTTAATTCTGTTTCTAACTTTTTTAACCGTTCTTCGGTCGAACTAAGTTCTTTTTCGAGCGTCGTTAACTCGGATTGAATAGTATCAACAATTTTTGATCTACTTTCTACTTTTTTAACGATTTCATTTTCGTGTAGTTCAAGCTCTTCAATTGAACCCATTTTATAAAGATCTAGAATAGAATTGATATCATCATTAGCGGTTTCAACCTTTTCCTTAAGTTGTTTAATCGCCTCAGATAAATCGTTTTCTCGTAGTTGTTTTTCTCGAATAATTTCTTTTATTCCATTTCTTTTTTCTTTGTTTATTTCATATTCTCTAGCGTTTTTCTGTAATTTTACGACTTCCTTAATGTCTTTTTTAATTTTAATTTCTTTCTCCTTAGAAAATTTTAATTGCTCTTGATGAGATTTCAACTCTTTATTGAATCGTTCCTTATCGTGTATTTCTCTACCACAAAGAGAACAGATTCCGTCTTTAAGCAATTTATCGATATTTTCTAACTTTACTTGCGTCTTAGTTTTGTCGTTATTATTCTCAACTTCCAAATCTCGTAAAGAAGTAATTTCTGATTCTAGAAGTTCTTCTCCTTTTTCTGATTTTAGCGATACTTCGGGCGTTGAGTCTAATTCTTCTTGTTTTTTTGAAATCTCGATCTTAAGTTTTTCTAGATTTCCCTCATTTTTTTTTATAGATTTCTGATCCTTCTCTCTTAGACCTTGTTTAGTTTTGAACTCTGTTATTTTTTTAGAGTAGTTGTTATATTCCTCTTGACTTTTTTTTAAATTCTTCTTCTCACTTGCAAGTTTATTGGACTTACCTGTAATCTCTGAACCCTTGGTTTTAATTTCATTTTTATTATCGCTAATTTCTACTTCTTTTTTTGGAATTTCTTCTTCTGGAGATCCCTGATATTTTATGCTATTGTCTAAGTTGGATATATCCTTATTTAGACTCTTTTTAATCTTTTCCAAGTTATTTAGAGTATATTCGTATTTTTCGATTTCTAAAACGTCTTTTAAAATGTCGAATCTTTCACTTGGATCTGCTAATAAGATAGCTTTGATTTCTTCTTGAGGTGTATATACCGAATATCGGAAAATATCAATACATTTCTTGCTCGAACTTTTGTATTTAGATACGGAATAGTTTAATATTTCTAATATTTTACTTCTTAATTCAGTAGTCGTATAAGAAGTTTTTACATCATTTTCTATCAACCATCCTTTTGGTTGCGTAACTTTTTGCTCTCCTTTTTGGATTATTGTTTTTAACTCTCGATGAATTGTGTAAGGATTCTGGTCAACAATAAATGTCAATTCGGCAACTGCTTTTCTTTCACCCCTTCTTAACAGAGAATCGCCCGAAAGATCGCCCATAGTACCAAATAGTGCGAATTCAACTGCCTTTAAAGCAGATGTTTTTCCACTACCGATGTCTCCATAAAATAATACTGTGGAGTCTGGAAATTCGATATCTAAATTCTTTATACTACGTATGTTCTGCACTTTTAAAGACTGTAGCTTCAATTTTCTCCACTCTCCAAATCAATCTTTAAGATTGTATAAAAGTTATCCACCATTTCTTTATCGTAGTCTTTAACGCTCTCCCCTTCATTGGGACTTCTTCCTAAAGCAGATATAAGCTGGTGTATTTTGCTCTCAATCTTGTCTATTGGAAAATTCTGAACGCTTATCTTTTGAATGTGCTCACTAATTAAGCGATTCTCAATTTGTTCGCTAGTCTCGCCAATGTCAATGTTTACGCTCTCGTATTCTTCTGAGATGAGTTTAGTTTTATTGATGAAAGTCTCATAAACCCCCTTTTCTTTTAAGGTTTCTACAATTTCATTCGACTTTATTTCATAAGATTTTCCCGAAGAAAGCGTTCCTTCAATTCTGATAACTACTATTTTATCGCTAAAATCATCTCGGTTTATTTCTTGTTCTATAAGATTTTTTAACTCGGAGATGGTTTTGCGATTTACTTCGATGTGTATTCTCTCCACTTCTTTTACTTTAATTGGAACATATTTAACTTCCAAATCTCCACCGGGGATTTCTCCAGAAATTATGCAAAAGCCCCCATGTTGGAGCGTTTCTAACTCTCGAAAATCGGTTGGGAATAGGCAACCAGGATATATAACTTTTTTCTGCAATTTGTCATCTTTTTTGATCAGATACAATCCATTACGCAATTCTTTTGGAATTATACTGTGTGAATGACCTCCCGCATAATAGAGAAAATTTTCAGGTAAGATAGACTTGGGTCCTGTTTCCATATATTTGTATTCTGGGGGTTTTAGTTCGCTGAGCATAGTATGAAGCACAAAGATTTTTTCACCTGCTTCTTTTTCAAGAATTTCAGTATTGAGTTTGTAATAGTCGTCTATTTCAAGACCCTTTTTTCTCCCTCTCATCCCCACTAATTTAATTTTAGTTTTTTGATCTTCTACAAATTTTAATCGTAATGGGAATTCCACATCATTATCATATTCTGGCAGAGACACATTTTTAAAAAAATCTGCTGAAATGAGAGGTTTAATCATTGATTTATCAGAGATGGAAAAATCGTGAGAACCCATGATTCCATAAACTGCTATTCCCTCATCGCTCAACCTTTTTAATTGTTTTGTAGCTAAATCTATAACTTCTACTTTGGGATTACTGTTATCGTATAAGTCGCCGCTGATGACGACGAAATCAACTCTCTCTTCTATTACTTTGTTGACCATTTGACTAAATACTTCGTATCCTATTTTATTTAACGAGTCTTTACGCCAAGCACCCAAATGACAATCAGACACGTGAGCAAATTTTATTTTCATTTGTTTATCCCTTTAATTACCTTATTTTCTAGTAAATTGAATATTTTTTCTAAAATGGACTTCTTTGCTTTACTGTTTTTCTTCTTTCTTTATCTGCTTTAAGTAAATCTTTAAATAATGGGATTTTTATTGGAATAGCAAATCCCGCAAAATTTGACGTTATTATCGCCTCACCTTTATCTAAACTTGCAATGTTTTGAGAATCACTTGATAAATCTTGAGCAGCACTCTCGATTATTGCTTTTCGCTCAGGACCCATTTCGTTCCCTAATATGATTTTGGTATTCATATTAGCTAAAATCTCGCGGGGAATTACGCTTGGAAGTTGTGTAATTGCGATCAATCCAATATTGAATTTACGACCTTCTTTCGCAATTGTGCCAAAAATATTTTCTCTTGCTTCGAGGACTTTTTTTCCAAGAACCCTCGGTGCTTCTTCAAGAACTATTGAAATGATGGGATGAGCCTCTAATCGATCAGTAAATTTTAGCCTTTTATACTCTCTAAACATGTGTTCCACTATGATAGTTGCAATAAACAATTCCTCGCTTCCACTAAATAAAGAAGTATCCATAATTACCGTTTTACCTTCCTTAAGGAACTTTTCGATATCGTGAAGTATTGTTTTATTTCCGCTAAAGGTATAAATTCCATTTTCATGAATACTGTTTTCATCAATATCGTTTTTTTCATCTTCTTCGTAATCGATATTTAGGAGTAGACCTATCTTTCTTCTTAAGGCATCAATCGTTACAGGTTGAACTCCGGGAGGAGCTGGAGCAATAAAAATATTTTTAATCCAGTTTTCGTAAGTATTCTTCCGATCTCTGTTGAAATACAACCGCAATGCGCTATCTTGAGGTTCTGACAAATTAATTGCTTTTCTGATATGGTTAGGTCTTAGTAAACTCGTGCTGAACTTTAAATCAATCTTTCTATGATGAGACCTTGGAGAGTAATATTTTAAATATTGCATATTTTCAGGGTGGTTTTGCAAACTGTTGTAATATTCGTTATGTGGGTCAAATACTAATTTTCCACAATATTCCCTTTCTAACATATTATATAATATAACTTTTACCAGATTGGATTTTCCTCGACCGGTTGTGGCAGGAATAAGGACATGGTGCGTTAATACATCTTTTCCGTCTAAACTTACTTCGGTTTCTAATACTTTGGAACCAGATCGAACCCTTCCTAACTTTATTGGATTGTTGATTTCTGTTTCTTGTAAAAATTTTAAGTGTGTGTCATTTAGCTCGTAAGCGCTTTCGAAAAACTGAGGTAGAGATTTAGGTATACATGGTTCGCTTTTTTGATTTTTCGCGTTATACTTAACTTGAATGAGAGGTCTTGCTTGTGCTAATACATAATTTCTTAACTCAGGCTCATATACCTTTAAATCAGATTTTTCTCTTTCTAATTGGAACCCTGCCATAAGTTCCAGCGAACTGTCGGAAATTTGACTTCCGTACTTTAAATCGTTTATTTGATAAATTGCGTAATTATTTAAGTCAATTCCGCCAACTAATAACTGCCCTATTTCAAAGGTTTGATCCGATTTTTGCCTTAATAACAAACTGGTAAAGGATCCAGATACAAATTGCCCAATATTATTTCCTAATTCTGACATTTTTATTCCCTTTTAATTCTTTCTTATTGTATTTAATAAATCGTGCGCATCTATGGAACGGATGCGTGGTAAAATATATTTAGCGTATAAATCCGAATCGAATTCTGACATTAACTGAATTTTTTGAGGGTCAATTTCCCTTTTAGCTACTCTCGATAATTGATCTACTTTTATTAAGCCGTAGGGGTAACCCGGAAACGATAAATCGGTTGAATTTCTTGCTAAATTTGAAATAATTACTTCTTTTTCCCGTTGATCTAACTTTTCTGATTGGTCTAAATAAATATCAAACCTAAAAGGAGAGCGGGCAAACTTGTGAAGCTTCACGAAATAGACGTCTGCTAAATTATCCGCCTTTGTCATCCTTAAAATTGGATGATAATACCATTTTTCTTTTGGATATTTTTTACTTGCAATCATATCAATTAAAGAAATTAAGGAATCTCCTTTTTTTGTAAATAGCCTACAAGTCTTCGAGAGCCCCGTAATATAAACGCCTTTTTCCGTGGCTGTCGAGTGTAAGTCTCTCACTAACAAGCCTTCGTCTTTATACCCTGTTTGCAGCGACCCATCTCTTACAAAAATATCTCCTTCCTCTAATTCGTATTCAATAAGTTTGGTGGCGTATGTCCATTCTGCAAACCTCATTGCTAATCCTCCAATAATCTCTATTTTTGGCATAGCTCGTCCCATTAAACCCCTAACTTCCTTTAACGGTATAATTACTTGTTCGTCTGGCAAGAATTCTTTAAATCTTGGTTCTCTCGGAAATAATTGAATATTGTACGCTAATTTTCCGTCTGTCACAGGCTGTAAGATCGTTGCAGTATAAAATTCTATAACTTCAGGAATCTTCTTGAAAGATTTTATCTTATTATCTTCAAATAACACCCCTGCAACTCTATTCAAGCTAACGCTAAAATCCGCAGCGCTCAAAATAGATGCAGTTCCTCCATCTACGAAGGCTAAGTTTCGCGATTCATCGCAGATTGGAACTGAAAAAATTCTCTCTTTCGCAATATCATAACTTATTCCGTCATCTCCTTCGCTGAAAGGAGAATCTTCGTCGATTATATCTCGTTTGCGCTGCTGAATAAAATCTATACACTCTTTTAACGGTGAGGAGTTGTTATTGCCATTCATGTATATTCGTTAATTTTGCCTTTAATATAGTAATATCTGCTGTGATATTTATATATTTAAACAACAAAAATATTATTGCTTATTCTTGTTGTTTTCTAGCAAATCGGATCAGGTATCCTAATCCCCCAAAACTCTCGCTTAAAAATTTGATTAGTTCGAGATTATCCCTTTTTTTGGGTAAAGAACAGTCTTCTAATAGTTTTTTAACTTTCACAATTCAGAATTTATAACACTTCTAGATTTCTTGTTCTTTAAATAAGTCTAGTTTTACGAGTAGTCATGATCGAAAATATTAAAGTTGTAATCAAAATAGAATGCGAACTTGATGGATTAAGAAAAGTATGCTACGGTGAAATCGATGAAAACAAGCTAGAAGAGTTAGAGGAATCAGAGAATTTTGACGCGGGAAAGGAAAATTATATATTGATAGAAAACGATGGGAAACCCATTTGGAAAGGCAAAGTATCAGTAATTTCCATAGAAAAGATGGGCGTAATATCAACCGTTTTTGATAGACGGCGAATTATCGGTTCTCCTAATAATAAAACGGATACGGGAATTTGTTCTTAAAATTGAAAATGATGAAACGAAAAGTGGGAATACTAATAGATTTATTTTCAGGAGCAGGAGGGCTGTCTCACGGGTTTGAACTAGCAGGTTAAAAAAATATTATTATAACCTCTCCCTCGTCCTGTAATAATCTTAATATCAACGTTTTGTTTGACACCTTCTAATATCAAAGACAAAGCGGTATCGCTAACGCTTCCAGTCATTATTTTAATCTCTTCTTCAGCTTTGTTAATTAACGAAGTAAAGAGCTGCCAATGATTATTTCCAAAATGTAAATTTGTCTTATATTCTGGTATTTCTTTTTTCTTTTCTACAGTGTGCTTTTTTTGCGCTAATTTTCTTTCCTCTTCAATTTCTTTTTTATATCTTTTAAATAGATTTTTAAAAAACCTTTTTATTTTCTTAATAAAATCCTTCATATACCGAGTAGAACTTAAACTTTTTATGCAATAATACATCGTAAGAGACCATAATTTAAGAATTCATTATTTTTCGAGTGAGAGTAGTTTCAGAGTTTTAGGTTGTTTTTAAACCTAACTGCGTAACCTAATTATTACAACTAAAGAGTTAAATAACGCGTCAGATCATTTTGTCGGTCGAAAAGAGTTCGCTGAGCTCAAGTCCTATAAATTCTCTTTCTTTATTCAAGAAGGTCTATTTATGTGGGTGGAGCAGAAGCATGGGTTGGCCTTAAACATTCCATAACTCCTTATTCTAATTAAAAATCGGTGGAAGCTTTTATTTTTCCTACAATTTTTTCCAAAATTTTGTTTATTCCTCCATCAAAAGTAGAATCGTAATTATTTTCGTCCCATCGAGTAATGTTGTTGACTACTACGAAATGATTACTTTTAGACAATTTTCGAAATTCTTTTATTTTTTCTCCGAAATCTTGCTTTAAGTACATTTCGTGTCTTAAATATAACCACGCAAAATAGGGCAACTCGTTTTCTTTCATTCCGGGAAATCTGTTGCTTACACTCTCTTTTATGCGGTTAAACCTTTCTATAAGACCAATTATGCTTTTTTTGCTTTGATGCAATTTTATCTCGAAAATCGCAATAGGTCGTATTATATCTTCTTTTTCCTGTATTCCAACGAAGATGTCAGGTCTTATAGATATCCCCGCTTCATTTACGGAGAGATCGGATTTTAAAATCAATGTCTTTCCGCTTTTTCCATAAGTAAAGAATAAACTATTTGCTCTTTCAGTATTTTTTTCTTCAAACTTTATGCTTAACTTTTCATCGCTCAAATTCTCTTCGAGGTATTTTTTAACATACATTACGTAAAAGAATTCAGAAAATTTTACTACATTCCTTCCCGTACCGGTAAATTTTTTTAAAAGTTCAATCATTGAAAAATACGCTCTTATTAATACATCGTCTGGACTACTCGAATCGTAAGCGTCTTCGATAATTGATTCGAACTCCTTAAAAACTTTAGATATTTGGGGTACAATCTTCATTTTAGCCATTTCAACTCTCTCCTATTACTATAAAATAGATATAAAACAATATATAATCTGGTTAAACTGACTTACCTTTTATCTTTTAACTAATTGTATCTTTGAAATCAATAATTTGAAAACCTTGAAAAGAAATAGAAAAAGAAAGAAAAGTTACGCTTTGATCTTTTCCCGTTTCTGGAATCGAGAAGGAAAATAATCTTTTGAACGACCGTCTTGCTTAGTTTTTCGTTTCCGCAACAATTCGTTCACCATCGCAACGGAGCCACGCTTTAAGAACAAACGAATAAACTTTAATTCGTTCACGCTTATGATGAGCTATTGGAGGAATTCTGGATGCCGATACTACCCACATTCCAAGTTCCGCATTTTTTTCATTTACTACGCCTCCTTTTCGCATAGACCAAAACCATCTCGTCCCATTTTCCTGGGTGAAAGCAACCAGACGGTATGGCTTCCTCTAAGAAGGGTTCGGTTTTATTGAGAGTAAAGATTTCTCGATCGTTTATTTGAGGTACGCTTTCAGGGTAGCTAATTTTTATCACATCCTTTTGCTTTTGTTATACTCAATTTAGCCACTTTATATAAAGAAAAATTAGGAATAAGCTTATCAGAGGGGGGAATTCTTAGTATTAGGGAATCAAATACATGGTAAAAACGGTAAATATCTAATTTTTTCAAACATCCCTCGATTTTTCTTTTTTATACGCTTGCTCATTTTGGTTGTAAACTAAATAAAAATCAAAATAAAGGAAAATATTATGACAATAATTGCTTTAGTAAAAGTTTCTTGCTTAAACGATAGGTTGATCCCGCTCGGACTTGCCTGTTTACATGCATACCTTAAACAAAATTCAATACCGGTGAAAGTGCTTAATTTTAGAACTACTGCCTATTCTTTACCAAAAGTTATATACGATCCGTTGATCCAGTTAAACCTCACCGATTTCGTTATGAACCACCAAGATTTTCCGCTATTGCTCCCTATCGCCAATGATATAATGAAAGGAACTATCCCCGACTTTTCAAAAGGTTTTTATCCCGATTTGATTTCCGATTACGCAACCTCAATGTTTGACGCTCCCGAAGCTGCCCAAGAGCGTTTCCGCGCTACGATAGAATATTGTAGGACAACTGTTTTTGAAGCTTTAAAAGATTTTTCAACGGTGGCATTCTCGATTAATTACCTTAACGTGCCCGAAACGGTTATAACCTCTTGTTTTCTAAAAAGACACAATCCTGATTGTAAAATCGTGTGGGGGTGGACCTTCGATCACTCAATCGCACGAAGCTTTTAAGCTATTTCTGTCAAAAAACGCTTGTGACGGTTTAGTAATTGGCGAGGGCGAGCAACCGCTCCTTGAGATATCTCAAGGTAAGGCATTAAAGAGAATTATACTGTCTATTTCGAAGAAATTTCTTCATAAAATTAATAATATTTCAACTTGAGTTATTGAGATTACATTTTTTGATTCAAGACGAAATTATTATTTTTGAATTTATATATTTTTCTTTTTAAATTAGAAATAATTCCTTATGTAATAATCATTTTATAATTATACATATATTTTCAGTACTTCCTATGACAAATTCACGTAGTAGAAATTGCTTCTTTAATTTTTTTAGATCTTCTACTATACATAGCTCTATTCCAAAATTTAATTTCCAAATATTAATGTTTAAAATATGTT
>SDBS01007822.1_pt1 | contig 10359 bp, 9 predicted proteins | sample 2277091 | NCBI WGS metagenome assembly SDBS01 (sample SAMN10404972, study PRJNA504765) | marine sediment metagenome | isolation source: marine sediment core GS10_PC15, 163 cmbsf | place: Arctic Ocean: Southern Knipovich Ridge | collected 2010 | reverse complement strand
ATTTTGTTGATTCTTTAAAAAGAAAAAATCGGTGCATATTTTATAATAAAATCACATTGATAATTTGTCGCCCTCTGGGCTTTTATTATTTCACATTAGATTTTTTATTTAAAAAAGTCTAATGTAAGTTAATTTTTAACATGACAAGCGAAATAAGAAATCTTCCTGAAGTAAATCTATTTTCCTGTCCTTACTATAATACTTGTATACTCCCCAAGCATCAATTTTGCAGAATTCCCGAATGTAAAATATGTACAGAGTACATCTCAATACTTAAAAAGTACAATCCAAAAGGATATTATTAATTGACTAAGGGAAAGTGAAGAATTTACCATAGTATTATATCAAGTTATCTTCTTTCTATTTTTTTAAGTATTCTTTAAGTTGACTATATATCGCTTTTGGGATTTATAAATCTCCTTTAACTCATTATTCTCATGAATTAAAATCCGAGGGTGCTCCATCTTCCCAAGTTCTTATCAAATTTAAAAGCAAACGTGCGGCACTATTTTCGATTTTATATCGATAGATTTTAATACGCCCAAATTTCTTTTCTTGGACCATATCAACATCCTTTAGATATCTCAGATGTTTTGTTGCACCAACATGATTTAACTTGGTCTTTTTTATTAGTAATGAAATAGTTAATTCCTCGTTTATAGCTAGTTCTTTTAATATTTTAACTCGGGCTCTCGAACCAAGTAAATCTTCAATAAGTCTCATTATTTTTTCACTCTTTTTCGAAAAAAGTCTTTGTCTAATAAATATGATTTTAACCTCTATAAATTTCTTACTTAATTTAGAATTAAATAGTTACCAATTAGAGGTTATTTTTTTTCTTCCAATTTGTAAAAATATTTGGAGTTCCTCTTTTAGAATTCCAATGGTGTTTACTTTTTTCTTCTTAGATTTAGGTCTATTGGCTTCTGCAGGTTTAGGTTTAAATTGTGATCTCCAATCATAATACGATCCAGGTTCCTTCACTTGGAATAATTTGACTATCAGAATTTAAGTCTAAGGACTCCGACAAATTACAAAATTTATCAACACTTGAGATTTTCCCTAATCCAGAAGACAAAAAAGAAAAAACTAATCAATAAAAAACTACCAGAATTTCTGAATCAGACAAAAGATTTGCTTTTACGTTATATGGCTTGAGACTTTAAAATAATACTTTTAATGGACTTTTCTCTGAAATTTGTTTTTTTAAAACTCTCTTCCTGTAATAAGAATTAACTCCATTGATTAAGGAAACAGCCGGAATTACCCATTTTGCAAATTTGATCGGGAAACTTATCCTATATATAAGAATAAATCGAACCATTTAAATTTTAAAGAAAATATTATTGAACTACACTTTTTTAATATCAAACAAAATTGAGGAAAAAAGATTATGAGTAAAATATCAGAAGCAATTAAAGAATTAGAAGAAGAGAAGGTATTACAATTAGTGAAAGAAAAACTTGATGCTGGGGAGGATCCAATTAAGATTTTAGAGGCATGTAGAATGGGAATGACCGAGATTGGAAAGGGATCCGGTGATACAGTATTTTTAACTGATCTTATCATGGCTGGGGAGATATTCAACGAAGCTATGGAACTTTTGATGCCAAAACTAGGTAGGTCTTCAACAAAAAATTTAGGGAAGGTAATTATTGGAACTGTTGAAGGAGATATACACAACATTGGTAAAGATATAGCAATTAATTTCTTAAAAGCCGAAGGTTTTGACGTAATTGATCTAGGCGTAGATGTTCCAGCTCAAAAATTTATTGATGCGATTAAAGAACATAATCCATCTGTCGTTGGTTTGAGTGGTTTACTTACACTATCAATAGAACCTATGAAAAAAAGTATAGAGGCTTTTATTGCCGCTAATCTGAGAGACGGATTAAAAGTTATAATTGGAGGAGAAAGAACTGATGAAGAAGTCTGTAAATATGTTGGAGCAGATGCTTGGGTTAATGATGCGATCGAAGGTGTGAAAATTATTAAAAATTGGGTAGGAGGTGCTTAGAAAAATGGACAATGCTGAAGAATTAATAAAAGCGAAAATTGAAAGATTGGAAACGGCTACTATGGTAAAAGAACCTGATAGAGTACCAATAGGTATTGCCACGACATATTTCCCAGCAAAATATGCAGGTGTGAGTTATGAGAATGTATGGTATGACAACAATAAATATACTGAAGTTGGAATAAAGTTTGCAAGGGATTTTAACTGGGACGCAGTTAGTCTCCATCGTTCATTTGAAAGTATTCCTCTTGGGCTAGCTTTAGCTGGTTTCGATACTGAGTTAGCTGTTGGAGTAGTAATTAACTCAGTATTAGGTGGCGGAGCATCTCACGACATACTTAAAGATGTGTATTCTTCAAATCCAGGTAGGGAAGTGGGAGAGAACAATGAATCGCAATGGGTTATAGAAAAACCAGTTATGAACGATGATGAGTATGATCTCTTTATAGAAAAACCCTTTGATTTTTTAATGGGGACTGTGATTCCAAGAGCATATAAAAACCTAGCAGATTTAAATTCACCTACAGCTGTAGGTGCTCTATTGAAAATGGGTCAAGAAGTTGCTAAATTTCCAGCTTTCTTAATGGATTTCGTAGGAAAATGGAAAGAGGAGGCTTGGCTTCCATGGTATTATGCTGTAGCTTGCAATCCCTTAGATACTTTAGGAGCTTTCCTTAGAGATTTTGATAAACTTTCTTTGGATCTATATAGAATGCCTGATAAAGTCAAAAAAGTTTGTGAAATAATAACTCCTGTATTAGCGACAATAGGGAAAGTGACAGGAGGAATCTCAAGGGATGTAACGGGTTCTCGTAGAGTGTTTTGCCCCATATGGTATAACACTTACTTATCGCCAGAAAAGTTTAGAGAGTTCCATTTCCCTTATATTAAACAAATTGTAAATGAATTAATTGAAGCAGGTTTTACACCACTAATGAGTTTCCAGGGGAGAAGTGATCATCTTTTGGACCAACTTAAAGAACTCCCTGAAAAAAAAGTAATCATGTGGTTTGATAAGACAGATCTAGTGAAAGCAAGAGAAGTACTTGGGGATAACTATTGTCTTGCTGGTGGAATTCCTTCAAGCCTTCTCATTAGCGGAACACCTGAAAAGGTAAGAAAGCACACGGAAGAACTTATAGACAATTTGAAATCAGGAGGAGGTTTTATTGTTTCCACGGAATTCAATGGGATGGGAGATGCGAAAGTTGAAAATGTAAAAGCTCTGACAGAAACTGTAATGAACTATGGTAAATTTTAATCAATTTTTTTTTTTTTTATTACTTTTTTTTACTTATTTAAAGCATGCTAGACCAAATCTATAGGAGTATTTATTTGAGGGATATTCACTAGCAAGATTGGATTTTAGATCACGTACCGTCTTTATTACTTCAATCCCAATAGATTCCATAGAATATCTCATCTTTATGGGAAATCGACAAGACTCACCAGAATCAAAAGTACATTTTCCCAGATTTTGAATTTTACAGTGTTTACAAGTTCCGTCATACAATAAAAGACTTTTCTTGTAATTTTTATTATACTGTGCTAAAAATTTATCAAATTCTTCTTCTAAATCATTTAAGTCGAAACTTTTGGTTAGTAAAAACATATTTTTAATAAAGAATTCTGACCTATTTGTTCTTTCCTTCTCTTTCTTTATGTATATTTCCAGATCAAACATTGAATAGATTAGATAGAATTCAGTATAGGTTGATAATACTTTTTCGAGATAAGGAGAATTCGGAGGACAACTCCATGAATGATCATAGAATGGACACTTAAAACTAGGTGAAATGCACATCTCTTGAACTTTAGGATCGAAATAAATATCATCATAATGTATTTGTAGGAAAGGCATGTTCAGATGGAGAAAGTTTGGGAAATTTTTAAATTTAAGTATTAAGAAATATTAGATTTATTGAGTTTCAAGTTTATTTTTTTTTATAATTTATTAAAGCTGATGATAACAATTGGATTCATTTGAGCGTATTTTCTCTTCATTAAAAGGTCAATCAGTAGATAGACCTCCAGTCTTTCCCCAAATCGGGGATCATGCTGGCATTATAAATAAATTGCCTTATAATATAATGTATGAAGATGCTAAACTGGCTGCAGATGCTCATTTAAAAGCATTAGATTTATATGGGTACGATATAACAACAATACAAGTTGAGCCAAGCTGGCCAGTTGCCGAAGCGTGTGGAGCAGAAGTTAATTATCCCCCTGATAAGAACCCTTGGATTACAAAATACGTGATTGAATCAGAAAACGATTTGGAAAACTTAGGAGTACCAGATTTTATGGAAACAAAAAGTCTAAGAGTTATGATCGAAGGTACAAGTATTCTTGCTAATGAGGCTGATGTTCCTGTTGCAGCTTTTATGACAGGACCAATTACTTTTTGCTTACAACTAATGCCATATAAAGTTTTAATAAAAATGATGATAAAAAATCCCGAATTTACACATAAATTTGTTAAAAAAAGCGTTCTGATAATAAAGGAGTATATTAAAGCCTTGAAGGAAGCTGGCGCAACAATATTTGTAGTTTGTGAACATGACTTCCAATTATTAAAATCTGAACAAATTATGGAGTACAGTCTGGATTATTTACAAGGTCTTTTTGATATTTACGATTACAATATCCTTCACATGTGTGGAAAAGTAGTCCCACACCTAGAAGTGTTAGCTCATGATCTTAAGCAGATTAAAAATCTAAGCACGTTGAACATTGGACCATTTGTTGATATTACAAAAACCCAAGAACTCCTCAACCATAAGATTGGTGTAGCAGGTAATATAGACCATATGAAATTACTCCCATTTGGTAGTCCTAAAGAAGTAGGGAATGCAGTACATAAGGCTATAGAAGCAAGTTGTAGCGATTCACGCTTTATGGTGGCACCGGGATGTGAAATCACTTCTGATACACCAATTGAAAATGTAAAGGCATTTGTAAAAGCTACCCAAACCTTTTTAAGATAAATTTATTCAAAAATATAATTTCTGCAAACGGATTTACGATTCGTTAATTTTCTTAACCAATCAAAAGATTTTCTCTTAAGATATATTGCCTAGAAGATTGCTTTTAGAGGAGTACGTTCCGATATTGGTTTTCTTAGTACTCTTTTACGATAATATGAGTTTACTCCAGAAATTAAAGCAATTGAGGGGATTACACATTTTGAATATTTTATTGGTCCATATAATATAAAATCTCCTGCAGCTGCAGCACAATAAGTCATGAGTGAGGCGATTGCCCCACATCGAGCATTTTCCCCATAATTTTTTATAAAATTCCAAGCATAAATCACATTGGCTGGAGAAAATCCTGTAGGTAACCCTAATTCACTTTTAATTAATTGGGTGGTTTCAAAGTTAATAGAAATTGAAGGTAAATCTAATACCGCTGTATCAACAATATAGTTATCTATATTAGCTTTTTGAGCTTTTGGAATTAATATTTCTTTTAGAAAATTCAATTTTTGCTTTGGAAAGAGGTATTTACTTCCAAATGTAAGCAAGAAAGCATTTTTGACTCCAATTTCTTTGATTTTTTCTAGATTCTCCTCTGTGGTCGCCTCATCTATACTATTTAAAATAGCACGGTCTATCAAACCTATCTCCCGTAATCTTGCCATTGCAGGAATTCGGGAGGAATCATTTAATCCATCAACTAAAAAAGGAAAATCAACTATATCGGCAACGTATTCACACTCTTTTACGAGAGCTTCTGGATAGCCTCCAATTACATCAACTATCCCTTGCATTTTAGTATCTTCAATTATTTCAGTAAATTCGTTTAACTCTTTTTCTATTTGATTTTTATCAAATTTTCCAGATTTCTCATCCAATAGTGCCTCATGACTAGCATAAAATACACTACCAATCATGACGGTGGGATTTTCTCCAGGTTGACCACCCAATTTTACATTTCCAACTTGGATAACTTTCTGTTCTTTTTTAAAATTTAACATAATTCATAGAAATCTTTTCACCTAAAAAGTTACTAGATAAAAAGGATTAATCTTTATTCTTATTTTCTATAAGTTTTTCTTTCATTTATTATCTATTCTTCCCAGAACTAAAGCATAAAGTTATATATGGGCATACTCATCCTCTTCTGGTGCAATGGAGAAAGAGTCAAAGTTTACAGCTCGCAAATCTTGTAATATTTCAATTTATACATTGAAAATAGCATTCATGGAGCATTTTCAATAGACATTCTCTAAGATAAAAATATTTAATCCTATGCTATATAATTTGAAACTTATAAATAATTTTTAACTTTTTATCGTGATACAATAGGTTCAAATTTAAACAAAGAATTTAATTATTTATTCACATTCACAAATTTAAATATTATAAAGTTTCAAAATAATTTCATTTTCTTGATTTATCATAAATAAGAATAGAAGTGGGTTTTGATTTTATTAACTTAATAAAATATCAAGCTTGCTACAAATTTCAAATAAGAGATTTAAATAAAATGGCGTCAAAGATAAAACAAGTTTTTTTGCTATTGATCTATTATCTTAGTCCGATAGTTGCTTCGATAATCTAGTGATATAATTAATATTATTCATAGGTTTGGTAGCATTCTTGGAATTTTTGGTTTTATTTAGATGTGTTTTAGCATCCTTATCCAAATAAAGCTAAAGGTGACTGAAGAAAATTACAGTTTAGACCGAATTTTAAGTTTCCATACAAAGATGTCTACAATAGCATTAATTTTAGGAAGTGTACATTATCCTTTGGTACGCATAGGAAGAGAATACACTACAATTCAAATTAGAACAGGAAGCATCGGATTCATGATATTCGTTGGATTGATGATACTTGCATTAATTTTCATGAGTAACCTGTTAATAAAATTTAAGTTTATTGAGAAATTAAGAAATTTCGCATTTGATATGAAATTAAAATATGCTATTAATAAGTTTCTCCATAATCTGTTGGTATTAGGCGTAGCTGTTATTTTCTTTCATACATTAGTGGCAAACACATCAAATCAGTCAATTCTTATGTTGGTAGTTTATTCTTTTTTCTTTGTATTAACCGTCACCGGTTGGTTTTACCACAAAATAATTCGAAAATTACGCTCAAATTCTGATCCATATATTTTTCGTAAGGCTCCATGGGATACCCCTATCTTGAAGAATGACTCAAAAGTATATAAAGAATGGGCATCAAAACAAATTAAACAGAATCCTTCACTCTACCCATGTTTACAATGTGGAACGTGTACAGAAGTAGTCCCGTCTCGAAAGTTACGCAAGGAAAATACAATCCAAGGAAAAATATTTTAGCAGTTTATTTTGGATATAAAGACCAGGTTTTAGAAGAGGAAGACTTTGTAATTTGGGGCTGTACATCATGTGATACATGTGATGAAATGTGTCCACAGCACATAAAATTATCTGAAACATTTACTTATTTAAAAAATGAGAGTATAGCTCTAGGTAGAGGCCCAGATTCTGTACGGTATCAAGCAAAAGCAATATATGAATGTGGTAAGGTAATCCCTCGACAAGTTGCTATTGAAAGAAGAAGAAAGCAATTGGGATTACCTAAAGTAGTAGATCCGGATATAAAGGAAATTCAAACTTTATTACGGGGACTGGGAATTGATAAAAAAGTAGGAATTGAAACTCTAAAATTGGATTAATGAAATTATTTTTATAACTCTTTTTATTTTTTAACAATTTATTAAAAACTTGAGAAAAATCATATCTCAAGTTAAATTAAGAATGAAAATCAAAGAAAAAATGATTTAAATTTTAAAATGGATTACATTTTTAATCTTTCTTATCTTTCAAAAGGTTTATCTTTCATTAGGAGTTTATTAAATTCGGGTAACTGCTCATTTGATACAATTATATAATCTCCCTCAACTTCATAACCAAACTCATTTGACCATTTGGAAATCTGCTCATTCAGATTTTTTTTATTTATTCTAAGAACTTTCCTCATTAATCTCAATTCGACTTTATTTGTCTGAGAAACTACATCTTTTATTTTCTCTTTTCGTTTTTTCTTGATCGGTTCAGATACAAGTGTTCCAGTGTATATTATGGATAGAATAAATTCTGGAATCCATTTATGAAGCAGTAGTACTATTATAGCCGCAATAAAAGAACTTGCTGCACTAATAGAGAAATGAATATCTGCCCAAGCATAGCCAATATTATACAGTTGAATTTGGATAAGCATTCTAATAATATTCACTACGTAAAAGATGAGGGAAGAGAGAATGAGGGATTTTGTTTTCCGCCATATAATATCTTCCTTGGCACTCGAATCTTGACTATGTGGAGAAAATATAATAATTCCAGCAAAAATACAAATCGCTTGTATCCCTGTGCAAAAAGTTTCGAAATATATCGCCCCTTTTCCGGGGATGGCAAACCTCCAATCATATTTTCCACTTGGAGCGTATTGAGCTTGAGCACCCATATTAAAAAATAAGTTTAAAAAGTATACAGTTTGTTTTACAACGATTTCGTGGAGCCAATAATTAATTCTAAGGTCAAAAAATAGATAAATTAAATAAGCTGATACTGGTGCAGCAATAGCTAATATTATCAAAGATTTTATTGAAAAAATATATCTACGATTTTCGTACTCGATGATTGGTTTCTTAAAGTCTTTAAATTTTAGCATAGATGGTTTTTAAAATGAAATATCATAATAAATTCTTTCCGTTTTAGGTTTATAAGCCATTGATTAATATTTGCTTAAGAAATTGCTTTTTTGAAGGAATATTCAAAAGATCATAAGAGGAATTTTAAATAATACTGATTTCTTTTCTTCTTAAAGATAAAAAAAGAAGAATTGAATAATATGAATACTAAAGGCTTCAAAAACAAACTTATTGATTACGTTTCAGATGCAATTATTTCTCTTGATATGGATTACAACATAGTTAGTTGGAATAAAGCAGCAGAAGTGTTATACGGATGGTCAGCTGAAGAAGTAATTGGAAAATCTTCTTACGATGTAATTCCTGTTAAATTTCCTTATGATACCCTTGAGGATGTACTCAAAAAGTTTTCTGAAAAGGGATTTTGGAAAGGGGAAGGTATTCAATATCATAAAAACGGTTCTCAACTTAATATATTATCATCCTCCGTAATCATTAATGATGAAAAGAGTAATTCACAAATAATTGTTACAATTAATAAAGATATAACCGAACGCAATAGGACACAACAAAAATTAAAAGAATCTGAAGAAAGGTTCCGGAGAATAATTGAAAATGCACCTGTTGGCTATTATCGAGTAGGAAAGGACGGTTTATGGCAATATGTTAATCCGATATGGGAAAAAATGCATAATTATTCTCTGCAAGAAATTGTTGGTAAGAGTTTTGAAATAACACAACCTGAAAATGCCAAGGAGGAGGCAAGAATGCTCGTTCAGCAAGTGTTATCTGGTGAATCATTGACCGGTGAATTTGGACGGACTACAAAAGATGGCACTGAAGAATATCATACATTTAATATTCAACCGATTTACAAGGACGGTGAAATTATAGCCATTGAAGGTTTCATTAATGACATCACAGAACTTAAAAACACGGAGCAAAAATTAAGAGCTTCCGAAATCAAATTAAGAAAATTAAATAATGAATTGGAACAAATAATTGAGGAAAGGACCAAGGAATTAAAAAACTCCGAGGAAAAATATCATGGAATTGTAAAAAATATTTCAGATATCATTTATGAACTTGATATAAGTGGAAAATGTTTATATATTTCTCATCAATTATTTAACATCTCTGGATTTTCTCAAGAGGAGATGGTTGGCCAAAATGTTTTTAAATATGTGCATCCAGACGATTTAAAGACAATTGCTGAGAAGGTTAGAGAAGCGTTTAAAACTGATGAAAAAGGGTATCTTGAATTCAGATTGCGACATAAAGATGGTCATTATATCCCGATTTCTTCAAGATTTAATATGACAACAATTGGAGAAAAACAAAAACTTACGGGAGTGCTCATCGAAATGACAGAGTCCAAAAAGTCGGAAGAAGCTCTAAGGGTGAGTGAGCGAAGATTAAAAGAAGCTCAAGCTTTAGGAAAAATCGGTTATTGGGAGTTTGATATTCCTAACCAACAGATAACATGGTCCGATCAAGTTTTCAAAATTTATGAACGTGATCCTTCTTTAGGTCCACCTTCTATAGCCGAAGAAGCAATATACTACACTCCAGAGATCAGTGAAAGATTAAAAGGATATGCAAGCCGTGCACTCGAATTTGGGGAAGAATTCGATTATGACTTTCAAGCCAGTTTACCTAGTGGAAATGTTGTTCAGTTGACAGCCTTAATGCGCTCT
>SDBS01007820.1_pt1 | contig 10361 bp, 10 predicted proteins | sample 2277091 | NCBI WGS metagenome assembly SDBS01 (sample SAMN10404972, study PRJNA504765) | marine sediment metagenome | isolation source: marine sediment core GS10_PC15, 163 cmbsf | place: Arctic Ocean: Southern Knipovich Ridge | collected 2010 | reverse complement strand
TGGATGAGCCAACTTCATCGCTCACCAAAAATGAGGTCGATTCCCTGTTTGCCATAGTTAAAAGATTACAGAAAAAAGGAATAACAACATTATTTATCAGTCATAAATTGAATGAAATACTTGAAATAGCTGAGAAGGTGACGGTACTGAAAGACGGTAAAAAGATAGGAACCTTTGATCCAGAGGACCTGGATCATGAGAAACTTACATTTTACATGACCGGAAAGAAGATTTCATATTCTAAGCCTGCGGTTCAAGATATTTCTAAAGATGTGTTACTGGAAGTAAGGAACCTTTCCAAGAAAGGTAACTTCAAGAACATAAGCCTTACACTGTATAAGGGTGAAATTCTCGGTATCACAGGGCTTTTAGGTTCAGGAAGAACTGAGCTGGCTAAGTCACTTTTCGGTATGAATATGGCCGAGCAGGGAGAGATTTTTATTGAAGGAAAGAGAGTTAGTATAAAACATACAAATGATGCTATTCGACATGGTATCGGGTATGTGCCCGAGAATCGTCTGCTTGAAGGCCTCGTAATGCCGCAGTCTGTCGGTAATAATATTATCATTACCATTTTGAAAAATCTGCTTGGCTCCATAAAGCTGATTGATAAAGTCCGGAAAGCAAACGCTGTCGATAAATGGGTGGGTGATCTTGCTATTAAGGTTCCTTCCACAGAGTCTCCCGTTATGACTCTCTCCGGTGGAAATCAGCAGCGGGTGGTGCTTGCAAAATGGATCGCTACAAGACCAAGGATCCTCATCCTTGACGGACCGACAATCGGGATCGATGTTGCCGCCAAAAGCAGCATTCATGAGACAATAAAAAATCTTGCAGATTCGGGTATAGGAATCATTGTTATCTCAGATGAGGTACAGGAAGTCCTCTATAACTGCCATCGGATCCTGATAATGGCTAAGGGAAAAATTATCACGGAGCTTGTTCCCGGTGAAACATCAGAGAAAGAGCTGTCTCAGAAATACAATTTAGGGTAAAAACAAAAAACACTGTGTGAGTACATATGGAAAAGACGGCACTGGTACAAAGAGTATTCAAGCGTAATGAGTTTTACCTTCTCTTTATAATAATCGGCCTTTCTATTATCATGTCCCTAGCCAATCCAAACTTTATGACCCTGGAAAACCTTTTCGATATCCTTAGAAGCTATTCCTTTTTAGGTATACTCGCTGTAGGGGTACTGGTGGTTTTAATCTCCGGAGGTATCGATATTTCCTTTACCGCTAACGCAACAGTCGCGCAGTATGTGATGGCGGTGATTCTGTCGCAAATCCCAGGCACAAACCCATTCTTCGTATTTATCGTCCCCTGCATTATCGGGATTATTCTCGGAGGAGTCAACGCGTCTCTCATCTATTTTTTAAAGGCGCCTCCAATTATCATTACAATCGCCACCTTGAACGTATTTTTTGGAGTGCTGCAATTTGTATCGGGCGGGAAGTGGATCTATAATTTTCCCATCTGGTTCCGGGATTTTGCGAGGATAAGTATCCTGAATTTTATCAACCCCGATGGAATAGCATACGGTTTATCAATACTGACGATAATATGGGTATTCATAATCATAATAACGTTCGTCCTTCTCAAATATACAACTGTAGGAAGAAAAATATATGCAATGGGCGGGAACATTGAAGCAGCAAAAAGAGCGGGGCTCAATATTTTGTCCCTGCAATTCTTCGTATACTGCTTCATGGGATTTCTCGCGGGACTTGCATCCATAATACAGGCTCTTCTCACACAAACTGTGGCACCAAACGCGATAATGGGCCGTGAGCTTGATGTCATCGCTGCTGTCGTCCTTGGAGGAGCCAGCCTCGCGGGGGGATCAGGAAGCCTTGCCGGCACCTTGCTGGGTGTCGCGCTCATTGCTATAGTGGGAAATGGATTAACACTTATGAGGGTTTCATCATACTGGCAGAAGGTGTTTGTTGGATTTATTATTATAATAAGTGTTAGTATAACTGCTCTTCAACGAAAAGCAGCGCAAAGGAGGGTTTCAGCAATTAATGTCGAATAAAAGATACAGTAGTATACGCGACTGGTTTAAAAAGAACCCTGAACTGGCTCCACTTCCCTTTGTGTTGCTCGTGGTATTCTTTCTCATGTCGGTCCTTGCTCCGGGGAAATTTTTCAAAGCCGGGAATATGCAGTCAATGGCTTTTCAGTTACCGGAGCTCGGGATTTTTTCACTAGCAATGATGATTACCCTGTTATCCGGAGGGCTCAATTTATCCGTAATAACCACTGCAAATGTAAGCAGTATTGTTACCGCTCTCATTTTGACAAATCTGAGTACCCCTGGAGCCACAGGTGGAATAACAGGGCTTATCATACTGCTTGCAATCGCGGTTGGGTTATTGTGCTCATTGTTTTTGGGTCTTATCAACGGGTTTTTAATCGCGATTGTCGGTGTATCACCAATACTCGCCACCCTTGGGACAATGACGCTCTATGACGGGATCGCAATTGCCATTACCAGAGGATATGTTATCTCAGATTTCCCGAAAAGCTTTTTGTTCATTGGAAACGGCACATTTGCCGGTATCCCGGCTTCGCTGATAATATTTATCATATGCGCCTACATAATCGCCGTTGTTCTCAACAGAAAATCCTACGGTGTCAGTATTTATATGCTTGGATCAAACGCTGTGGCCACGGAATTTTCGGGTATTAAAGTAAAATCGGTATTAATAAACACCTATTTAATCTCAGGTTTTCTTTCCGGTATTTCGTCCGTAATAATGACTTCACGGTTTAATTCAGCGAACGCCGGATACGGTGCTTCGTACTTACTCATTACTGTATTGATAGCGGTTCTTGGAGGTGTTGATCCGTTTGGAGGGTTTGGAAAGACATCGGGGCTTATAATGGCTCTTATTATATTGCAGCTTATCTCCAGTGGCCTGAATCTTCTGGGCGTAACAGCATTCATCACAATCTCCCTGTGGGGAACGATACTTATACTTGTGATGGGCTTGAATCACTTCATCGAACAAAGAAAACATTCACGAATCAGTAAAGATTATGGAATGTAACCGCTTTACTAAAATAATGGAAACAGAAAATGACCTCACTAAAACGCGTGTTAATAATAATTAATAAAGAAGGTTACACAACCAGGTTAAAGGAAATTGCGAATGGTAAAACACAAAATCGAAGGGCAAAGAAAGTTTGATCCTAAAAGAGAGTTTATAAAAATTACAAAATTTATTTATGAGAGAAGATTAACATATGCTACAGGAGGTAATTGGGCGCTAAGATACGACAACAAGTATTATTGCACACCGACAGGATTAGGAAGATATTACCTCTATGAATTAGAAGAAGAAGATATAATAGTGTGCGATAAAAATAAAAACATAATTGAAAAAGGGAGACATAAAATCAGTAGCACGGCGTATATCCATATGAGTATATTAGAAGAATTTCCTGAATATAACGCGTCAATACACACACATGGAGAATTTTCTGCCGTATTTGCCAGTGTGAATAAACCCATTCCAAGTATCAATGTCTCACTTTTTTACTATGGAAACAATGTACCGGTAATAGGATTTAACAAAAACTTTGATATCCTCCAAAAAGAACTGGTAAGAAAGATAAAAGAAATTAAAAGTAATCGAGAAAAAGAAGCCTCAGAAGGAATTATGGAATATATAGGTTATAAAGATATTAATTCTATCCCGGTTTCAGTTTTAATAGAAGGAGAGGGTTTATTTATTACCGCTCCGGATTTAAGGGTTGGAGTAACAACTGCGGAAGCTGTTGAAGAAACAGCTAGATGTATAATTTATTCTTCGGGAATTTTTAATAGCCCCTTTGCAAACAAGTTAGATTAATGATATTTTACTAATTTTCACATTATCATTATTTAAAGAACTCCGTAGCACGAACACTTGATCCGTTACTACGGCCTGTATTCCAGCAGAACAAAAGGGAAAACAAACAAAGATGGAAGTCTTTCACAATTCGGTTACAAGTCTAAAACTGCTGAGGATGTAAAACATGAACAATCTTCCGAGGGTAATACAGAAACGGCATCGAACAAAGCTTCAAGATAGAGTCGGGTGAGACTGATACAGAAAATATACGAAGTGGATCCCCTTATCTGTCCAAAATGTTCACATAAAGAATTGTGGCGGTCATCACTGACCCTGTTGAGTGTAAACACTCACTCGAAGTAAACAAAATACTGGAATACCTAAAAAGAAATCATGCACCACCGTTCGATAAGGTAGTAACAAAAGCATCTTGAGATTCATTTTTTCCCCTTCCCAAATAAATTAACATCCATTGGTAGCTTCCAAAGGCTATCTGTGTTCTTGTTTCCATGTAAATATTTCCTGTTCATGTAAAATTATTTACTTTCTTTGGTTTTTCTTGACAAGATGAAGTAAAGAGTTTATTCTGCGAAAAAGTAAGAGAAGAGAATGTGGTGAAGATATAATCGGCTCAAAAGATGGTCGTTTTTAGTGACTGCCTTGATTTTTTAAAAGGAACAATACATGAATGGCAGAAATAATTTTTTAGCTTGTATGGATTTTGAAAAAAATTCAAATACTGTAAAAGGGGAAATGTGTTATTGGTATGAAACAGTGATAAGATGGAGAAAAGAAGGTTTGCCACATAAAGCTGATTTAAAGAGCGCGATAGGTCATAATATACGAGGCAATATTATGCCTGTATTTTTAGACAATGACATAATTGATAATGATGTTTGTGAGTATTTTGGTTTTGACGTAAAGTCAATGGCGGTTCCTTCAACTTTTAGTCCTTTTTATAAAACAGAAATTGTTAAAGAAACTAAAGACTTTATTATTTATAAAGATGATTATGGTATTACTCAAAAAAAGATCAAAGATGATGATGGGAGCATAAAAAGCGGTATGCCTATGTTTATAGATCGGCCGGTTAAAAACAGGGCGGATTTTTATAACTATAAAGAAAGATATGACACTGATTTTGAAAAGCGATTGAAAAAAGACTGGGTCAACGAAATAAAGGATAATAGGAATAAAGGTTACGTTATATGGTTAGGAACATACAATGTTGGTTTTTTCTGGTATCTCAGGCACATCATGGGTCTGGAAAGATTTCTTTTGACCATGTACGATGACCCGGGTTTTATTAAAGAAATATTGAGCTGGCTGACAGAGTATGTGATTAATTTCTGGGGTTATATTCTGGAAAAAATAGAGGTTGATGTCGTGAATTTGGATGAAGATTTAGCATATAGAGGGGGGCCATTGTTATCTCCAGCAATGTTTAAGGAATTTTTACTCCCATGTTATCAAAGATTGACCGGGTTTTTGAGAAGCAGGAAGATAAAAAATATTTTTGTGGACAGTGATGGAAAGCTGGACCCGGTAATTCCATTATTCATTGAAGGCGGGATAAACGGGTTAAAGCCTATGGAAGTTCAGGCGGGAATGGATGTAGTAAAAGTGCGTAAGCAATATCCTGACTTAAAAATTATTGGGGGTATAAATAAGATGGCTTTATTTAAGACCAGGAAAGAAATCGATGATGAATTGGAAAAAATACCATTTTTACTTCAGCAGGGAGGATTTATTCCAATTGTAGATCACTCGGTTCCTCCGAATATATCCTGGGAAAATTATAAATATTACCGGACAAGCCTGAATTTATTGATTGATAAATATTCAAGTAAATGATTTGCTTTTTTTTCGATCTCATTTTTATATGTCATTTTTATCAAGACCTGTTATGCTCAGGTCCCTGGGTGTGGAAGCCATGCTGCAGGTAAAATTATTTACTTTCTTTGGTTTTTCTTAACAAGGTGAAGTAAAGAGTTTATTCTGCGAAAAAGCAAGAGAAGAGAATGTGGTGAAGATATAATCGGTCCAAAAAATGGTTGTTTTAAGTACTGCCTCAATAAACCCGATTATAAATTATCCTATCAATTTATTTTTCACTACCATTGCATCCTCACAGCCCTTTTCAAGTCCCTCCTCTACAACCTCCTGCCTTACTTTTTCTAGCATATACGCATCGAAACAATCAAGAATTATTGCTTTGAGTCCGGCCTTTGTGATCTTAATAATAAAATCCGCATCAATAAGTAATTTTTTCATCTGTATATAATTGTGATTTTTTAACTACAAAAAGTCAATTATTTCATTTCACTTATTGAGTTATTTAATTGTTTAGTAGAAGCGTGGAGATGATAAAAAATATCATTGTAATATTTTTTATATTTTTCGTGATTATTATCATCAGGATAGTAGATTTTTACTTTTCTTGAGCTTTTCACCACCGCATCATTAAAATCAATATATATTCCAACTCCTGTACCGGCAAGTAATGCAGTTCCAAGAGAAGTGGCCTCCTTAATGTCGGGCACCTCAACTATTTTACCAAGGATATCGGCCCTGTTCTGCATCCAGAAATGATTATATGCGGCCCCGCCAATATTAATTATTTTGGTTATCTTACTCTCTGTTACATTTTCAATTGTATTACATATTGAGAGAGTTCGATAGTTTATGCCTTCAATGATAGCTCGAAGAAAATCACCCTTAGTCGACTTCTCGGATATACCTATAAAAACACCTCTTGAATTTGGATCGTCTACAGGACAAATACTTCCCAATATATCCGGCAGCATAAAGACACCATGAGAACCAACTTCAGTACCATCAAGTATTTTTAATATTGAAGATAAAATTGAATATTCGTCTGCTGTATGGTCCTGTATTTCGAAAAAGATCTTTTTAAACCACTCTATATTTGCACATGCATACTGAGCACCCCATAAAATATACTCATCTGCGATAACGCTTTTTTCACATACCAGGTTGGCATTCATACCGTCAATATTAATTACAGGCACATTTACTGAAAGAAGATTTGATTCAAATGTACCGGTAACAGAAACAATAAAGTTCGTTGAGCTATCACTTGCTGCGAAGTAACTGCATATATTATCATGCCCTCCCAGAACAACAGGAGTTCCAGCATTTAGGCCTGTTTTTTCAGATGCTTCTTTTGAAACCTCTCCAATAACTGTTCCGCTTTTTACCGGTTTTGGATACAGATTAATATCAATATCCGTTAAATCGAAAAGTTTTTCAGACCAGTCAAGTTTATTTTGGTCCAATACAAGTGTTGTTGAAGCTTCAGAATAATCCGTTGCAATAGCGCCGCACAATTTATAATTTACATAATCTGTCACTATCATCCATTTATATATTTTGTTATATACTTCAGGTTTATACTTCTTAATCCACATATTTCTTAAGATAGTATGGAAATACCAGGGCTTTGTTCCTGTAATTTTATATACTTCTTCATCCTTTATCAATTCCTTGAAGATATTTAACTGCTCAGTTGTTTTTGCATCATGCCAGCTTATGAAGGGATATAAACATCGTCCTTCTCTATTAACGGGGACCCCGTCAGATCCAAACCCCGAAACCGCAAGGCCTTTGATACCATCCGGTTTCTCAATTTTATTTGTAGCTTCCTTTACAGACATTGCTACCCTGTTCCAGATATCCTCAGGCAGCCAAAAAGCTTCTTCAGCACCTCTTTCATTCACTGCGGTATGTAACCTTGTTTCCTGCCTTCCAATTGATACAATTTCTCTATGATAATTATAGATAACTGCTTTTATCGATGTTGAACCAATATCAATTCCAAGAATATACATTACCTGTCTCCTCATATGGTACTTGAACCTTGTAAAGGATTGTGTCTTAATAGTCATTGTAAATATTAAGGGACAGCCTGAATTGGGTATTTACCGTATCTGCGGGTCGATTCAACCGTTAATTTGAAGTTTTCAGGCTTAACGCCTGAATGAATAGAATTACTTGAAGAAAGGATATATCCTCCTCCATAGGCTGCATGTTGAATGCAGTACTTTACGTCCTCCTTTACATCCCTGATACTTCCAGGCGCCAGTGTCGTTACACAATTCACGTTTCCCTTTATACAAATTCTTTTCCCAAACTTTTTCTAATGAAACCGATATCCATTCCGGCAATAATATCTACAGGATCGATACAGTTAATGCCCGCATCCATAAGGTATTCAACAATTTCCATCGCAGTGCTTAATACAGTAGTATCCTATTTCTCTGAACCCGCGTATAACTTCCCTGAACTTAGGTCCTAAAAAATCGAAAAATATTTTAGGGCTGAAAATCAATCCCTTTGTATCAGCAATATCATCAGTCGTCGCGATAATATTAATATTAAATTTTTTATATGCAATCCCGGCCAGGGTTCTGTTATATTCAATACAAAGATTTAACAGCTTCTCAAAATACTCCCGCTCAATAATGAGAGATATGAGAGTCGTCAATGTATTCATCTTTCTCTATATACTCCTTTGAGTACTCCGGTCTAAGTACAACACCTTCTAAATCCATCACATCTATTAATTTTAAAATATCATCAGTACCGGTAAATACGTTAATGACCTTATTATTTATGTCCCATTCAAATATTGGGACGCAGTCCGGTTCATTGATTTCAAGTGCCCGTATTACTCTTTGCTTTTGAGTCATATTACATTTCCTATAAATAAAAAAGTTTCCTAAAAAAGGCTCTTTATTCTGGAGATAGTTATCATGATATAAAGAGAAATATATCCAGTCGGTTTGATTATTCGATTCAGGCTGTCCCTTAACATATAAAATGGCTCTTTAGATACGGGATCCTGTGTAATATATAGCATCAAATATATAATCTGTATGTATGAGACAGTCTAATAAGAGGTTGTGAGACAGCCTCAATTATCGATACTCAAGGGCAGTTTGAAACATAGTAATAATGTTTTCAGGGGGATCATTAGCCTGTATGTTGTGAACAGAGGCAAAAACAAATCCGCCATTCGGCATAAAGTCTTCTATTCTTTTCCGCACTTCTATTTCAACTTCCTGCTCTGTACCGGTAGTAAGCACCAGGGGGTTAACCCCGCCACCCCAGAAAGTAATTTCCTTTCCAAAATCACGCTTTAAACCCGCACTATCCATATCATTCGCCTGTATTTGAACAGGGTTGAGGATCTCAACACCAATATCTATGAAATCCGGTATCACCTCTCGTATTGCCCCGCAGGAATGAAAATAAATATGGGCATCGGTTACCTTTTTAATCGCATCTATAATTGCTTTCTCGCGTTTTTTATAGTATTTCAGATACATCTTTCTGGAAAAAAGAAGCCCGTTTGTTGTTCCCAGGTCATCGCCAACCTGAACAATATCTATATAATCTCCTATTTCTTTTAATATAAATGTGAAAAATGCCGCTTCCCATTCCGAAACCTTTGCGGCAAGATAGTCGGTAATATCCGGATTTAGAGCTAAATCCATTAGAAGCTCGCTCAGTCCCCTGAGAAAATAAGAATGCTCATGAGAACCGCCAACCGGATTGAACAGTATAAAGGCCTTATCGGTTTCTTTTCTCAGGGCGCTTACCCTTTCTCTCAGCCCCTTTATCCGTGCAGGGTCTTCAGGGTCAGGCCATTGATATTTCTTTATATCGTCTAAAGTATCTGCCTTCTGTAAAGGTGTGCTGTACAGATCAAAAAAATATCCGTCTTTTGGCTTTCGAAGAATAATCCCCCATTCATTGGTGAAAAACTCATCATTTCCCTTTTCTTCAATCTTTAATTCCCAATCGCCGCCGGGATTTGCGTATATTGGAATACAGTCAGCACCGAAATAGTCGAGAAGCTTCTGGTCCGGGAATACTATCATCTGAAACCAGTCCTGTATCTCAGGTTCACCTATATCCCATTTTAAAGCATTTATAACACCTTCATAGGATTTGAGATGTAAGGAGGAATGAAGGCCGCCGAAATCAATCGCCAGCGAACCTTCTTTATGATTGATAGCCTGTAACACCAGTTCTCTTGAAGTCATTTATTCCCTCGTTCTACTCTTGAATAAAAATGTGATTTATATGAAATGAATCAGAACAGCATTCAGCCGGCCGTTATCTTCACTTTATACTCTTTACTGATTTGTATGAGTTTCCTTCTTTCAATAAAATGATTTAAACCCATCACCATTATGAGGATAGTCCCCCACAGGGAAATTGTCACAAAAGCAGTAACTCCCAGAAGGTTCAAATCGCTTGAAATAAACTGCAATATAATAAGAGCCAATACAAGACCCGTTATTTTCCCGAAACTTCCATTAATATAACCTAAAAAAAGAGAACATGTAATTACCTCCAGCTCACGGCCAAGTATTTCATTCAATTTATGACTGATAAATAATGTTGTTATTCCTTTTTTCTGTAATCTTTTAACTATGGCAAACAGGGAATCGACCTCATTTTTGGTGAGCGATGAAGTTGGCTCATCCA
>SDBS01007819.1_pt1 | contig 10361 bp, 10 predicted proteins | sample 2277091 | NCBI WGS metagenome assembly SDBS01 (sample SAMN10404972, study PRJNA504765) | marine sediment metagenome | isolation source: marine sediment core GS10_PC15, 163 cmbsf | place: Arctic Ocean: Southern Knipovich Ridge | collected 2010 | reverse complement strand
CAGTCTGTGGCCTTTCGTTGTAGCCAAAAGTTTGTTTAGTTCACTTACTTTTTACCACAGCGGAAGGCTTTTTTCAATCCTTTGCCGTTGTTATTACTGCATTTATTGACGGATTGAGGTTAAGTGTCCTGCTATACGGCCCCATCGATCCACTTCTTGAGGTGTTCCTTCGGCAGCGCACCCGAAACCGAGGCGATTTCCTCGCCGCCCTTGAAGATCTTGAGCGTCGGGATTCCCATGATGCCGTACTTGATGGCGATGTCTCTCGCCTCGTCCGTGTTCACTTTGGCGAAGGCGACCTTTCCGTCGTACTCGCCGGCCAGCTCCTCGATGATCGGTCCGATCATCTGGCAGGGGCCGCACCAGGGCGCCCAGAAATCCACGACCACCGGAACAGCCGCATCGAGCACCTGTGCCTGAAACTCATCCTCGCTTACATGAAGTACCTTGTCGCTCATTTCTCCTCCTTGCCGTCAGCCGCGGGAGCATCCGCATCTGCCGAGGCAGTTCAGCATGGTAACTACATTCTTTTCCTTGAGCCTGTAATAGACCCTCGAAACTTCTTTTCTGCGCTCTACGATATCGTTCAGCCTGAGATTTTTCAACTGCTGTGACACCTGTGACTGTTTCAGGCCGGAAATCTCGCAGAGCTGGGATACGGTCCTTTCGCCGCCGACCAGGATATTGACAAGCCGAAGCCTCGCCGGGTTGGCCAGAGATTTCAGGATCTCTGCCGACTTCTCTATCTCGTCTTCCCCGAGCGGCCCCTGCGACACCGCCGTTCCCTTCATTTCTGCCTTCATCTTTTTCATAACGTTATTATAATATCCTAATATTAATCTATCGTCAAGTGGTTTTTTCGCCCGATGCCGTTTAATTATGAAATCTTTCTGTAAATCTTGACAACGCCACCCTGTGGGAATAGAGTCTGTGTTGCCTGAAGGCGGCGAAAGCCCGTCTGAGGGCGTCCGCGACTGCACGGACAGGGCTGTGAATGAAGGAGGAGGGTGTAATGCTCAAAGGCCTGTATGTTGCTCTGGTAACACCGTTTAAGGAAAACGGAGATCTGAACGAAGAGAAGCTCCGCGAGCTGGTCCGGTTCCACATGGACGCCGGAACCGATGGACTGGTCCCCTGTGCTACTACCAGCGAAAACCCGACTTATACCTGGCAGGAGCATTATAGGATCATCGAGGTCGTCGTCGAGGAAGCGGCGGGGAAACTCAAGGTCGTCGCCGGCTGCGGCACAAATTCGACGACTAAATCGATCGAGAACATAAAGAAGGCGAAGGAGCTTGGTGCGGACGGCGCGATGGTAGTGACCCCTTACTACAACAAGCCGACGCAGGAGGGGTTGTACGCGCACTTCATGAAGCTCGCCGACGACGGCCAGCTTCCGCTGATGCTCTACAACGTCCCGGGGAGGACCGGCCTGAATATGCAGCCGGGTACCGTCGCCAGGCTGTCGCACCACGATCTTATCGTGGCTGTGAAAGAGGCAAGCGGCTCGGTAGAGCAGATGGCCGAGATCATCATGCTCTGCGAGGGAAGGATAAACCTCCTCTCGGGAGACGATTCGATAACATACCCGATACTGGTGATAGGCGGAACGGGCGTAGTGAGCGTCGTGGGAAACATCGTCCCGAAGGACGTGCGCGCGATGATATCGGCGTTCGAGAAGGGTGACCACGACAAGGCACGCGAGCTGCACTACAAGCTGCTCCCCCTCAACCAGTCGATGTTTATAGAGACCAATCCGATGCCGGTGAAGGAAGCGATGAACATGCTCGGCATGGGCGTAGGCAACGTCCGCCTGCCGCTTGTCAGGATGCTTCCCGGGAACCTCGCTAAGCTCGCGGCCGCTCTGACCGACTACGGCCTCGAGGTGAAGAACCCGCCGGCATAGAGGCACGGAATGATCAAGGTAGTAATAAACGGCGCCCTCGGCAGGATGGGCGGCATCGTCGCCTGTGAGATCGATGCAGCAGATGACCTCACCCTCTCGGGTGCTGTCGAGGCCGCCGGTCATGAAGGTATCAAAAGCTCCGTCTGCGGAGTCGAGACGACCGGCGACCTCGGTGCGGCCCTCGCGGGCGCCGACGTAGCCGTCGACTTCACCGTTCCCGAATCGACCGCAGCCTTCTTCGAGGCCTGCTCGGCGGCGGGTGTTGCCGCGATAACGGGGACGACGGGGCTGTCGCACAAACAGATAACGCGAGCGAGGGAGATCTCGGGCAGCATTCCGGTGCTGATAAGCCCGAACATGTCTCTCGGCGTCAATCTTCTCTTCAAGGTGACCGAGGATATCGCCAGGGCCCTGCCGGGATTCGACATCGAGATCATGGAGATCCACCACAACAGGAAGAAGGACTCTCCGAGCGGTACGGCCGTCAAGCTGGCCGAGGCGGCGCTGAAGGCAAGGACCGGCGCGAACGTGGTGCACGGACGGCAGGGTATGGTCGGCGAGAGGCCGTCAGGGGAGATCGGCATGCACTCGCTGCGCGGCGGCGACGTCACCGGAGAGCATACCGTCATATTCGCCGGGGAGGGCGAGAGGGTCGAGCTGACCCACAGGGCCCACTCACGGAGGACCTTCGCGATGGGAACGCTCCGCGCGATAAGGTTCATAGCGGGGAAACAGGCCGGCTTCTACAAGATGTCGGATGTACTCGGGCTCTGACCGAATACATTGAGATTAAAAGAAAGGGCGCTCCACGCGGAGCGCCCTCTTTCATTACAGCCTGTATCAACCCTACAGGTTGAAGCAGACGACGCGCGGCTCGGTCATCTCCTGGAGGGCGAACTTGATCCCCTCGCGCCCGAGCCCGCTCTTCTTCACGCCGCCGAACGGCATCAGATCGACGCGGTAGTCGGACGAGTCGTTGATGATGATGCCGCCTACCTCGAGCTCCCTGATCGCCTTGTAGGCCTTGCCGATATCCTTCGTGAAGATACCGGCATGCAGGCCGAAGTCGACCGCGTTTGCCCTTGTGATCGCCTCGTCCAGATCCGCGACCGGATAGAGGTTCACCGTCGGGGCGAAGACCTCGTCCTTGTCGATGCGGCACCCTTCGGGAACGTCGGCCAGGACGGTCGGATCGTAGATCGCTCCATTGCGTGTTCCGCCGGTGAGCACACGGGCGCCCTTGGCGACGGCGTCGTTGACCCACTTTTCTATTCTTTTTGCCTCTCCCTCGGCGATCATGGGACCCATATTGCAGTCCTCGTCGAGTTTCGGGCCTACCTTGTACTGCCTCGTGCGCGAGACGAAGAGGGTCTCGAACTTCTTGTAGATCCCCTCCTCGATATAGATGCGCTGGACGCCGATGCAATTCTGCCCCGCTGCCCAGAAGGCGCCCGAGACCGAGTTCTCGACGGCCTGCTCGAGATCGCAGTCATCGCATACGATGACCGGGGTGTTGGAACCGAGCTCCATCCCGATCTTCTTCAGGCCCGCCTTCCTGATGATCTCCTCCCCCGCCTCGACGCCGCCGGTGAAACTGACCATCCTCACTCTCGGATCGGTGACGAGGGGATCGCCGATCTTCGCGCCGTAACCGGTCACACAGTTGAGAATATTGTCGGGCAGGCCCGCTTCCATAAGCGCCTCGCAGAGCTTGAGCGCCGAGAGCGGAGTGACCGTCGCCGGTTTGAGGACGACCGAGTTGCCGCCCGCTATCGCCGGGCCGAGCTTATGCGCGACGAGGTTGAGCGGATCGTTGAACGGGGTGATCGCGGCGATGATCCCGATCGGGAACCTGAAATAATACCCCAGCCTGTTCTCCGAGCCGACGTTAGTATCAAACGGGATCGTCTCGCCGTTGATCCTTCGAGCCTCTTCGGCCGATATCGTCATCGTCTGCGCGGCGCGGTAGACCTCCCCGCGCGCCTCGCTGATCGTCTTGCTCCCTTCACGGGCGATGATGACTGCAAATTCCTCGGCGTTATCATCGATGATGTCCGCGGCCTTCCTGAGGATCCTGACCCTCTCGTGCACGGGCAGGGCGCGGCTGATGCGGAACCCTTCCTCGGCGGCAGTGATCGCCGCCTTGATGTCGTCCGCCGTGCCGCTCGGAACCGTATCGATCACCGAGTTGTCAAACGGGTCGCGGACCTCTATCTTGTCCTTGCCTTCGACCCATTTCCCTGCGATGAGCATCTTCATGCCTGTACCATCCTGTCTATAGCCAGCATATCTATGAGCAGCGAATATCCAGTCTCGATCTTTCCGGCGCCCGGACCGACGATCGTGACTTCGCCAAGCAGATCTGTAACAAATGTCAGGGCGTTCGTAGCACCGCCGACAGCCGCGAGGGGCTCAGTCAGCGCGATCTTCTCCGGTTTGACCGAGGCCTTTACGCCGCTGCCGTCGCGGGTGACCTTGCCGATCAGTTTCCAGCGCATTCCGTCCGCCTTAGCCGTTTCGATGTCCTCGAGGGAGATCTGCGTGATCCCTGTCCTGTCTACATCTTCGGGTGAGATATCAGCGCCCATCACGGATTTGGCGAGGATGACGACCTTGGCGAGCGCGTCGAATCCCTCCACGTCGGCCGTCGGATCGGCTTCGGCGAACCCCAGTTCCTGGGCCTCCTTGAGGACCTCATCGTAGGCCCTGCCGGCCTCCATGTTTGTAAGGATGAAGTTCGTCGTTCCGTTGAGTATGCCGCGGATCTCGGTGATCTCGTTCCCGGCGAGCGTGAACTCACCGAGGTTCAGAACAGGAGTCCCGGCAACTACCGTTCCCTCGTAGCGGAACTGTACGCCCTTGCTCTCAGCCAGCGCGGCGAGCTCCTTGAAGAAAAGCGCCGTCGGGCCCTTGTTCGTCGTGATGAGGTGCTTGCCCCCCTCCAGCGCGGCCCTGAAGTGACTGTTGGCCGGCTCGCCAGTCTTGATGTCGGTGTACGAGACCTCGATCACCGTGTCGGCGTCGCTCTGCTTTATCGTCTCGAGCGCGTCGAGCCCGGTCGTCGCGCCGGGGTACTCTGATATTTTCCCTTCGGCGGCAAGCTCGAGGACCTTGCCGAAATCGAGGCCGTTATTGTCGAGCGCCGAGCCGAGCTTGAAATCGCTCACAGCGACGACCGAATAATCGAAGCCGTACTTTGACTTCAGTTCATCTTTTTTCTTTATCAGGATCTCCGCCAGGCCCTGCCCGACGACACCGAATCCTATGAAAGCGAGTTTCTGCATCGTTCACTCCCTCGGTTCGTTTCCTGTGTTATGCGTTCAGCGCCCGGTCGAGATCCTCGATCAGGTCTCTCTCGTCCTCGAGCCCCGCCGAGTAACGGATCATGTTCTCCGGCACTCCAGCCTTCGCCCTCTCTTCGGGCCCGAGCTGGAAATGCGTCGTCGCCGCCGGCTGGATAGCGACGGTCTGCGAAGAACCGAGGTGCGTCGTGTGAACGGCGACCGTCAGGTTGTCGATCACATTTCTCGTCGACTCGAGGCCGCCCTTTACATTGAAGCTCATCATCGACGAAAAGGCACTCATCGTCCTCTTCGCGATCTCGTGCTGCGGGTGGCTCGGCAGGCCGGGGTATCTGACCGATTCGATCTTCGGATGGTTCTCGAGATATTTCGCTATGACCATCGCATTGTCGGAATGCTTCTTCAGCCTCAGCGAGAGGGAGTCGAGGCCGAGCAGGCAGAGCCATGCGTTGAACGGGGCGATCGCCGGACCGATGTTGCGATAGCCGATGTGCCTGACATGGTCGAGAAATTCCTTCTTGCCGCAGATCACTCCGGAGATACTCGTCCCGTTTCCGCTGATGTACTTCGTCGCCGAGTGGATGATGATGTCGGCGCCCATCTCCGCCGGCCTCATCAGGGCGGGCGAGCAGATCGTGTTGTCGACCATCAGGGGGATCCCCTTCGACTTCGCCAGCTCGGCGATCGCCGGGATATCGGCAACGAAGAGGTTCGGGTTGCTCGGCGATTCGACGTGCATCAGCTTCGTCTTCGGTGTTATCGCCTTCTCCCACTCCTCGATCTTTTCAGGCTCGATGACCCAGTTTGTTTTGATGCCCATCCTCGGGAACGACTCGGCGAAGAGCTGCTGCGTCCCGCCGTAAACCCTCTGCGAAGAGACGATCTCTTCGCCCGAGACGACGAGATGATGGGCGACCATGAAGATCGCCGCCATCCCCGAAGCGGTCCCCAGCCCTGCTTCGGTCCCCTCGAGAAGCGCCATCCTCTTCTCGAAGATGTCGCATGTCGGGTTATTGATGCGCCCGTACGCGAAGCCTTCCCTCTTGTAGCTGTAGAGCTCCGCGGCCCATTCGGCCGACTCGTAGGGGAATACCGCGCTCTGGATCAGCGGTGGCGGCATCGTGTTGTACCGCAGCTGCTCTTCCCAGGGGTATCCTCCCTTTACAGCGATAGTGTCGAATCTCAGATCCTTCTCATCCATTTCCGCCTCCTTTTGACTGTGACTTTCCGTTTATCCTGTTGTTTCTTTTTCCACCGTTCCCGTTCCGGCCGGATTCGGTACATCCGGACTCCACGATCGGTACTCCGATCTCCCTCTTGAGGGTCGAGAGGACGAACATCGTCTTTACCCTGTCTATTCCCTTTATCCTCGTGAGCGAATGCAGGAGAAAATTCTCGTAGTCGTCGATGTCCCTCGTATAGACCTTGAGCATATAGTCGTCGGTGCCTGCGATGTGGTAGCACTCACGGACGCTCGAGCACGCCCCGACAAATTCGTGGAAATTCTCGATCGAATCCTTCTGATGCAGGTTCAGCGACACGGCGACGAACGACACGGTTCCCATGCCGACCTTTTTGTTGTCTACCAGCGCCGTGTATCCCGTTATCACACCCTTCTCCTCGAGCTTCCTTACACGCTCGAGAACGGCGGGAGGACTGAGACCGACACGCTCGGCGAGCTGCACGTTCGGGATGCGGCCCTGCTCCTGCAGGATCTCGACGATCTGCCTGTCCACCGGATGCATTTCCACTACTTCCGCTGCCAACGCGAATCTCCTTGGATTATTAGGGATACCTGCGTTCAGGCTGAACATAGTAAAGCATACACGGAAGATTGTCAATTATTATTAATGTCATAAATGATAATTCCATCGATAATTCATGTTTCAGTGCGGGGTAGAGGGCGGTACAATGGAGAAAAGGGCTTTAACCGCGTTCAGAAGGGAAATAACATGAAAATAGCGCTCGTACAGCAGCATGCGGAACGGGAGATGAGAGGCAATATAGCCCGGGGGCTCGCTGCCCTCGAGGCGGCGGCCCGCGCCGGAGCGGACCTCGTAGCATACGCCGAACTGGCCTTCAGCTGGTTCCTCCCCCAGCACGAGGCGGAGGGGGATGTGACCGGCCTGGCTGAGACCGTTCCGGGGCCTGTCACCGACGCATTCTGCGCGAAGGCGAAGGAGCTCGGGGTGGTCGTCGTCCTCAATCTCTTCGAGCGGGACGGAGAGAAGACCTACGACTGTTCGCCGGTGATCGACTCGGACGGAACTATTGTCGGGAAAAACAGGATGGTCCACGTTGCTGACCTCCCCTGCTTCCGCGAGAAGGGATACTATGCCCCCGGCGATCTTGGCGCGGGGGTCTTCGAAACGAGCGCCGGCAGGGTCGGTGTGGCAATATGCTACGACCGCCATTTCCCAGAGTACATGCGCGCGCTCGCCCTCAACGGGGCCGAGATAGTCGTGGTGCCGCAGGCCGGCTCGATCGGCGAGTGGCCCGAGGGCCTGTACGAGGCCGAACTTCGCGTCGCGGCCTTCCAGAACGGCTACTTCGCCGCCCTGGCCAACAGGGTCGGAAAAGAGGACTGTCTCGATTTCGCCGGGGAATCGTATGTCGTCGGACCTGACGGGCGGGTCCTGGCACAGTCGCCGGCAGGCGAGGACCATATCCTCTACTGCGACGTCGACCTCTCCGAGATAGAGAGCAGCAATGCCCGCAGCTTCTTTCTCCCGTCGCGCCGGCCCGATATCTATCCCGGTCTGTAGGAAACGGAGAGGGAGCCGGGCTTGCCGGCCCGTCCCCTTCTCCGCCTCTTTACGCTGTGGTGGGTTCCATATAAAAAACGCTGTTGCGCTTTACTCCTCGTTGATGCGCACGTCGCCGTTGATCGTTCTGATCCTGATGAGATGCTTTCCACTGCCGGCCTTGCCGGTGCCGTATATATACTTCCTCTTGCTTCCGTGCTTCTTCTTCCACTCCTTCGTCTCCGTAATGTCGATATTCAGATCGGAGACGATCTTCGGCTTGCGGCCGTGGTTCTTCGTCCACTGGATCTCTATGTCGAACTCCATCGAGAGGCCCTTCGGGACGGTCAGGTCGATATCGCCGCCCATCGACTTGATCTCGACATCCCGCTTACCTTCGCCGGGGTCGCCCGTCATCGTGATCTTGACATCGCCGCCCATCGTCACGGCCTTTACCCAGCCGTCGATATCGTCGATCGTGATGTCTCCGCCCATCGTCTCGGCGTCTACATAATCCCCGGCCATGCCGATCTCGATGTCGCCGCCCATCGTCTTGACTTTTGCGCCCGTGGGAGCCTCCTCGACAGTGATGTCGCCGCCCATCGTCATCACGTTTACCTTTTCGGCCCTCGACACATCGATATCGCCACCGTAAGTCTTTGCCCTGATATTCTTTCCCGCATAATCGAGAGTGAGGTCTCCGCCCATCGATGAGATGACGATCTCATCGTCGTCGCCGCCTGAACGCACGACATTCGCGTAGGTGACGTCGCCGCCCATCGTCGAGCCCTTCAGGTCACCCTTGACGTCTCTTATCTCTACGTCGCCGCCCATCGTCTTGACCTTGCCGTCGACCTCGGAATCGAGGACGGTGATGTCGCCGCCCATCGTCGTCACAGCGAGATACCCCGACAGGCCCTCGAAATCAACGTCACCGCCCATCGTCTCCCCGGTGATCTCCCCGGAGACACCCTTGATGGAAACGTCGCCGCCCATCGTCTCGAATTCGATGTCGAACTTCGACGGCACCATGATAAACAGGTCGCAATTCGCTTTTACATCCCTGTGCCTGTCGATATCGGCCGTTATCTCGAGACCGGACTTCTTCTTCTCGAAATCGAGCTCTACATCGTCGCGATGCCTGCCGGTGATCTTCGCCTTTACGACTACCTCATCGCGGTCCCAGCCCTCGATGACGATATCGCCGCCCACCTTGATCTCGATATCGAGATTCCCGCCCTTTTTCAGCTCGAATGTCTTTTCGACCTTCCGTACGTCCTTGCCCGCCAGTGCGAGCGCCGGAAGCATTACGACCAGTAATGCCGCCATGGCAACGACCATGGATCTCTTCATCGTCAGCTCCTTTCTGTTACCCCTCATATTCCGGTTTACGGCAGCCGGGACGATTTTGTTTCATCGTCCGGTAGGGCGGGTGCTACAATGGGACCTGTATGAGCGACAGACAGGATAAGATCCGTATCGGGCTGGCCCAGGTGAATCCCACGGTGGGGGATCTCAAGGGCAACGCGGCCTTGGTGCGAAGATGGATCCGGGAGGCGAAGAAGCTCGGTGTGCAGCTGCTCGCCTTCCCCGAGCTCGTCCTCAGCGGTTACCCTCCCGAGGACCTCCTGCTCAAGCCCGCCTTCCTCAGGGACTGCGAGAAGGAACTCAGATCCCTCGCTAAGGCCGCGAGCGGGATTGCCGTGATAGTCGGCTCTCCCGAAAGACCGAAAAAGAGCGGAGGACCCCTCTACAACACCGCCTGCCTCCTCTACAGGGGGAAGGTCGCCGCCCGCTATCGAAAGATCAACCTCCCGAACTACGGCGTTTTCGATGAGAAGAGATATTTCACGAGCGGGTCGGCCGCGACGGTCCTTGACTTCGCCGGCACAAAGATCGCGCTGAACATATGTGAGGATGTCTGGGTCGACGACGGCCCGATCGGGTGCCAGGCCGGGTCCGGGGGCGCGGGAATCGTCGTCAACATCTCCGCTTCGCCCTACCACCGCCGCAAGGGGCTCGAGAGGGAAAAGCTGATGCAGAGACGGGCGCGGGAAAACAATGTCTGGCTCTGCTACATCAACCTCCTCGGCGGCCAGGATGAGCTCCTCTTCGACGGGAGCAGCGTGATCTGCTCGCCGCGCGGGGAGACTGTCGCCAGAGCCGCCCCTTTCAGCGAGGAGATGATCATTGCCGATGTTCCCGTCCGGAAGAGAGCGGGAAAGGCCGGGCGGGGCTCTTCCTGCGCCGCGATCTCGATCGTGACCGTGGATCTTCCGCCCCTCCCAAAGGGAAAAGACCTGCCGCTGCCGCGGAAGCGGAAGGCCGGCCACCCGGGACCGGTCGAGGAGATCTACGATGCTCTCGTGATGGGCACGCGCGATGACATATTGAAGCACGTCGTCGAGC
>SDBS01007818.1_pt1 | contig 10361 bp, 8 predicted proteins | sample 2277091 | NCBI WGS metagenome assembly SDBS01 (sample SAMN10404972, study PRJNA504765) | marine sediment metagenome | isolation source: marine sediment core GS10_PC15, 163 cmbsf | place: Arctic Ocean: Southern Knipovich Ridge | collected 2010 | reverse complement strand
AACGCTTTATCCCTTGCTGGAGGGATATCGGATGCCCTGATCGCCATAGATGAGTATCTCACTAACAAAAGAGAGGATGGCGAGCTTTCTGTAATAGAGGCGGCAAAGGCCCTGGAGGGTGTCATGGGGAGCGCTCCGGTTGACTGGGGGGGACTGATGGGGCCCAAAAAGCCCAAGAAATCCAAGAAGCCCAAGAAGGCCGAGACCGATTCGGCGGAAGATACGAACCAGACTCTCGATGATATTGCCGCGTGCTTAGTCCTGCTCGAGCCGGATGATCTCTCGGAACTGTCTCGCCTGAAAAAATCGTTAGAGACAATTGCAGCAGACAGCTCATATCCTGATACATGCAGGGGCAATATCGGCCAGGCCATGGAAAAAATGGAGACGATCCTCGATTCGAGCGCTTCTGATCCGGACTTGGCCATTACTGAAGTCGGCGGGCTCTTAGAATATGCCATGAATGCAATGGAGGATGAACCTCTTGAACAGTCTGCCGAGCCGGTTGCGGAGCAGTGTGATGAACTCAGTGAGGTGGAGTCCCCTGAACAACTTGCCGATCTTATCTATGAGGCCGATGATGAATCCAGTGATGAGGAGCCACCTGAAGGACCTGCCGATTCTGTTCCTGAGCAAGACGATGAGCCTGCCGCTGAAATGGTTTTTCCCGAGTCCCTGCCCGAGGATGCGGATCTTGACCTGTTAGCCGAGTTTATTACCGAAAGCACCGATCTGATTTCAGAGGCCGAAGAGGCCCTATTGGCCCTTGAATCTGACCCTGACGATACGGAGTCGGTGGGGGCTGTTTTTCGGGCGTTTCATACGGTCAAAGGGGTCTCTGCCTTTCTTGAACTCACATTCATAACAGAAATGGCCCATCACGCGGAATCACTCCTGAGCCGTGTCCGGGATAAGGAGATACGATATGCAGGCGGATACGCCGACCTTACTCTCGGTGGCCTTGATATGATTAAGCAGATGATTGACCTGGTTCAGAATGCCTTGGGCGGCAGCCCCCTTTCCAAGCCGGAAGGGTACGATAATCTATTAAGTCTGCTATCTGACCCTGAAGGAGCGGGGATATCTGACGAAAGCGACGAAATTGCAACGACAAGTGCAGTGCCTCGGATTGGGGACATCCTCGTAGCCGAAGGGAAGGCCGAAAGAGAAAAAGTGGAGGAAGCGGCCTCCGGTCAGGGTGACGCGCCGATCGGCGTGAAGATGGTAAAATCACAGGCAGCCACGGTCACGGACGTGGCTCAAGCCCTTCGAACACAGGAGCGCATCAAAGGGAAACCGGCCATTGAATCATCGATCAGGGTGAGCACCAACAGGTTGGACCGGCTGATTGAGATGGTCGGCGAATTGGTAATTTCCCACTCTATTGTTGCGCAGGACGAAGTGGTGACCGGCTCCAATGATCATAAACTCTCAAGAAAGATCTCCCAGACAGGTAAGATTGTCCGGCAAATGCAAGATCTCAGCATGTCCATGCGAATGGTTCCTCTCAAGGCGACCTTCAGCAAGATGGCTCGTCTCGTGAGGGACGTGTCACGCAAGATCGGGAAGAACGTAAACCTTGTTACCGAGGGCGAGGATACCGAGATAGACCGGAATATGGTGGATGTTATCAATGATCCCCTGATGCATATGGTCCGTAATTCAGTGGATCACGGCATCGAGATGCCCGAGGTCAGGCAAGAGATGGGAAAACCGAGATCCGGCACTGTGAAATTGTCTGCCTGTCACGCTGCAGGCAAGGTAGTAGTGGAAATAAGAGACGATGGGAAAGGGCTACCCCGTGATGTGATTCTTGCCAAGGCCAAAGAACGGGGGCTTGTGAGTGATGAGGCATCGCTCAGTGACAGGGAGATTTTCAAACTGATTTTCGAGCCGGGCTTCTCCACTGCCGAGACAGTCACCGACGTATCGGGCAGGGGTGTGGGTATGGATGTGGTGAAAAGGAATATTGACTCTTTGCGGGGGCAGGTAGAGATCGATTCAGAGGAGGGCAAGGGGAGTGTTTTCAAGATGGGCCTTCCTCTGACCCTGGCTATTATTGACGGCATGGTTGTTCGAGTGAGTAGCCAAACATATATTATTCCGACAGTCTCGATTGTTACGTCGCTTAAGCCTGAGCCGGAACAGCTCTCTACAGTATTTAATCAGGGGGAGATGCTCTCATTGCACGGGGATCTTTTCCCTTTGTTTCGATTGGCCGATCTCTTCTCCATTGACAAGTCTGAGGAGGATTCGGATAATTTACTCGTGGTGGTGATTGAAGATGACAACAAAAAGCATGCAGGGCTGATTATAGATGAACTGATCGGCAGGCAACAGATCGTTATCAAGTCATTGGGAGAGACCATGAAGGATATACGCGGCATATCCGGTGGCGCCATTATGCCCAACGGTCAGGTTGGTTTAATCCTTGATGTCGGGGGTATAGTGGGTATAGCGAATTCCGGGAATGGAGACCGGGCGGGAGAAGAGAAGGATTAAAAGAGAACCTCCGAAAAGAGAATCACGCCAGAGGCGTGACAGAATATCGAATATTGAATGTAGAATGTAGAAGGGGAAGGAAAACAATCAACAATTTTACCCTGTGAAATGCCTTTTCTTTTCTATTTCACCGGGGCAACAATCATAAATCCCATGAATCTTGTGTTAACAGAATTGAGTGACCGGCAGTTCAAGAAAGTCAGCGATATCGTCTATAGGGAATGCGGGATCACCCTGAAAAGTGGCAAAGAGGCATTAGTCAGGGCCCGTCTCACTAAAAGGTTGCGAGCGCTGAAAATGAAAGGCTTCAGGGAATATGTGAAATACTTAGAGAGCGACAACGGAAGACAGGAATTAGGTCGTATGATCGATGTGATGACGACAAACAAAACAAGCTTTTTCCGCGAAGTGGCGCATTTTAACTTTTTGCGTGAGATGTTCTTGCCGAAATTGACAAACAAGAGGATGAGATTCTGGAGTGCTGCCTGTTCTTCGGGTGAGGAACCTTTCTCTCTCGGAATGCTTCTGTTAGATAGCGTACCGAGCATAGCTTCTAAGAACGTCAAAATTTTGGCCACCGATATCTCCCCGACAATATTGGGAAAGGCCAGTAAAGCCATTTATGGGGGGGGAATTCTACAGGATCTCCCTTCAGGTTTTTTGCGAAAATACTTTATCAAGGTTAGAAATGAAGGGTCCCAGGCCTATCAGGTGAACACTAATGTCAGAAGGATGGTGCGATTAGCGAAGCTGAACCTGATGGACTCATGGCCGATGAAAGGACCCTTTAATGTGATTTTTTGCCGCAACGTCATGATCTATTTTGACAGGGCTACCCAGGAGAAGCTGATTAACCGTTTCTGGGGGCTTCTGGAATCAGGGGGATACCTTTTTGTGGGGCATTCTGAGGGTCTGTCTGGCGTCAAACATAAGTTTCGATATGTTCAACCGGCTATCTACATAAAGTGACTGTTGATCGAATTATTGGATGAAATAAATGAAATATATCGTTCAGGTAGGTGACATGAAGGTTGGTGTAAAAGGTGATGAGATCGTAACACATGCCTTGGGCAGTTGTCTTGGCCTCATGGTCTATGATCCGGTTGCTCACGTAGGCGGACTGTTGCACGCCATGCTGCCTTTATCCAAGATTAACCCTCAAAAGGCAGAGGCCAACCCTTATATGTTTGTGGACAAAGGGGTTCCGTGCCTCTTCAAGGAGGTGTATAATTTGGGGGGGCAGAAAGAGAGGCTGGTTGTTAAGGCTGCGGGCTGCGGTTCCCCGATAGGTAAGAATGAGATGTTCAAAATCGGAGAGAGGAACTACACTGTCCTGAAAAAGCTGCTCTGGAAGAATAATGTTCTTCTGAAGGCGGAGGAAACCGGTGGAACTATAAGTCGCACGGTCTATTTAGACATTACGACAGGACGGATAACTATCAAGACTGGCCGGGAGGAGCGGAATCTATGAAACGAGCAACCCAGCGCAAAATCATATCGAGGATGAGGATGTTTCCCAGCATATCGGGAGTAGCCACAAAAGTGCTCAAACTTCTTGATAGTCCTGATTCGACGGCCACTCAGGTTGAACAGGTGCTGAAGCAAGACCCGGGCCTAACCGCCAATGTCCTGAAAATAACGAACTCTGCATATTTTGGCATACCGTCCAAGGTCGGTTCAGTGAGACAGGCTGTTGTTTTATTGGGGTGGAAGAGAGTCAGCAAAATGGTAATGGCCACATGTGTGAATGCCATAATGGATAGGTCAGTCCCCGGCTATGATTTGCCTCCGGGTGAGCTCTGGAGACACTCGATTGCTGTATCGGTCACTGCGGAGGGCTTGATGAAAGAGCTGAAAATGGCTGTAAGAGATGAAATCTTTACGGCAGCCCTCTTGCACGATATGGGAAAACTGATCTTGGGAAGCATCGTAAAAGAGGACCTTGATTCCATTAAGTCGGTAGCAGAGCAGGGAATGTCTTTTCACAAGGCAGAACAGGAAGTGTTAGGGACAGACCATGCTGAAATCGGAGAGCAGCTATTAGAATCCTGGTCATTCCCGCCAGAACTCGTTAGTGCGGTGCGGTGGCACCATGAGCCTGACTCTGCCCCTGACACAAACCCTATCACAGATATTGTCCATGTAGCCAATGTGCTATGTTTAATGATCGGTATCGGAGTTGGCGTAGAAGGGCTTCATTATGAACCATCCCCTTCAGCAACAAAAAGGTTAGGCATTAAGCCCACTCAGCTTGAGCTGATCGCCAGCCAGACATTAGATTGGGCGAATGAGTTGACTGATGTTTTTACATAAACTGTAACTGTTCACGGATTTAGAGGTGTTTAAAAGTGGCAATAAATATCCTTATAGTAGACGATAGCGGGGTCATGCGTTCCATGATCTTAAAGACCTTGCGTATGACGCAGGTCCCTTTGGGAGATGTCCACCAGGCAGAGAACGGTCAGGAAGGCCTTGATCTCCTTGATCAGCAATGGGTAGACCTGGCAATCGTGGACATTAATATGCCGGTTATGAATGGCGAGGAGATGATAGACCGGATGAAAGAGAACCCTGAAATGAAAGACATTCCGGTGATTGTCATATCTACCGAAGGGAGCAAGACCCGTACTGAAAGGCTGGAGCATAAGGGCGCTGTCTTTATCAGTAAACCATTTTCAGCGGAAACCGTTCGCGATACCATTAACGATATTTTAGGACTCGGAGGCAACGATGAGAGCCAAACTTGAAGAGATACTGTCTCAGGTGACGATTGAGACATTAGAGAAGCTGGCGTTTATGTTCGCTTTTTCGGATGAAGGGGAAGAAAGCCACCCAACGGACTTCATGGCTACGGCAAGCGTTTCGTTTACAGGTCCTTTTTCAGGTACCCTGGTAATGATGATGTCGATCGAGGTCCTACAGGAATTGGCCGCCAACATGTTAGGCCTTGATGATGGTGAAGAAATAACGGAAGATCAACGATTTGATGCCCTTAAAGAAACGATGAACGTTATTTGCGGTAATTTGCTTCCTGCTATTGCCGGAGATAAGGTCGTCTTTGATATAGATGTGCCCGAGGTTCTTCCTAAGGACCAAGAAGTGAAGAAGGGGGCAGGAATCCCGGATGAATACGAGCTTTCAGCTGAGGTGAGTCTTGACCTTGACGAGGGTCAATGCAGTTTCCTCCTGTTTTTAGCTGGGCAGATTCCAGATGACGTCGTTTCGCCATAATCGCAAACCGGGCAGTGGAGGAAAAAGATGATCAAAGTCCTTATTGTAGATGGTTCTGCGGTTGTACGAAAAATTTTGTCCGGTGAATTATCGAAACATAGAGATATCGAAGTGGTTGGGACCGCTGTGAACCCTTTCGTGGCGCGGGATAAGATTGTTAAGCTTCGCCCTGATGTGATTACGCTCGATATCGAAATGCCCAGAATGGACGGTCTCACATTCCTTTCAAAACTGATGAAACACTTCCCCATGCCCGTGGTTGTAGTGAGTTCTTTGACCCCTGAAAACAGTGAGACAGCGCTCAAGGCCTTAGACTTAGGCGCAGTGGAGGTCTTCTGTAAGCCCGGTTCGGCATATTCTACAAAGGATATTTCCCGGGACCTGGCTCGTGCTATCCGGGCTGCCGCATCAGCAAGAGTAGAGCCCTTTAGTGAAAAAAAGCCCCAAGTGGCTAAAAAAGCTCAAATAGGACCAATTAAATTTAAAACAACACATAAAATTGTTGCCATAGGGGCCTCAACCGGCGGAACCAGGGCCATTGAAACTGTTCTCAGTGGTCTGCCGGTTACCACCCCTGGCACAGTAATTGCACAGCATATGCCAGAGGCCTTTACAGCGGGATTTGCCCAGCGGCTCAATGAGACATGTCAGATGGAAGTGCGTGAGGCGCGCGATAACGACCACGTGATTCCAGGGGTAGCCCTGGTAGCCCCGGGCAATCGTCATATGGTGCTCAGGAGGAGCGGGGGAAGCTATTTGGTGAAGATAAAGAACGGCCCGCTTGTTCATTATCAGCGGCCGAGTGTCGATGTCCTTTTCCGATCAGTAGCGAAAAGCGCAGGAAAGAATGCGGTGGGCGCGATTCTCACAGGAATGGGGGCCGACGGGGCCAAGGGGTTGTTGGAAATGAAGGAAAACGGCGCCTACACCATAGCCCAGGATGAAGCGACATGTGTTGTTTTCGGGATGCCCAAGGAGGCCATGGAAATAGGGGCCGTTGATAAGGTGGTTCCATTACCGAATATTTCAGCGTCAGTCATTCATGCGCTCCAAAAAACGGGTACTGGAAGATAATGGTGAGGAGGTCGGAAGTCTAAAGTTTTTTTGGCTTTCTGCCGATAACAAGGTTGATGGTCTCGCAAATAGTGCCTGAACGAAAAATCCTAGTTTTCGTTCGGACACTAAATAGTCCAATTTCAAAGATAAAAGATGAACGTCGAACATCGAATCCCGCTTACCAGCGGGACCAAGGCGTGAAAAAACAAACATCAACTTTAGGCATTTTAGGCACTTTTCCGGTTTATCCGGATGAGGGGGAAGGGATGGCAAGTATTTACGGTATTCTGAACGTTGGGAAACAGGCACTCCTCACCCATCAAGAGGTACTCAATGTCACTGCGCATAACATTGCAAATGTGAACACTCCCGGTTACTCCCGCCAGAGGGTAGATCTGGAAACGACTCCGCCCATAACGACCGGTGCAGGACAGGTAGGGAGCGGTGTAACGGTCAGTGGGATCGAAAGAGTCTATGACCGGTATCTCAATAATCAGATCAGCAACGAAAATGAGACATTAGGAAGATGGGAGGCCGAGAAAGGCGGCGTTGAAAGGGTGGAGGTCGTCTTCAACGAGACGTCTGGTTATGGTTTGAATGCGGCAATGAGCGAATTCTGGAATGGCTGGCAGGGCCTTGCCAACAACCCTTCCGGCCATACGGAGCGGGAGACCCTGCTGGCCAAAGGTGAAATTTTGGCTGATAAGTTCCAACAGACCTACAATGACCTCACAGCTATCCAAACCGAACTGGACAACAGTATATCACTTACCGTAAGTCAAATAAACGTTAAGGCAGACCAAATTGCCGATCTCAATCAAAAAATCGTTCAAATTGAAGCAACTGGTGATAATGCAAACGATTACAGGGATGAGCGCGATTTAGCGTTGAAGGAACTTTCCCTGATGATCGATATCACTGCTTCCGAACAAAATAGCGGGAGTGTAACAGTAACATTAGGCGACGGGAATAAATTGGTTGAGGGTTCGACTTCCCCGGATCTCTCCACCATGACTAATTCTGCCGGATTCAGGGATGTTGTATGGGATTCCGCGCCGGCAACGAGTATTAACAGCAGTATCTCCGGGGGAAAATTAAAGGGGTGGTTAGAGGTAAGAGATGTTACTATTCCCGAATACCTGGAGGATATGGAGAACCTCGTTAACAGTATAAAAGGCGTTGAGGCTACTAAGGTGACTGCTGATGCAGCCTCTACCTTAAGCGGAGGAGCGTACTTTACACTTAGCTCTCCTACCACGGACTATTATGTTTGGTATGAGAAAGGTGAGGTAGGCGTAGATCCTGATCCGGGAGGTATAGCGATAAAGGTAGACATATTAGACGGTGATACAGCGGAGCAGGTCGCTGCCAAGACGGCCGCAGTTCTCGCCGCTTTTGGCGGAGGGGCTGTTTTTGATGCCCCGACACCCGCAGGGACCACTTTGACAATAACCAATGCTGTGGCAGGGGCCGCACCCGATTCTGATGCTGGTGATACAGACTTTACCATTACTACGCTTACAGACGGGGGCAATGGAGTCAATACTATTCACAGGGACGGTTATGGAATCGATGCCTCTAAGTCTACGGGTAATGACTTTTTTACTGGCACCCTGGGGGGAAATGACTTTGGAGTGGATTCAGCTATTTCAGGTGATGTAAACAAGATAGCCGCGTCCGGAACGTCAGACGGCGTGCCGGGCGATAACAGTAATGCCATTTCCATTGCGAACCTGCAGAATACCCTGACGATGAACGGCAATACAGATACCTTTGACGACTATTACAATTCTGTTGTCAGCAGTGTAGGACGGGAGGTGCAGCAGGCGAGTTCCAGATATGATCACCAGTACTCGATGGTTGCCTACCTGGAAAATTATCGTGAATCGATCTCTGGTGTATCATTGGATGAAGAGATGCTGAACATGCTCCAGGTTGAGAGCGCGTATGCGGCTGCCGCTAAGTTGATCAGTAAAGTCGACGAGATGTTGCAAATATTGATGGGTATGATATGAACGTAACCGTTCACGGGTAAAAACCTTCGCGTCTTTGCGCCTTTGCGTGAGACCTTTTCTGTTCCGGTTTATCCGGGTTAGGAGGTAAAGAGTGAGAGTTACTAATAAGCAGATGCTTAGCTTAATTACTCGAAGTGTCGCTACCAGCTCGGAACTGCTTCTAAAGGCCCAGGAAAGAGTTGCTTCCAGAAAATTGATCAACAGGCCTTCTGATGATCCTATAGCAATGGGGAAGGTGCTCGATTATCGAAGGAAGCTTTCGTCAATCGATCAGTACGCCAGGAACATAACTCCCGCGAAGACTCGGGTCGAAATTGCAATGATCAATTTGGAAGAGGTTCATGGATTCATCGATAAAGCAAAAACCTTAGCAGTAAACCAGTCTTCCCAGGACAACGCACTGGGGAGGGAAGCTGCCGCGCTGGAAGTGACGAATATATGCGATCGGATCCGTGACATGGCCAATACCAGACTGGGGGGAAAGTACATATTTGCGGGCCATGAAACCGATACCCAGCCCTTTACCGAGTGTGCGGCAATAACTTGTGGGGAAGAAGCGGTTCTAGATAGTAACGACTATTTCACCCTCGGTTCCGGTTATTATGTATGGTATGATAAGACGGGTAGTGATACCGGTCCTGACCCTGCACCCGGCGGTATTGCTATAAAGGTTGACGTAAGCGGAATTAGTGAGGCGGCCGACGTTGCCAGCGCTACAATGACCGCAATCAATACAATTGCCGGCGGGGTTTTTGATGCTACAGTGCCTTTGGATAATTTAGATAAGGTAGAGATAGAATTTGATGCAGGATCTTATCCGGACATTGTTGATGTAAACACCGGTTTTACGACTCATGATACAAAATATGTTGGTGATAGTGGGGAAGTCAACATTATCGTTGGAGAAGGCAGGCAGATAAGGATTAATGCCCATGGAGATGAAGTATTTACCGGTTCCGGTGTTACAGACGGGGTCGATATCTTTACCGTTTTGAAAGATCTTAAAGACGCACTCGAGGACCCAGTTTATGACCCGACAACAATTGGTAACCAGATTGGTGAACTCACAAAGGGGATCACTCAGGTCGAAAAGGTGATATCAAAGCAAGCAACAACTTTCAAGCGTCTTGAGCAAACCGAAGGCCATTGGGGCAATTTGAAGCAAAATTTTGAAAAGGTGCTTTCTGCCACGGAAGATGCGGATATGGCCCAGGCTGTTGTTGAACTGATGGCACAGCAAAATGCCTATGAAATGGCCCTATCTTCAGCAGCCCGTGTACTTCAACAAAAGAATCTTTTAGATTTTCTGAGATAACGGAGGTATCTGAAAATGCGGAGAAGCATATGTTCCTTTATAATCTTAGTGGTAATCCTATTTGGCATCTGCAACCCGGCGTCTGCTCTGGACCCCAAAGATATGGCCGAGTTGACGAAAGCCGGATTGAACGGAAAAGTGATTCAGACGATTATTGATGAGAAGGCGATTGTGACCTGCGCCTTCACTGTCGAGGAGATTATCGATCTCAAGAAGTCTGGCCTGAGTAATGACGCAATTGC
>SDBS01007817.1_pt1 | contig 10362 bp, 8 predicted proteins | sample 2277091 | NCBI WGS metagenome assembly SDBS01 (sample SAMN10404972, study PRJNA504765) | marine sediment metagenome | isolation source: marine sediment core GS10_PC15, 163 cmbsf | place: Arctic Ocean: Southern Knipovich Ridge | collected 2010 | reverse complement strand
GTGAGTTTTGTTTGCTAGTGGCTGACGAATCGATGTGGGATACTGTGCAGCAGTTCTCGACATATTTCAGGAGTGCTATCTACGCTAGCATCATCGTTGATCACAGCATCTGTGATGTAGGGGCGAACAGTTTCGAGAACGCGCTTTAGATAGCGGCTGGCTTCATTTTTGACGACCATTGCCAGGGTAAGTCGTTGTGTTCCCAATTCGCATTTTCGTTTAAAGGCCTGCACTCCGACAAGTTCTGACTCTCGGAAGATATGGTAAGCTGGGTAATGGGTATCCACATAAAGGGAGAGCCCGATTGCTGCTGCGCGGACACAAAAGTGGCGGTCCTCTCCCCAGAAGGAGATGTTTTTGATCTCTTTGAAATTGATGTTTTTCTTCAAAGCGGATTTGCTGATCAGTGTACACGCTCCAAGTCCTCCCACTTCATAGACGCCGGGTTTTTTTAATTTTTCTAGAAATGCGTGGATGCGGTCACTCACTTCTGTATCTGAAAGGTATTCATCTCTTTTTTTGTGATATAACGAATACTGATCACAAAGCCAGACTTGGGGGAGAGATGGAAAACTGGGTTGCCATCGAGTCCAAAAAATATTGGAGATAATGTCCTGATTTGCTTCGATCAATTGATTAATCGTGTGAGGATGCAAAACAAGGTCAGAGTCGATAAAAAAAAGGTAATCATAGTTGTATTTTTTTGCATATTGAATCATCCGATCTTTGAATGCAGCGACGCGCCAAATATTGGCTTCTTTCCACTGATGAGATTGTTCATTACAGATAAAATCTACAGAATCGGAGCGATCGGGATAGTGGATGATACATTTCCGTTTCTTTGCATCTGAAAAGTCTTTTAGTTGTTTTGTCGATTCTTCGTTATCGTTGTCATCGACAAAATAATAGTCGAGTGTGTAGTTGTTTTGCTCTTGTCTATCTAAAGAAGCCAAAAATTCTTCTAAAATGGCAGGTTTTTGACGAATCGGGCTTCCAACTAGAATTTTAGCTTTATGATTAGATGCGCTCAAGGTTGTAACGCATAAGAGCAGTAAAATAACACGGAATAGGTACTTCATTATTCTTCCCAGGCGACAAGGTGAGGGGTTTCATCTAAAATGGAATCATATTGATTTTTATCCCCGTATTGGGCTTCGGGATCAAGTTTTTGATAGCGCTTATATTTTGCCCGCCGATCCTCTGGCTTGGCCCAACCATAGTGTTTGATGCGCAGGGGAGAGAGTTCCTTTTGAAATTGGAAAATGGTTTGAGGAAAACGTCCACAGTGTTGAGGGGTTTCTTTCCACTGATATTGAATTCCCGGATGATAACGGACCAAAAATGGAGCATAATTCTCGTTGGGTTTCCAGATATCATCTTCCCGGTAATGGGTTGTATTCCAAAAATCATAGAGTCTGAAGAAATAAGCCTGGACACAAGGATTATGGATCATCCCTGTGATCTGATCTTTGATTTTGTCCTCAAAAATTTCGTCAGCATTTAAGATTAAAATCCAATCGGGATCGGTTTTCACAGTTTCTTCCCAGAGTTGTTTTCTAAGAGAAATTTCATTCGAAACCTTGGACTCAGAATTGATCACAAGATGCAGGGGGATATCTTTTAAAAGCTTTTGACACACTGCCACAGTATTGTCTGTACTGGCATCATCGATGATTACAGCTTCGTTAATGAAAGGGCGTACGCTTTCAAGAACTCGTTCTAAATAGCGATCTGCTTCGTTTTTGACAATCATTGCTAGAGTAAGTTTTGGGGTGCCAAATTGACACTGTCTTTTGAAAGCCTCGACGCCAGCTAGTTCAGATTCACGGTAGATATGGTAGGCGGGGTAGTGGGTATCTATGTGAAGAGAAAGACCTAGAGCGGCTGCTCGGATACAAAAATGGCGATCTTCTCCCCAAAGGGTCACATTTTTTATTTCCTTGAAACTGATCTCTTTTTTTAGGGAGGACTTATTGATCAGCGTGCAGCCACAAAGCCCTCCAACCTCATGAACACCGGGTTTTTTAAGTTGATCGAGAAAAGTAAAGGCTCGGTTTTTAGCCTCTTCACCAGAAATTTTTTCTTCTCGTTTTAGGTCACATTGGACATATTGATCCATGAGCCATGCTGAGGGAAGAAAAACTTGATTGGACTGCCACTGTGTCCAAAAGATATTTGCCACGATATCTTTTTTTGCCCGGATCAATTGGTCAACTGTACGTGGATGTAGAACGAGATCGGAATCGATGAGAAAGAGAAAATCATAACCTTGCTCTCTTGCATATTGAATCATCTGATCTTTAAAGGCGGCGACTTTCCATACATTGGTCTCGCTCCAATGATGAGAGCATTCATCGCAATTATAGGACTTTGTATGAGAGCGGTCGGGATGGTAGATGGCGCATTTCTCCTTTTTCTTATCGGAAAAATCTTGGAGTAATTTCTTTGAAATTGGACTGTCGTTATCGTCGATAAAGTAATAGTCAAGGGAGTAATTTTTTTGCTCTAGTCGATCGAGAGAAGCCAAAAACTCTTCCAAAATAGCGGGCTTTTGACGTACTGGACTTCCGAGAAGAATTTTTGCTTTTTTTGCGGCTTGTCCGATGATGGGATACGCCATGAATAGGCAAAAAATTAAAAAAATGAGGGATAAGGACTTCTTCATTTTTCGAGGATTCCTTTTATGCGTTTAGCAATATGCTCAGATGCGTGGCCATTGCCGTATAGAGAAGATTTTTTTTGCTCAGTGGAAATGTCTTCGAAATGGAGATTTTGGATCGTGGATAGGATGCGCTTTTCCTCGGTTCCGATCATTGTAGCTAGCCCTGCTTGAATCGCTTCAGACCGATCACTTTCGTTGCGCAAAATAAACAGGGGCTTACCAAGGCTCACAGCTTCTTCGTGAATGCCCCCAGAATCTGTAAATACCGCGTCGACCTTGTCCAAAAGATAGACAAAATCTGTATAAACAAATGGATCCGTAATCCATATGTTAGGTACGGTTTCTAATTTAGTTTGCTTGACGATGCTTTTGATCACGGGATTGGGATGCATGGGAAAAATGACAAATAGGTTTGGATTGCTTTGCAGAGCTTTTTTCACGCCGCTAAAGATCTGAAATAAACCCCGGTCAAAAGACTCTCTTCGATGACAAGTTAAGAGGAGGATTTTTTTCCCTTGTGCCTTTTGTTTTTCAATCATCTCTATGAGAGGGGAGGATGGAGATTGAGTTTTTTGAGTGATTTGATCTTGGATAGAGTAAAGAGCATCGACGATGGTATTACCACTTAAGAAAATTGATTCTTGATCAATGCCCTCTGATAATAGTTGGTTGACAGCATAGGCAGTGGGGGCGAAATGATAAGTCGCAACTAGTGTGATAATACGGCGGTTGAGCTCTTCTGGAAAGGGGGCATGAATGTTTGAGGAACGCAATCCTGCTTCTACGTGCGCAATCGGGATTTTTAAATAGAAAGCAGAGAGTGCTGCGGCCATAGCAGATGTCGTGTCACCTTGAACAATTACCATGGAGGGCTTGATTTCATTTAAGAGTGATTTGGTTTTATTTAAGATTATTTCATTAACATAAAAGAGATCTTGATTTTCTCTCATGATATCGAAATTGTAGTCAGGTGTGACTTGGAAAAGAGAAAAAACCTGCTCCAAGAGCTCTTTATGTTGTCCTGTTGAACAAAGAGCAACCGGAATCCTTTCTTTTTTAAGTGCATGGTATAGCGGAAGCATTTTGATGGCTTCAGGACGGGTCCCTAGGATCATGAGAACTGGAGGGTCCTTTTTTTGCGCAATGGCAGCTAAAGGAAAAAAAAGAAGAATGAAGAGCACTCGATACATACAAAGGGAAATTCTACAAAAAATCTGAGATGAAATGAAGAGTTTTTATCTGCATGTGGGACATACGCGCGCACGCATCAAAGGATCAGATATATCGCATAGCCTTCTGACGATAAGGGAAGAATAAACGCCTGCCTGTGTGTTTTGTATAGCCAAATCAAAAGTTCTAGTAGAATTATTTACAACTTGCAAGACACCCGTTGTAGAAACTTCAAAGATGGCAGAAATGGTAGCGAATCCTATGACTCGTGCATCCAGGATAGCTCCTGCAATGGTAACTCCATCTAGCATCAGTACAGCAAAGGCATTATCCGTGTCATCAAATGATAGAGATACAGTGGCTTCATAAAATCCCGTTTCCAAAACATTGACTCCTAAAACGTCTGATCCCGATGTTTGATAAGAAAGAGAGGTGACGTCTCCTGGCAATGTTAGGGATTCAGTAAAGGCAAGTGTGGCGCCTGAAGGGATGGCTGTTACCCCCGTACTAAACGTCGTACTGTACGTAAAGGCAAATTGGCAATCGCAGTCACATGCACCTGTCGCACCAGTGGCACCTGTAGGGCCGGTGGCCCCTGATCCCGTCGCTCCGGTTGCTCCGTCAGAACCAGTAGCGCCAGTAGCGCCAGTAGGCCCTGTCGCTCCTGTCGCTCCAGATCCTGTTGCACCTGTCGCTCCAGATCCTGTTGCACCTGTTGCCCCCGTGGGTCCTGCTGGACCTACTGGTCCGGTTGGTCCAGTTGGACCTCCAGCAGCTCCAGTTGCTCCAGTCGGTCCTGTTTGGGTTCCACCGGAACCCGTAGGCCCTGCAGGCCCAGGAGGCCCGGGAGGACCTTGCTTTGGAGCTTCGCAATTATCTGCAAAAACCCTGATTGAAAAAGGGAAGAAGATTGTTAGGAGGAATATTGCAAAAATTAAACGTTTCATATGCTCCCCACGGCAGAGATTTAATTTTGAGTGCGATCTATTTCAAGAAATTTTACACAGATCAACATTTTTTGGAATCATTAAAAATTGGTTTCCCATTTGCAGAATGTATCCAACACGATGATTTCATTGCGGTAAACGGGTCTAGAAAGAATCGATTGTTTAAGTCCTCTTCGAGGGTCACATCCAAAAGGGAGGTGCAATGCAATTTGTCCTTGGGCGCGTGTTTTAAAGACATTGTCATGTGTGAGGATCCCTTCAAGAGTGATGTACCTGCGCCATTTCATATTTACCCTTAGCTTGCCGCCCATGGGCTGGGTACATGTAGATCCTGCGTAGTAATAGGGGCCAATTCCTCCGTAGAATTCAAAGCGCCTGAACCTTGCAATGTATCCAAGTTCGCCATTGACTCCAGCAAAGGGTCCACGGTATTTGTTCCTACCAACAAAAAAGTCTCCGGGGAAATCGAAATCACAATTTAGGATGCTCTTTTTTTTTGTTATAGGAAGATATCCATTGATGCGAATTTCCCAGTGCTCTCCCAGACGTTCGACACCGAATCCCCCTTGAAAGAAATGAAAGTCTCTATTGTGATCTGAGCGATAGTCGATGTAGCCGTTAACTCCGTAAACTTTTAATGAGTCCTCCATATTCAATCTCATTCCCACACCAGCGTTGGCAGCCCACTCATTATCATTGAATCCATGAACCCTTAAATCGATAAAGGGCCACACGGGGTTTGTGTTGCGGGCTGGGAAGTATAGACCTTCTAATGTTGTATAACCTGTATCATATCCGACTCCGCGATAATCGATATGGCGCAGAGTGGCTGTAGAACAGACTGAAGAGACCTCTTCGGTTTGTGCATGGAGGTGAACGCTTGCTATGCAAATAGAAGCGTTTCTAAGAAGAAAACTATATTTTTTGGTGTGCCCACGAATCATGAAATTTGCAGTATAAATCATTTTACGGTATACCTAATCGGCAATATTTTTTGAAAGGATCTTTTTATTTCTTAGGAGTACCGCAATGAAAAAACCATTTTTTTGGCTTTTGATGCTCTTGTCTTGTTGGACACTTGCTGCATTTGCTGAGCAAAAACAAACGATTTGTCTCAATATGATTGTCAAAAATGAAAGCAAGGTGATTCGAAGATGTTTAGCTTCTGTAGGGCCCTATATTGATTATTGGGTGATTGTCGATACAGGATCTTCCGATGGAACCCAAGACATCATTCGAGAATTTATGAAAGATGTGCCAGGGGAATTGCATGAGTGTCCTTGGGTGAATTTTTCCCATAATCGCAATGAGGCTTTAGAATTTGCGAAGGGAAAAAGTGACTATGTTTTGTTTATTGATGCCGATGAAGAGCTAAAATTTTCAGACGGTTTTGTCATGCCTTATCTAGACATAGATTGTTATTCTTTTCGCATTGAATATGGAATCTCGAGTTATAAAAGGACTCAACTAGTCAACAATCATTTAGATTGGAAATGGATAGGGGTTGTTCACGAGTACATTAAAAGCCCACAGGTAAAAACTGTCGAAACATTGAAAGGTGTGGTGAATGTTGTTCGGCGGGAAGGCTGTCGTTCTCAGGACAAGGATATTTTTTTGAAGGATGCTCAAATACTCGAGGCTGCCTTGAAAGAAGATCCAAATGATGCGCGCAGTGCATTTTATCTAGCACAAAGTTATCGCGACGCTCACGATTTTAAGACAGCGCTGGAAAAGTACGAAGCACGCGTTAAAATGGGTGGGTGGGATCAAGAGATTTTTTTGGCAAAATATGAAATAGGCCGGATGCAGCAGCTTTTGGATTATGATACAGAAACGTTTACGAAGAGTTACTGTGAAGCCTATCTCTGCCGGCCAACTCGGATGGAACCCTTATTTCAAATTGCCAGTCACTATCGAAAAAAAGGGAATTTTTTCATGGGCTTTATTTTTTCTGCATTGGGGCTAGAGCATCCTGTGCCAGATGATCAAGGTTATGTTGAGGAGTGGATTTATGATTATGGCTTACTTTTGGAACATGCGATTTGTACCTATTGGATTGGAAATTATGAAGAATCTCTGGAGTCTTGCAGTAAGTTGCTTACAAAACCTCATTTGCCTGACAATTTCCGAGATCATATCCAAAAGACAAAAACACTTGTGTTAGCAAAACTTTATCCCGTTGGAGAAACAAGCGCGAAATGAAAAGCCTTCGAATCGGGACCATTTTTTTCTTTTTTGCCCTCTTGCAAGTTCATGCAGAAGAGAAAAAGCATACGATCTGCTTGAACATGATCGTGAAAAACGAGACGAAAGTGATCCGGAGAAGCTTGGCCTCTGCCAAACGATTGATCGACTATTGGGTCATTGTCGATACCGGTTCAACAGATGGGACTCAAGAGATGATCCGGGAATTTATGAAGGAGATTCCGGGGGAGTTGCATGAACGAGAATGGGTGGATTTTGCACACAATCGCAATGAGGCATTGCAGCTTGCCAAAAACAAAGGAGAATATGTCCTCTTCATCGATGCAGATGAAGAATTCACCTATGTAGAAGATTTTGTCAGGCCGTATCTTGAGAAGGATTTTTATTATATCAACATCAACCATGGGGGAAGTCTCTATAAACGGACGCATTTGATCAAAAATGCATACGATTGGAAGTGGGTGGGCGTCGTTCATGAGTATATTGGAAGCCCGATGGCAACCACTTCTGGCACATTGGAAGGGGTTGTGAATATCTACCGATCTGAAGGGGCCCGTTCCTCCGATCCCGAAAAATACAAGAAAGATGCGCGTGCCTTGGAAAAAGCTCTGGTGACAGAACCTGAAAATTCACGCAATGTCTTCTATTTAGCACAAAGCTATCGAGACGCGGGCGAGAAAGAGCTTGCTCTGGAAAACTATCAAAAAAGAGCGGAGATGGGGGGCTGGGATCAAGAGGTTTTTTGGTCGAAATACCAGATCGGAGTGTTGCAAGAAGATCTTAAAAAAGATCCAATAGCAATCATTCAAAGTTATACAGAGGCTTTTCAATATCGTCCCACTCGCGCAGAGCCGCTCTACCGTTTAGCCCATTTTTTTCGTGATCAAAGTAATTATCTCATGGGATATTTAGTTGCAAGTCATGCCGCATCCCTCCCTCGTCCCAATGATATCTTGTTTGTAGAGACGTGGGTCTATGAGTATGGCTTATTGATGGAACGATCGGTTTGTGCCTATTGGATAGAGAAATATGCAGAGTGTTTAAAACTCGCTCGAGAAATGCTCTTAAATCCTCATCTGCCAGCCAATGTACGCGAGTGTGGTGAGAGTAACATCTGGTGGGCAAAATCTAAGCTAGAGCCGTCTAATCAGTGAGGTAAGACATATGTGTTTTCCTGAATGGAATTCAGGAGCTTGGGATAGAAAAAGCTCGCTGGAAGGGCCACATTAGTCTCAGGGTTGCTTTTCTTTACGGTGTGAAAGAAACAGCGAGTGAGAAGCGTTGAGCCAAAAGTAGGGGGATTCGCTCTCAATTCCTGAATGCATTTGCGCATCAATCTGTGATTGGGGATGGTGCCAATCAATTTGCTCGAAATGCGTGGAGAGCGGATTTGATCGGTAATCCCGGCATAGAAATCACAATTATCATTGAAGATGTCAAGCGATTTGAGACATTCCAGAGTGTTCTCCACAAATACACCGCCAAATTGGTAGAGGATTTCATAACGCAGAATTTCCGATTTCTGCTTAGCATTTTTAGTCATTTCATAGAGAGGGCGATTTTGCAAATAGAGAATCTGGATTTCCTCTTCTGTCCAGAGATGGTATTCCCATTTTGGATGCTTTTCCTTCCAGGTAGCTTGGATTTTTCTGAGGGGCTCAGGGACGGATCCTTCTAAGTAGATCTGGTGGATGATTTTGGGAATCCGGTGGTGTTTGTGTGCACGCCGTCTCCCTTCGAGATGGGTTTTGTAGAGGCGGTTGAGCAGGCGCCATTTCTTCTTTGATAATCGCTGATAAAAATTGACGAAATCCATGGGTGTGTAATGTTCTTGGATTTGCGCTTCGTCAAAGGGGCAAAAACGGACGACTTGCATTGGCTTATGAAATACTACCCAACCCGTGACAAGAGCCACGAGTAAGAGGAATAAAAGTCTGTATCTCATTGTTCACCCCCTATGAACCTATCCTAATAAATTTGCTAGGGGATCTCCTGCGAATTTCTTTCCATCTATTTTGCAAATTTTTTTGGCAATATTGCTTAATATTGCCTGCAAAAATTTTCAAAAAATCTGAATCAAACTTCATTGGATCTCCCTAGAAAATTTATTAGGATAGGTCCACTCCTATTTGACAATTTTAGAGAAGGTATTTAAACAAAAGATATTAAGACTATGGAGAAATACTTGTCATGAAAAAAAAGCGAAAAAAAATGCTCACCGTCTTTTTATTAGCCATGATGAATGTAGCAATCGTCTTAAGTCTGCGAGGATTGCCACTCATGGCAAAGGAGGGATTCTCTCTTGTTTTTTATCTACTATTCGCTCTCATCATCTTTTTGATTCCCACTGCGCTTGTCTCTGCCGAACTTGCCACTGCGTGGGAAGAAGAAGGGGGTGTATTTCGCTGGGTGACAGAAGCGTTTGGAGAAAAAACCGGGTTTACAGCCATTTGGCTCCAATGGTCTCAAAACATTTTTTGGTATCCTACTGTGCTCGCATTTGCAGCAGGTGCACTCGCTTACCTTTTCGAAATGCCTGAGTTAGCAGAGAATCCTCTATACAATATTGGGGTGATCTTGGTCATTTATTGGGGATCGACATTCATTAACCTACGGGGCATGGGGGCTGCGGGTTGGCTTTCGAGCTCAGGGGTTCTTCTCGGAACGATTTTGCCCGGTGTTCTAATTATTGTGCTCGGTTTGATTTGGTGGGGGATGGGAAAACCTCTTCAGTTTGCAACAAGTGGAAATAATTTTATTCCGAATTTTTCAAATTTTTCGAATCTCACTCTCCTAGCTGGAATTATTCTTCTCTTTGCGGGAATGGAAGTCAATGCGGTCCACGTGAAAGAGGTTAAAAACCCCCGTCGCTCTTTTCCACTGGCAATTCTACTCTCTGTTGTGATCATTTTTGGGGTGTTCTTTCTCGGATCCCTCGCGGTAGCTGCCGTGATTCCTGCAGAGGATATCAGTTTGACGGCAGGGATTATGCAGGCCTTTGGGCAATTATTGGATGGTTTTGGAATCCGATGGCTCCTTCCCATTCTGGGACTGTTTATCGCTTATGGCGCAGTCGGGGGTGTGGCTGCTTGGATTGTAGGGCCCAGTAAAGGGATGTTCGCCACGTCTAAATTGGGACTCCTCCCCCCAGTTCTCTCTCATGCAAACAAACGGGGAGTTCCCTCTCATATCCTGATCGTTCAGGGAATTGTGATTTCCATCATTTCTCTAACTTATCTCGTCACTCCCACAGTGAGCAGTGCCTTTTTTCTCTTAACGGACCTCACCGTGATGCTCTATTTGATCATGTACCTTTTGTTGTTTGCGGCAGCCATCCGCTTGAGATACAAAGACCCTAATAGAAAACGCCCTTACAAA
>SDBS01007816.1_pt1 | contig 10363 bp, 9 predicted proteins | sample 2277091 | NCBI WGS metagenome assembly SDBS01 (sample SAMN10404972, study PRJNA504765) | marine sediment metagenome | isolation source: marine sediment core GS10_PC15, 163 cmbsf | place: Arctic Ocean: Southern Knipovich Ridge | collected 2010 | reverse complement strand
CAGCAAATGCAGCGAAGAAAATTTCTAAAGATTGGTGGGCTTGCTTTAGGTGGCTTAGCAATCCCAAGGGGTTTGCTAAAGGCCGATCAATCATTCCCAGTATCGGAAAGATTAGGGCGCGTAAATATCGGGCGCGTAAAGCTGAAATCGGCTCCCGATGAAAAGAGCCAAACTCTGGACTTTCTCTATGAAGATACGGTTCTCCCTTGGCTGAGAGAAGTCGTTGGTCCCCAACCATTTAGGATAAACCAGAGGTGGGTCGAAACACCCGATGGATTTATCTGGGCGCCCCACGTGCAACCTGTAGAAAACAAAGAAAATCAACCCGTAGATCGGATTCCGACGCATTTGGAAACCCCAGGTATGTGGGTCGAAGTAACTGTTCCTTGGGTGGATGTGTATCTAGAAAATCCCCCTGGAAGGTCCCCGTGGTTGGAGTATGCCTCTTTCCCTCGATTTTATTACAGTCAAGTATTGTGGGTGGATAAAGTGACTGTAGATGACAATGGACAGGCTTGGTACCGCATCAATGAGAGATTTGGCAATTTGGGAGATATCTTCGTCGGGCGTGCGGAAGCATTCCGCCCTTTTTCATTTGATGAAGTTACACCTATCCATCCAGAAATTGATGATAAACGAGTGATTGTCAACCTGACCAATCAGTCCCTATCCTGTTTTGAAGGAAATCGAGAGGTGTATTTCTGCCGTGTATCCACAGGAGCAAAATTCAACGTTCAAGGAGAGGCGACGGACACTTGGGAGACACCGCCCGGACCGCATCCGATCTTCTGGAAATTATTTTCGCTGCATATGAGCGGTGGGGCGACTGGTGTGGGCTGGGATTTGCCTGGGATTGGATGGACGACTTTTTTTGCTAGCGGTGGAATCGCGATCCATTCTACTTTCTGGCACAACAATTTTGGTGTGCCCATGTCGCATGGATGTGTTAACGCTGCACCTGATGACGCAAAGTGGGTCTTCCGATGGGTTGATCCGCCTGTTGAATATGAGCCCGGAGAAGTGACCATCGCTATGCCAGGTGGGACGATTGTAGAGGTGATTGAGTTGTAGCTAGTAGGATGTTTTGCGATCATGAATAATCGATTCTACGGGCGGAGATTCGACCGCCCGTAATCATTTAACGTCCTAGAGCAGATTAATTCGGAGGCAGGTGGGTGAACTCCGTTCAAGGTGAGCTCAGCTCACACTGAAACCTGCGCAACACTCGTGCTGCTGATTATTCTGCCCAGTCAATAAATGAATGCTCATGTAAGGAATATGCGCCACACCACGTCAAAGCTTCTGTACAGTGGCGTAGGACCAGTTTTGGTGTCCTGAGCGTGAGCGATTGTTAATCGGTAAATGCACATACTCCTGTAGGAGGTTGTAGAAAATGAATGAGATGGAAAGGGCCGTACCTAGCTCAAATGGAAGAAGTAGCGATAAAAATTTACTCACACAAGATAGACCAACTTCAAATTTACTTATTGAACCACAAGCTGCGCTCGAAGACAGCGTTTACCAGATCTTACTCAATGTAGGAGAAAATCCTGAGCGCGATGGTTTACTTCGAACCCCATACAGAGTAGCCAAGATGTATGCTGAATTGCTTGAAGGCTATTCACAAGACGTCGATGCGATTATCAACGGCGCGATGTTCGACGTGGAATATGGAGATGGGGAAATGGTGGTGGTATCCGATATTGAATACGACTCGATGTGTGAGCACCATATGTTGCCATTCAGTGGAAAGGTCCATGTAGCGTATCTACCTGGCAGGAAGGTCGTCGGTCTCAGCAAAATCCCAAGGATTGTGGATATGTTTGCCAGACGCCTTCAAGTTCAAGAGCGTCTAACCAATGAAATCGCGAATGCTCTTGAGGATTCCATTGACCCCTCGGGTGTTATTGTAGTGGTTGAGGGTCAGCACAGCTGTGCATCACTGCGCGGTGTGAAAAAGCATGGCGTAAATATGACCACAACTGCCCAGCGCGGTGCTTTCAAAAATGATAGGGGCCTTCGGGATGAGTTCTATCGACTGATAGGAAAGTAAGGCTCAACACCAATTTAGCGCAATAGGATAAACGTATTTCGATCCGACCAAATAGGTCGGATCTTTTTTTCTTACAAATCATCGGAAAACTCGATGGATTTTGGAAAAAAATGAGGGAATTGCTTTGCTGAAGGAGGAATTCTTTTATGAGCCAAAGATTAGAAGATTGGAAGCTCATTAGAGATGTAAAACTTCTGTAAGAAGCAGTTCCCAGATCGCTTCATATGTAGTGGAAAGCCTAAAAAAAGTGAATCTTTGGTTTTTCGAGTGGAGTGGAGGAAATATGGACCCAAACAATGTAACGGCGAGTCTGGCATTTCTTGCAGGGTTGGCGTCGTTTCTATCGCCCTGTGTTCTTGCTCTCGTACCGGCCTATGTCGGGTATCTGGGTGGCCGAGCCGTCACCCCAGGTGGCGCGGTTGTTGCGAATCGCTGGGCAACTTTTACACATGGTATCGCCTTCGTACTTGGATTCAGTGTGGTTTTTGTGGCTCTTGGCGCAGCAGCGTCGGCAATTGGTGGGCTGCTCTTTGATATCCGTGAGTGGATTGCCCGAATTGGAGGCGTTGTTGTCATCATTTTCGGACTCCACACCATCGGGGTGATCAACATTCCTTTTTTGAATTACGACACGCGACATCAGGTTAAACCAGGCAAATCGGGGTATCTATCCTCAAGCTTGATGGGAGTTTTCTTCTCGGCTGGATGGGCGCCTTGTGTTGGTCCGGTTCTCGGAGCGGTACTGACCCTCGCGGTGAGTGGAGGCGAACTGAGCCAGGGCGTAATTCTCTTGAGCGCGTACTCTGCTGGCCTTGCAATTCCATTCTTGCTCGCAGCGCTGGGTATAGGCCGAGCAACAGAATTGTTAAAGCGTCACAGCAAGGCAATTCGATCTCTATCCCTTGCCACAGGGGTTGTGCTGGTTATTGTCGGTGTAATGCTTTTTACAGGGACCCTGGAACGGTTAGCTCAATTTGGGTTCTTCGTTGACTTCGGATTGTAGAGGTGAAAAATGCTGAAAGAGAAAAAGAATTCTATTAGGACGACGGCCGTGATATCAATATTCGCGGCCTTGGCTGTAAGCATAGGTGCTTTTATCCTCCTGAGCGCTAGCAGGAAACCGTTGTCAGATGGAAATGAAAGCTTGATCGACGTAGATGGAAATTCATTCGATCTAGAAGTAGCGCCTTTTGTTGGAGCGATACCACCTGATTTCAGCTTGTTCAACCTTAGTGGCGAGGAAGTGAGCCTCAGCAACTTTTCCGGGCAGCCCGTGGTGATTAACTTCTGGGCGACATGGTGCGCTCCTTGTCGTGTCGAGATGCCTGCCATTCAGTCTCGCTTCCTAAAATTTGCGGATCAGGGCTTGGTGGTTTTGGCGGTCGATTTCGATGAACCGGCAGACATAGTGGCCGACTTTCGGGATGAATTCGGGCTAACCTTTGAAATATTGCTCGATCCCGGAGCAGAGGTTCAGCAACTCTATCGGAACAGAACCTATCCGACGACATTTTTCATAGACCCGGATGGAGTAATCCAGGTACAGCATTTTGGACCGATGACCGAGGGTCAGATGGACGACAACCTGGCCAAAATTGGGTTAGGCACATAATCAGGCATTGCGGTGAACAACTTTGGTGGAGAGAACTCGCCCGTGAGAAAAACATTGAGGTATACAGAATGAATAAGAGAAAAAGAGTTCAACCGTATTTTTGGATCGCTGCATTCTCTATGTTATTGGCCGCGTGTTCACCTATCGTCACGCAAGCAATAGAGAGTACCCCGAACAGCCCAGACTTGGGCGATTTTGTGGCAGGAAGTGATAGCACGGAGGGTAATGTGGGTGGGTCAGAAAATCCATTTGAGGGCATAAGGCTGCAGTTCAATCCCGGTTTCTGGCCCGAAACAGACTTTTCAAAGCACAGTATTGATTACGCAGAGATATTTTCCGGTGGACCTCCTCCGGATGGGATACCTGCGATAGATAATCCGGTGTTCGAAGATGTAGCAGCAGCTAATGGTTGGCTAGGAGATGATTGGCCTGTGATGTTTTTTGAACTTAATGGGGATGTCCGGGCATATCCGCTGGCGATACTAATCCAACACGAAATCGTAAATGATGTTGTCGGTGACGTGCCGGTGACTTTAACTTTCTGCCCCCTATGTAATTCGACCATTGCTTTTTCGAGGACGATCGAGGATGGACGGGTGTTAGATTTCGGAACGACTGGCAACTTGAGAAATTCAGATTTGGTTATGTATGACCGGCAGACAACGTCCTGGTGGCAGCAGTTCACAGGTGTAGGGATTGTTGGCGAGTTGACCGGGACCCAGTTAGAGTTTCTCCCTTCCCAAATCATCGCATGGAGCGACTTTAAGGATAACCATCCAGAGGGCCAAGTTCTCTCAAGAGAGACTGGTTTTACCCGATCTTACGGAAGCAACCCATATGCAGGGTATGACACGATTGACAGCAATCCATTTTTTCCAGTAACAGGAAATGATAGTCGCCTTCTTCCTAAAGACCGAGTTGTTGCATTACAGGTTGAAGGTTTAGATGTTGCTTATCCCTTCAGCCTATTGAGTGAACTAGGAGTGATAAACGACGTCGTTGCAGGTCAACCACTTGTTGTTTTCTGGAAAGAAGGGACCCAAACAATCTTCGGGAACAGTGGAGTCGACACCGGATCATCAAGTGCGTTTCTGAGGGCCGTAGATGGAGTAGTGTTGAACTTCCTCGAAGTTGATGATGATTTTCAGGATGAAGAAACTGGAAGCGTATGGAATATCTTTGGCGAAGCAATTGAAGGGGAATTGAAGGGAACTACTCTTGAGCAGGTAATTTCCGCTGAGCATTTCTGGTTTGCCTGGGCTACTTTTAAACCCGAAACAATAGTTTGGGCTCCGGGAAGCTAGTCATACCGATACGGTTGGCGAATAAGATGGCGGCTATAGAAAAGCTGCCATCTTTTTATTCATTTGGCAAAACTGTTCAACAGGTTAGTGCTTTCTCAAGGATAAAGATGCCATTCATAAGCCGGGTTGCTACATCCTTGACAAAGCTTAAAGTGTTCCGTCCTTTATCTATCCTGTCTAAAGAATCATGTTGGACGGAACATTAGGGTGAAATTACAGATGGTTCGACGAACCCCGCGTATACATCAAACAGGATTTGTTCGAAAAACCTTTGCTTCCCCTCGCTTAATAACTCATTGTTTATGTCTTCTAAAACAATTGGAATGGGTTCAACCCATCCGCCATCATTATTTAATACATCATCCCAGCGAGATTCCAGGACTAATTCAGGAGACATCCTGAGAGTAGCAATCCAGTTCGATCTAAGCGACTCAGGTGGAGAATTTATGCCCAAGAAAACTACATCATTTTCTGTTAGAAGTGTAGCTGCAGATAGATTTACTTCCTGAGCATATAAAAATACAGTATCCACCGAGTTTGAGAGCATGAAATTTGCACTAACTAGCCATTCTTGCTCTGGATCCTCCGATCCGATAAAGGCATGCATTGGGTAGGTGTGGAAGGGAGGATAGGAGAGTAGACATAGGCCACAGTAAAATTTCATGCCATTCGCAAAACTATTGTCTATGATTGGGCGGACCTCTACCGGGACATCGGAAATTGCTCCAATTCGCCAATCAAAGGTTAGTACCGCCGATAAATAGCCAGCCAAAAAAGCGATCTGATCCTGGCGGACCCCATTTGGCCCTACCAAACTGAGATTTTCACGTCGCTCGAGGTCGACTGACCCAATTGCAATGAATTGAATTTCAGGATATGTGCTTGATAACTCGCTGATGGCTGGATCTGGTTGGATAACAACAACCACCTTAACTACGTTACTATCAAATTCCGTTGGCATGAGGTCCATCTCTTCCAGATTCCAGCCAGCTTGCTCTGTGAGTGATATGAGAGTCGATCGGACTGGGTCATTTACCCCGATAGCATCATTCTGGTCTGCGATTAAGATAACTTGGGGGATTGTGGGCGTGGGAGATGGCTGAACGGTGGGTGTAGGTGTATTTATTGGCGTTACAGGAATTTGGGTGACAATAGATTGAGTCGGCGCGGCACATGAAGCCAATGTAAACAACGTAATTGTTAAGAAAGAAATCGTACGGATGAGTTCTCTAAGGCGGGAAGTGGTTAGACGAAACATAATAAATAAGAATCCAGGAACTAGCTTACTGCCTTTTCCGTTTGCGTTTTTTCTTCTGTTCAGGACCAGCAAGAATGCTTGCAGCAAACAATCCGATGAAAGTTGCGAGTAACGCAGGGAACAAATTTAGAGTTCCAACGCGCATGAAATTCCAATCCAATATCTCACTTATAAAGTGGCCGATAAAAAACGCTCCCCAGGCTGTTATTAGATATAAAAACATGCGCGGCAAACGGTCACCTCGGAGAAGGTGAAAAAGAGCGCCACATGCTGAAGCTATGAGCCAACCTAAAAGCAAGCTTTGTATTGTCATGCTTGGATTATTCCTCCACCCAGACATATTTCGCCTTCGTAAAAAGCAGCTAATTGACCAGGTGTAATATCCGGCAAAGATGCGTTGAGTTCAACATGTGCTACATCCGCATCCTTCATGGTCACTTTCGCTAACGCTTCTTTCGCCCTATACCGTATTTGTACTTTCGCACTATTTAGATTTTCGGGGCGTATTCCGGAAACCCAGTTCACCTTGCTCACACGAAAGGAAGATGCGCCGAGTAAATCCTTTGGCCCAACAAGTAGAGTATTCGATTTTTGATCCTTAGTGAGAACGAATTGCGGCACAGGCATCGAGAGACCAATGCCTTTCCTTTGCCCAATTGTATAAGCAAATAAGCCTTGATGTTCCCCTAATATCGTTCCTTCAGAATTGCGGATTGGACCTGGCTTTGAAAGTGAAGGATCATGTCTGTCAAGAAACTCCCGATAATCATTGGATCCGATAAAGCAAAGATCCTGGCTATCCGGTCGCTCCGCTACTGGAAGATTGAGTGAACGAGCAATTGACCTAACTTCAGATTTTCGATATTCACCTAATGGAAGAAGGGTCTTTGCGAGTAGTTCCTGATTAAGGATACTCAAGACATAAGATTGATCCTTGCCCCGATCAACTGCTCGGAGAATCCGAAATTCTGACTCATCGTGAGTAATGCGAGCATAATGTCCAGTGGCAAGGTGTGAAGCTCCCATAACCTGAATATGCTGGAATAAGAAACCCCAACGTATCGAGCGGTTGCATTCAATGCAAGGGTTGGGTGTTATGCCATTTGAATATCCGTCGATAAAAAAATCAACGACTTGATCCTTGAACTGCTGTTTAGCATCGAGAACGTAGAAGGGAATGTCGAGTTGTCGAGCGACTTGCCTAGCACGCGCAAGGTCTGCAGGAGAACAACAGCGGTTTTCAAGCCCAACGTCGCTCCATAAGCGCATCATGATTCCAAAGACATCTTCGCCCCGCTCGACAAGGAGTGCCGCGGCAACAGAGCTGTCGACGCCGCCGCTCATCGCAACCGCGATTCGACGAAGGTTTGTCACGAATTCACCTCGCGCAGTTGTTTGATGATCGTCGGAAGAACCCCCAAGAAACGCTCAATATCTTCATCTTGAGTGCCTCGTCCAACAGTCACTCTCAGCGACCCAAGCGCCCATACTGCGGGAAGTCCAATTGCCAACAGTACATCCGATGGCGTTGGATCTCCAGTCTTACATGCTGAACCTGAAGAGCATCCGAAGCCCGCAGCGTCTAAAGCGGCGAGCAATTGATTCCCATCTACCCCTCGAAAAACGAAAGAGGCGTGGTTTGGTAATCGATGGGTTGGGTGCCCGGTGATTCGCGAATCTGGAACAAGGTTCGGGATCGAATTGAGGAGTTTGTCACGTAATTTTCTGTATTTCTCGTTTTGGACCGCAAGAATATCAGTTGTTATCTCAAAGGCTTCCGCCATCCCCACAATGAGTGGTACGTTAGACGTCCCTGCGCGCAAACCATATTCCTGGTTTCCACCCGTTTGGGATGGAGAGATGTTGATGCCTGAGCGAAGATATAATGCACCGATCCCTTTCGGCCCATAAAACTTGTGTGCGCCTAGCGAAACTAACTGGACGTTTAGCTCATTCACCTTCATCGAGAGCTGGCTTGCAGCTTGAACCGCATCCGTATGTAGGGGGACATTTTTAGATTGGCAAATGTCTCCCAAGGCACGCACATCGTTAATCGTCCCAATTTCATTATTTGCGTAAATGATGGATACAAGTGCTGTATCAGGCCTAATTTTCGAGGCAAGATCTTCAGGGGAAACAAGGCCGTAAGAATCCACTTCGAGGAATTCAACTTCAAAACCATGCAGATGGTCTAAATCTTTTGCTGTATTTAGAACGGCATGGTGTTCAATCGGCGTTATTAAAATATGTCTTGCTTTTTTTGTCTGGCGTGCTTTGAGCGCAACACCACGCAAAGCAAGGTTATCACTTTCGGAACCACAACTGGTGAACACAATTTCAGTTGGTTTACAGCCAAGTATTGTGGAAATTTTTTCTCTGCTTCTCTCGACCGCGTTCTCAGCCTTCTGCCCCCAAATGTGCACTGCGGATGGATTCCCATACTGCTCACTAAAGTATGGAAGCATCGCATCTAACACTCTCGGCTCAACAGGTGTTGAGGCAGCGTAGTCAAGGTAGGTGCTCGGTTTCTGCATAGCGGGATTCTATCATGGGGGGGAAAGGGGCTGAGGAGAAGCAAGTATATATGATGCAAAAAATTTCTAAAATTCTCATTTTCGAAGGAGCTCCTTTTGGGACAGCTCCAACGTGAATGAACAATGGCGACTTCGCACTTATTTTTAGCAGCGGCGGCTCCACGCCACCGTGACCCGGGCGTGGGAGCCCGGGCAGCTGGGTTGGCTAGCGGTGGATCTCGCGCCTTTGAACCATTGCGAAGGTCGCATGGCTACCACATAGAATGACACCCGATAATCGGTAATCATTAATCCCTTTTCAAATGCCAGGAGTATAATGGCCCAAGCAGGATATGAGTGGAGGAAAACGTATGCAAACAACGATAGAAGCCGTTAATGCTCGTGAGGTTTTAGACTCCCGAGGAAATCCAACCATCGAAGTGGAAGTGACATTATTTGATGGGAGCTGGGGACGAGCGATGGTGCCCTCTGGCGCGTCGACAGGTGTGCATGAGGCTCTTGAACTGCGCGACGGAGATGTGAATCGGTACAGCGGCAAGGGCGTGCATCTGGCCGTCGAGAATGTCAACACGCATATCGCCGAGTTACTTCTGGGCTGGGACGGAACACAGCAACGCGATATTGATTTAAGTATGATCGAACTGGACGGGACTGAAAATAAATCCAGGCTCGGAGCGAACGCGATTCTGGGTGTAAGTCTTGCGTTAGCAAAGGCTGCCTCCGCCTCACTAGGTCTCCCACTTTATCGGTACATTGGAGGAGTTCATGCTCATGTGCTCCCAGTTCCAATGCTCAACATTCTAAATGGCGGTGCGCATACAGGCTGGCAATCAACTGACGCACAGGAATTTATGATAATGCCGCTCGGAGCTCCGACCTTCTCGGAGGCTCTGAGATGGGGGGTTGAGGTATATCATGCATTGAGATCGGTGTTGAAGACGAAAGGATACACAACGTTGGTTGGAGACGAGGGAGGTTTTGCGCCAACCTTATCAGCCAACCAAGAAGCGGTCGAGATCATTTTGGAGGCAATCTCAATAGCAGGATATAAACCGGGTGAGGATATTTCGATCGCTCTCGACCCAGCAGCGTCTGAGTTTTATGACGATAAAAAGAAATTGTACAAACTAAGAACAGAAGGTAAGGAATTAACCAGTGAGGAAATGGTCAATTATTGGGTTGATTGGGTAGAACAATTTCCAATTGTCTCTATCGAGGACGGACTGGCTCAAGATGATTGGAGTGGGTGGAAAGCACTCACTAAAAAAATAGGTGAAAAAATCCAAATCGTCGGCGACGACCTGCTTGTGACGAATCCTAAGAGAGTGCAGAAGGGGATCGAGGAGAAAGCATGCAATGCACTTCTTGTGAAACTAAACCAAATTGGTACGCTGACCGAAACGATCGAAGCAGTGGAACTGTGCAAGAAAGCAGGGTGGCGAGCGGTCACTTCGCACCGCTCTGGTGAAACTGAAGATACAACCATTGCAGATCTGGCGGTCGCATTGAACATGGGACAAATCAAGACCGGCGCACCAGCTCGCTCTGATAGGGTTGCGAAGTATAACCAGCTGCTTCGTATCGAGGAGGGTCTGGGTGAGG
>SDBS01007815.1_pt1 | contig 10364 bp, 5 predicted proteins | sample 2277091 | NCBI WGS metagenome assembly SDBS01 (sample SAMN10404972, study PRJNA504765) | marine sediment metagenome | isolation source: marine sediment core GS10_PC15, 163 cmbsf | place: Arctic Ocean: Southern Knipovich Ridge | collected 2010 | reverse complement strand
GAATAAGACTCCGGAAAACGCCGTTGGCCTTATGCATTGGCAAATCGGTGGTTATAAGCCCGGTGATATAGAGGTCGTTATAGCCTTCGACATCGACAAACGGAAGGTGGGAGTCGACGTTCACAAGGCCATCTTTTCCGAGCCCAACTGCACTGTCGTTTTCTGCCCTAAAATCCCCGACTCAGGCGTCGCGGTACGGATGGGCAAGATCCTGGACGGCTTTTCCGAACACCTGAAGGACTATGATGAGAAGTACAGGTTTGTTCTAGCCGATCACCCGGAACCCACCGAAGAGGATGTTGTTATGGCACTCAAGGAATCCGACACGGAGATCCTTCTTAACTATCTTCCCGTGGGTTCAGAGGAGGCGACCAAATTCTACGCCGATTGCGCGCTGAAAGCAGGCGTGGCCTTTATCAACAACATCCCGGTCTTCATCGCGAGCAATCCGGAGTGGGCACGGAGATTCGAGGAGAAGAACATCCCGATTATCGGCGATGATATCAAGGCGCAACTAGGAGCCACCATCACCCACAGGGTCTTGACTGACCTTTTCAACAAGCGCGGAGTGAAACTTGAACGGACGTATCAGTTGAACACCGGCGGAAATACGGATTTCCTGAACATGCTGAACCAACATCGGCTGGCCTCGAAGAAAGAGTCCAAGACCGAAGCTGTCCAGGCCGTTGCGGCCGAGAGGTTGGAAAACGAGAATATACACATCGGCCCGAGCGACTACGTGCCGTGGCAAAAAGACAACAAGGTATGCTTCATTCGAATGGAGGGAAGGCTTTTTGGCAATGTGCCGATGAACCTTGAACTGCGTCTCTCGGTGGAGGACTCGCCGAACTCTGCGGGGATTGCTATTGATTCTATTCGCTGCTGCAAGCTGGCTCTCGATCGGGGCCAGGGGGGGATTCTGTATGGGCCTTCAGCGTATTTTTCGAAGCACCCGCCGAAACAGTTCACGGATGATGAAGCCAGACGGATGACTGAAGAATTCATTGCGGGGCAGGGGGATGAAGCTCCTATCGTGTCCCTGACGGAAAGCCATGTATGAAATGTCTGATCCTGGCTGCGGGCCGTGGCCGCAGATTGTCCGAAAAAGGGGTCCCCAAGCCTCTTCTTTCTCTTCTTGGTTTGCCGTTGATCGAGCGGACCATCCTCACCGCTCAAGCGGCCGGTCTGAGCGATTTCTGTGTGGTAACCGGGTATGAGTCCGAAAGGTTGGAGAACTTTCTTGTAGGTCTTGGCCGGCGAAGAAACCTGGGAATCACCACTGTTAAGAACGAAGAATGGGAAGACAAGTCTAATGGGGTGTCAGTCCTGAAGGCCAAGGGAGTTCTGGACGGAAACTTTATCCTGCTGATGGCCGACCACATCTTCGAAGAGGCCTCGTTGATCGATCTGATGAAACAAACGATCGCCGATGATGAAATCCTGCTGGCCGCTGACTTCAACATCAGGCAAAACAAACACGTCGACCTTAAGGACGTTACGAAAGTGGCCGTCAAAGATGCCGCCATCCTGGATATTGGCAAGGATCTCGAGCGATACGAAGCCTATGATACAGGCATGTTCCTGTGTTCTCGCGCTATCTTCCCGGCGCTCGAGGAGAGCATCGAAAACGGCGATACCTCTCTCTCCGGTGGAGTGGGGATCCTCGCACGCAAAAACAAAGCCCGAGTGTTCGACATCGAAGACCGCTACTGGATGGACATAGATACCCCGGCGGATCGGAAAAAGGCTAAAACACTGCTCTATGGCACCCTGATAAAGCCCCGCGATGGCTGGGTCTCCCGCCGGATCAACCGCAAGTTCTCAACTCGGCTCTTCACTCCCCTTATATTGAAGCTGTTCCCTAAGGCCACGGCAAATCAAGTCTCCGTATTCAGCGCCGGCGTCGGGGTCATGGCAAGCGTATGTTTCTTTTTTCACCTCCCTTTGGTCGGGGGAATCCTGATCCAGTTGGCAAGCATCCTGGACGGCTCGGACGGAGAAATCGCCCGCCTGAAAAAACTGCAGTCACCCTTCGGCAACTTCTTCGATGCCGTGCTGGACCGCTGCGCCGACAGCTTCATCCTTTTCGGGATGTTTTATTACTTGCTGACCGCAGTGGAAGTCGAGGACTTACTGGGAGCGATCCACACTCCGCTGATCCTCGGCACGTCTATGTTGGCGATCTTGGGCAATCTCATGGTGAGCTATACATCAGCCAAATCCATCACCGATTTTGGTTATAGATATAGAGGAAAACTGATTGCGGCCGGAAGGGGAAGGGACCTGCGGCTGTTCCTGCTTTTTGTCGGCAGCATTCTGGCCTGGGTACATCCTATTTTCGTTTTTCTGGCCATCCTGGTCGTCGCTGTGCTAACGAATGCTATCGTCCTGAGACGTCTGGCTATCTCCTGGACTTGCGCACAGAGTCGAAATCTGTTTCTGGATATAAGGCCGAAGGCTGTGATCTTCGATTTCGACGGCACAATTGCCAACACCATGCCCTTCCTGACCGAACTGGCCGTAAACCTGATCATCGAGAACATCGATGTTTCCAGGGAAACGGCCCTTCGCAAGTACCGGGAAACAAGCGGAATGGACTTTGCCAGTCAGATGGAACAGATCTTTCCCGGCCACCCGAAGAATCGGGAAGTGATCGACGCGTTCGAGACGAAGAAGCGCGAGGGCCTTCTCGATCATCCCCTCTTTCCCGAGGTCATACCTACGCTCGATTTCTTCAACAGCAGGAACATCAAACAATTCGTGTGCACCAGCACGAAGTCCGAGCTCCTATCCGAATACGTCGATAAGTACAAGATCGCCGACCGAGTGGACGCCTGTTTTGGCTACGAGCCGGACTTCGGAAAAGACAGACAGATCGAATTCGTCCTGGAGCGGCACGACCTCGAACCGGAAGAAGTGATCTTCGTGGGTGATTCTTTGAGAGACGGCGACTTCTCCAAAGGTAGAGAAGTGCCGTTCATCGGTATTCGCCGGATTTTCAACGAAGATGCCTTCCAACAGCGCGGCCTGCCCAGCGTCCAGGATTTAGCCGAGTTAACCCGGCTCTGGAAAGAGTCGGAAGACCTTCTTCAATATGTGGAACATGTGGAACAATGAAGGATCCAATTGGACGCAACCTTTCGCGATGCGCGGTCTGACCGTGTTGTCGAGCTCAGTAGTCGTGACTCGGGCCAGCAAGAAGCATTGGTTATATTGAGCTATGAACGTTGCTTCAGCAAAACCGACGACATCGTCACCGCACATTCTCGTGCTTGGCCACGTAACCCGGGACCTCATCGGCGGTAAGGAGCGCCTTGGCGGCTCAGCCTCATTTGCCGCACGGGCGGTCGCGACGTTGGGCTATCGAGCCACAGTCGTAACGGCCGCGCCATCGCACGTGCTTCTTCGACCGCTCCTAGAGAATCCATGCATTGTCCTTCATCGAAAGAACTGTTCCGACTTCACCACATTTGTGCTTGACTATTCAGAACCGCAAAGACGCTTATTCCTCAGCAGTCAGGCCCCGCCCCTGCTGCCTGAGGATATTCCTCCGGCAGTCCGGAAGACGCAGGTCGCCTATGTGGCGCCGGTGATGAGAGAGTGTGGAAGCGCTGTCATTGAGAATATCGAGACGGATTTCTTGGTGGTGGGCGCTCAAGGCTGGATGCGCAAGGTTGCCGAGGATGGCCTCGTGATTCCTTACCCTGCACCTGTGAACGCAGTACCACGAAAAGCTCGCGTCGTTGTCTTCTCGGAACTGGATTGCCAGGAGCCCGAGGCGTTTGGGAGAAACCTTGCCGACCGGGGAAGCATAGTCGCCATCACGCGGGCCACAAAAGGAGTTACGCTGTTCGCCAGAGGCAAGGTGATGGACCTCCCGTGCGAGCCTGTCTCTTCGGAAGTAGATCCCACAGGAGCCGGCGATGTTTTTGGGGTAGTTCTGGGACTAAATCTATATGTTGGAATGGATCTCGTCGATGCTGCGAAGAGCGCCATGTGGGCCGCGGCCAGAGTAGTCGAAGGCCCAGGAATGGGAAACTTGGTTTCGATTGCGGGTCAAGACGGGCAACGCAGGGAAGCGAAGGCGCCCTGATGAAGATAGATAAGGTTAAAGTCGGCCGTATATATGCCGCAATAAGCGGCCGTTGTCTCGTGCCAGTGGAGATCCTGTATGGTATCGAGAGGTATGGGGAACCTTTGTGCTGGATTGCCAAGAACCTCGAGACGGATGAAGAAGTCGAAATCAAGTCAGCGGCCAGATTGAAGTATGAGATGGTGCGGGATGCCGATGGTAGCCTGCGGCGGGCATGAGCAGCTAGTATGTCTTGCCTTGTGCATGGCGATTCTCTCGTATATGCAGGACTTACTGTCGACTTACGGACTCCATGGATCCCCAGGCAGAAGCTGTAACATCGTGGATATCAGCACCTTACAAGGCAACCCCAACATAGCACCATCGCACATACGGACAAACGGTCGTCCGTGAGTGCTAACGGTGCGAGTGACCGGATTGAAGGCTCACCATGATCGGCACGTGCGGAGCGGACTGGAATACCGGATCACAGCTGTCGGGCTGACGATCGTCAGAACAGAACTCGTGCCAAGATGAAGACGACTACCTGTGCTCATACTAAGTTGCATTCATAGATATATTGACTATCCATGGAAAAGCGGTCATTGATTTGAGCCGTTGGCAGTCGTTAGCCAAGGTGACCAAGGCTTCTACGAGGCGCCACTTTGCGCCATCCATGGCGGTACGTTCCACTGTTTCTTGTGCAACCTTCTGAACGCAACTTAGTATGAGAACGGACGGCTTACCTTTTCCAGAACTCGGGGGTGAAAACTACCAGGACGGTATAGAGTTCCAGGCGGCCGAGCAGCATTAACATAGAGAGTACCAGTTGGCCGAGTTGCGGAATATCCGCATAGTTCTTTGTCGCTCCAACCCCGCTGAGCCCGGGTCCGATATTGGCGAGACAAGCGATTGTGCTGCTGACGGCAGTGCCCAGGTCCGGTGTAAAAGCGGTCATTATCAGAGAGCCTCCCGCGAAAAGAGCGACGAATATCAAGAGAAACGCGCAGATGTTTGAAACGGTATCGGGTTTTATGCTTTTACCGTCGATCTTGACAAGTCTGACCGTTTCCGGCCGCATATATAGATAGATTTCTCTGAACAGAGCTTTGATCCCGATGAGAATCCTGATGTTCTTGATCCCGCCACCCGTGGATCCCGCGCAACCGCCTACAAACATAAGCAGGATCAGCAATATTCTGGACGTTTCCGGCCAGCGATCGAAGTCTTCTGTGCAGAACCCCGTTGTGGTCATGATCGATGTCCCCTGGAAGAAAGCTGCTCGTAACGATTCTGTGAAAGACTCGTACGTTACGCCCCAGATATTGAATGTCAGGATAAGGCACGCTGTCAGCCAGAAAAGCAGGTAGAACCGGAACTCCGAGTCGCGGAAATATTCGAAAGGTTTACCTGTAAGCAGTTTAAGGTGCAGGACAAAGTTAGCACCTGCAATAAACATGAAAACGATAATCACCGTGTCGAAATAGGCGCTGTCGTATGCGCCTATGCTCGCCGTTCTCGTCGAAAACCCTCCTGTAGCCATTGTTGCACACGTATGACACCATGCATCGAACCACGACATGCCTCCCAGCCTGAGCGCCAGAGTCTCGAGCAGACAGAACAGCAGGTATGCGCCCCACAGAAGTTTCGCCGTGGCCGCTATACGAGGTGTGAGCCGTCCTTTTGAGGGTCCCGGTACCTCGGCGCGGTAGATCTGCATTCCACCGACTTTGAGAAACGGTAGGATTGCCACGCACAGAACCAGTACGCCCATGCCGCCGTAGAAGTGCGTCATTGCCCGCCAGAAAAGTATACCCCTGGGGATCTGTTCATTATTCGTCAGGACGGAGGCCCCTGTAGTTGTGAACCCTGACATGGTTTCAAAGAACGCGGGAATCGGGCTGGGGATGACACCTGAAAACACAAATGGCAGAGCGCCGAAAAAGGATGCCGTGAGCCAACCGAATGTGGCGATCCCGAATCCGTCCCGCCGCGAAAGCTCGATATTGCCCCGGGTTAACAGCCAGATAGCTATTGCGGCTGTCAGAGTTGTCACGCAGCTGAGTGCGAGCCCGAAAATCGCCGACATCGGGTCGTCTGAGGCATAGGATATTCCCAGGCTCAACACCATGGTCATTCCTATGACGCCAAGCAAATAAGAGATCAGGTGGAGTACGACTCGTTTGTTCACTACTATCCTTTGTCTAACGATACAGAGAAAACACAAGTGGTCCGGTTCTGTTGTACGCCATACTCCATATCATAATGTTATACGTTCTGCGCACGGAGTTGACACGCCAAGGCTTGACCGTGCGCTACTTAAAGATCGATCGGACCTTGTGGGCGGTTTTCTGCAGGCAATAAACAACCAGCAGATCGTCTTCCTTAAAAACGAAGTTGCCGGTCGGCACAAACGTTTCGTCTTGTCTCTGGACGGCAGCTATGATCATGCCGCTGGGCAATCGTGCCTTGCTGAGACGTTTGTCGATCCATTTGCTGCCCGGCATGATGGCGACTTCCTGCAATTCACCGGAGATGCGGTGGAACAGCCCCACGTTGACAACGCTTCCGCCGTAGACACACCGGAGAATTTCCCTGATTAGAGAAAGGTATGGGCTCACGACACGCTCGACTATCTCGAAGTTGTCGATGATAGGCACATATTCCGGTTTGTCGATACGGGCGATGGTAGATCCGACGCCGAGCTGTTTGGCTTGCATACAGCACACAATGTTCATTTCGTCGTCATCGGTCAGAGCGGCCACGGCAGTTCCCGAGTCCATGCCAAACTCTTTTAACACGGCGGCTTTGGTAGCGTCGGCATTTACAACCATGCAGTTGTTGGCTTTTTCGGAGATGTAATACGCCCGTTCAGAATCGCGTTCAATCACAATCGTCTCAAAAGACGACGTCTCGAGGAGTTCAGCCAGCGCCAGTGCCAGGTCGCTGCCACCGACAATTACCACTTTTCGGAATCCCGGTATGGGGCCGCCCAGAGCCCAGTCGAGGAAAGGAGAAGCTTCGTCCGGGTTGAGAACCACGTAAAGCGCGTCGCCTTCGGCACAACATGAGTCGCCGCGGGGGATGTCCAGCTCCCGATGGTGCACGTGAGCGATAAAGCGTACTTTGCGGAACCACGGTTCTTCCCCGAACTCTTTGAGCGGTTTATCGCACAGAGGACTGGCAGCCGGCACCTTGAATCCGACGGCAGCAAGTTTGCCGCCAAGCAAGTTGGCAACTTCGATCGTTCCCGGCAAACAGAACACATTGAATATTTCATGTGCGCAGTGTTCGTGCTGGCTGACTGCATAATCAACACCGAGTTTTTCGAGATCGGCCAACGGAGATTCTATATAGCTCTTATCCGAAATTCGGGCAATTGTATGTTTCACACCAGCATTGCGGGCCCAGCAGCAGGCCAGGATATTGACTTCGTCTCTGGACGTGACGGCCGCGACAATATCCGCTTTGGCCACTTCTGCCACCTCAAGGACGCCCGGCGTTGATCCATCACCTTCAACCGCCAGAACATCTATCTCAGAGTCTATGTTAGCCAGAGTCTCGGGATTGTTGTCGACAATTATGACATCATGTCCAACGCTGCAGAGTCTGCCGGCCAGATTCTTTCCTGTAGTGCCAGCGCCAATAATGATTATTCTCATATATCCTCCGGCTTATCGGACAGACTGGAAGAGGCTTGTCAATTGTCCAGGACGTGAAACCCGCCTTCGACACAAACCGGTGTATACGTCATACTCTCTCAATCCAGAGTTCCTTTGCCGTTCTCTTCTGTTTGTCACGTCGGTGGCATGTGTCAGTCCATGCGGTTGCGTCGGCAGGGACGTGACCCGCGTCTGAATCTTCAATACATCCTCAACAACTCCCGCATCCGCAAAAACAGATCGCTCGTTTCTGTTCCTCATCACGGAGCTTGATTATACACTATACGTCCAATGTCTTGCACCTCTCCAGACCCGGCAGTGAGTATACCTTTGATTATTTGACCTTTTGCGATTGGTCGAGAATCGATCCGATTCATGTCCCGCACGTCCCGCACGGACCCGGTTTTCTGCTTCTCGACTCAAGAGTGGCTGAGTGTTAGTCCCTTTAACCTAGAATCGGCAGTTGAACGCGGCGCAATAGCACAACTCATTGGCTCGCCTGCGTTTGCACAAAAGCCTCAACTCACCCACCGGGTGAGCCCTCGAATTTGTACAAACGCATTCAACCCAAGCAGGCAGCGTAGGCGCTGCAGCCAAGTACACATCCACGCTCAACTGCCGAATCTAGGTTTAATGGTAGGCCGATAAGTCGCCTATAACGAATTGCTTCCGGAACAGCGATCATGTTTATGCCACACTCAAGTCACACGCGCAACAAGAAAGGGTCGTTTGGCGGGCACCACAGATGGGGTGCGCTCAAATGTTTGATCCTCATGAAACTGTCTTTTATGCGTCAGGTGCGGGACATAATTCCCACCGTGGCGCCACTAAGTTCCTGAATCGAGCAATTGGCACGGCGAGACTTTAACCCGCTGGATTGAGGCTTTGCCGGCCGCTACCTAAGTCGCCAGTAAGTCATTCCGCCGAGGCAAAAAGGGCGTCGTCCGTAACGGATATCACAGACACTGAGGCAGTAGTGACGTATGGACAAAGTCTCTGCGTTTCGGCTGGTGTCGTATGTGACATGTGGTCGATGTGCGCTGCTTCACGTTGACAGTTTTGGGAGCTTTCGCGTACTATAAAACAATTGGCTTGCGGGCGGTCGAGCAAACCGTACAAGATATCTATGAGGTGCTTTGGGCATGAAGTGCCAAAATGGCAAAGAAATCTGCTGTCTCTCTAGAAATACTTCCCGAAGACAATCTGTTCTTCTATATTCTGTATCGTTCCCAGACAAATACCATACATCCTGCAGTGTCTCGATTGAGATTCATGGTCGCAGCCTCATCTGCGGCTCGAAGATTCCCTTGGACGTTCACCATAAACTGGAAGGAAAAGGCCAATGCGTCAGTACACTTTATTCTTAGTCGTAATTATAACAGGTCTGTTCTTGTCACCCAACGCGGAAGCGCAAGACGTAACCATTTCAGCAAATACGACGTGGACAGACACGTCCTATTCTGTAGACACACTACACGTCATGTCCAGCGCTACACTTACTATCGAATCTTCGGTTTCTTCGGTCAGTGCTGCAAGTATCATCGTCGATTCAGGTTCCAGGATTTCGGCCGATGGCAAAGGATATCCTGGCGGTGAGGGTCCGGGTGCGGGTGGAGTCTACGTCAGTGGTAACGCAACCGGTGGAGGCGGCTATGGCGGTGGAGGCGGCCGAGGAGCCAGTGGAGCGGCTGTGGGCGGTCCCCGCTATGGTTCTGCGCTAGCACCGACCGATCTCGGCAGCGGCGGTGGGGGCACTGTAGGAGGCGCGGGTGGCGGTGCTATCATTCTCAACGTGTCGGACACATTGACGGTGGACGGTGCAATTTCTGCCAATGGTCTGAAGAAGAGTGGAAACGGTGGAGGCGGGTCTGGCGGAAGCATCTACATCACAGCTAAGCACTTCGCTGGAACGGGAAGCATTACGGCTAACGGAGGAGACCAAGGTGCTCCCAGTACTGGCCGTCATCCGGGCGGTGGAGGTGGGGGACGCATCGCAGTCCACTATGAGACGAACACTTTCACGGGAACACTGGAAGCTATAGGCGGTCTGGGCCGTGTGCCCCATGGCGGCAATGGAGGATCGGGGACGATAGAAGTTCTGCCGTTTCAGCCGGTGGTAATGCTGTACCCCGGGCAGTTGGTCGAAATTGAGGCCGTGCCCGGCGTTCTCTATGCCTACCAAGTTGACATCGATACCGCCGACGTGCCAGGTCTTCTGGCCACCGTGCTACCCATGAGCGGTGCTGGCACGTGGCGTACCTTGGGCCGCATTGGGCCACACCTTTTGGGAAATGAAGTAGTGTGGATGGCCACAGACTCTACTCGCAGCAAACCTTTCGCATGGTTCACTCCTCACCCTAAGCAGAACAGTTACTATGTGGGCGTTGTCTACACTTCGCCTGAAAACCCTATTGGCGACACACCTCGTTTCCAAGTGGCGGCGGCGGTTACAGCTCAGTATGTGGGTAGCTTTTCGGTGCATGATGGCGCCGAGCCTGGGACCGTCGAAATCCAACTCTCTGGTTTCGGTTTTGCGGAAGGTGTCATCGTGCAATTGCTCAATCACGCAGGCGAACCGCTCCAGAGCTATTCCCCGTCGGTGCTAACACCCACATCGCTCGCTTTCATGC
>SDBS01007814.1_pt1 | contig 10364 bp, 9 predicted proteins | sample 2277091 | NCBI WGS metagenome assembly SDBS01 (sample SAMN10404972, study PRJNA504765) | marine sediment metagenome | isolation source: marine sediment core GS10_PC15, 163 cmbsf | place: Arctic Ocean: Southern Knipovich Ridge | collected 2010 | reverse complement strand
ATAGATGGGATCTTACTACCCTCGAGACGAGGTCTCGTGCTCCTAGGAGAAGACGAAAGAGAATGATTCCTTTCGAAAAAGAGCTAAAGATCAAGGTACTGAGGAAGAAATGCATTCGCTACGGGAAAGAAAAACTAAAAGTCCTTTATGAAAAGCTCTATCCTGACGATACGGTAACATCGTGGTGAGATACAAGAAACAAATAGAGAAATACAACCTCTACTACCACCCGATAAGAACTGAGAAACTTAAGGAAGAAAAGGAAACTCTCCCAGAAAAAGAAGAGGATCACCGAACTTAAGCATAAACAGATAAAAGGGTTCTTCTTCCAGATTGATACCATAATCCTCTTTCGCAAGTGGCCTCAAAAGATATATCTTCACCGCAATTGATAAGACATCGAAACTCGCCTTCTCCCGGATGTATAAAGGTGCCTCTTCCTTCAATGCTCGTGACTTCCTCTACAGGCTTCTCTATTTGGTAGGCACCAGGATAGAGATTATCCAAACTGACAAGGATGGAGAATTTGCTAAACTATTTGAAGAAGCATGCATCAAGCTTAAGATTCCTCACTACTTTTCCCGGGTGAAGATGCCCAAGGATAACGCCACGAATGAAAGGTTCAATAGAACCTTGAAGGAAGAGTTCATACAGCTAGGTAATTTCACCCCTGAGCCTCTTCTATTCAACCAAAGATTAACTCAATGGCTCATTGAATATGACTTTAATCGCCCTCATCAATCCCTGGGTTATCTTTCTCCGATGGAGTACTTAACCACCTATCAAAAAGTGTTACCGATGTCCTCATCCAGTACAATTTCTTGACAACTGCCGGCGCTTGCATTATCTTTAAGTTATGGGAATCCCGACAGAACTGCAATAACTAAAGACAGAGTACAAATTTACCGATAATTGAGAATATGAGAATTGTAAGAGTCAGAATACTGGAGGAGTCTTCCCCTTGGGGTATCTTGTGAGCAGGTAGAGCGTGAAGAAAAAAATCCACCTAGGTATGTTTGGACTTGGCACCGTGGGCACAGGGGTAGTGGAACTTCTGGAGAAAAGGAACCAGATGGTGGGAGACTGCCAGGTCGTCTTGGAGAAGGTAGCGGTGAGACGGAAAAGGACCGCTTTTTCCTTACCTTCCAGTCTCTTGACCACCAGTCCTGAGGATATCCTGCGAGATCCTAAGATCGATACAGTCATTGAGGTCATGGGAGGAGTAAATCCTGCCAGAGAGATCATCCTGGAAGCGCTTAGAAGAAGAAAGAATGTGGTCACCGCCAACAAGGCTCTTTTGGCCACAGCGGGCAATGAAATCTTCAAAGAGGCCATGGAAAATGACTGTTACCTGGGAGTAAGGGCTTCCAATATTGCCAGTTATCGCCTTATAGAGAGTCTAAGTTTTTCCGCGTCCAGAATTCGCAAACTCGTCGGAGTGTTTAACGGAACTTGTAATTATATTCTAACCGAGATGGAGAGAAAAGCGGAGGATTTTTCTACTGTTCTGGGAAGGGCACAGAAAATGGGCTACACAGAAAGAGACCCCTCCGACGATGTGGATGGCTATGACACGGCCCACAAACTGATAGTTCTCTTGGGGCTGTCATTGGGGTATTATCCTGCCCTGGGCTCCATTCTTGTTGAGGGAATCAGGAACGTTTCCCCCCTGGACGTTATTTTCGCCAGAGAGTTGGGTTACCGCATAAAGCTTGTGGCCATTGCCAAAATTCAAGGCAATGATCTGGAGGCACGGGTTCATCCGGCTCTCCTTCCCAGAGGCAGGGGTCTGGCGAGACTAGAGGGAATAGAAAACGGAATTGAACTCAGGGATGAAATAGGATTGGAAATCGGAATGCAAGCGCCGGGAGCAGGTAAGTATCCTGCGGCAACTGCCATATTGGAGGACCTTATGTGTGTCGCCAGGGGGAAAAAATTAGCCTTCCCCTCGGACAAGAAAAGCATTTCTTTGAGGGAGGTGGGAGGAATAGTGACTCAGTACTATCTGAGGCTCAGCGCTCTGGACGAAGCGGGGGTTTTGGGCAAAATCTCATGCGTTCTGGGAGAACACGGCATCAGCATTAAGTCTGTTCTACAGAAAGGAAGGGATGAGGAAAAAAGAAAATCCGTCCCTGTAATTATGCTTACCCATGAGGCAAGGGAGGAGAATTTGCAGAAGGCAGTCAAAGGGATAGAGGAACTGCCGGCAATTAAAGAAAAGCCTGTGCTAATAAGGGTGGAGGAGGGAATCTTTTGAGAAATGCTCTCGGAGCCAGGGCAGAGTAACCAAAACATAAGGAGGACAATGGAGATGCCTATAGTAACTATGAGAGAGCTGCTGGAAGCAGGAGCTCATTTTGGTCACCGAAAAAGCGCTTGGAATCCTAAAATGAAGCGTTATATCTACATTCAGCGAAATCAAATGCATATTCTGGACCTGAGCACAACAGTCAGAAAGATGGACGAAGCCTATCATTTCGTGAAGGACCTGACCATGAATGGGGGACAAATCTTGCTTGTCGGAACTAAGCAGCAGGCCAAAAAATGTATTGAGGCTGAGGCGAAAAGATGCGGCGCTGTCTATATTAATAGCCGATGGCTCGGTGGATTTCTCACCAACTTTTCCACCATGAAAAGCTTGCTTGAGAAACTGCGCGAACTCGAACTGGAGGAAAAGCAAGGTATGTGGGAGGCCCTCCCCAAAAAAGAAGAAATGCAACTGCGCAGAAAGTTGGAGAAACTAACGCGCAATCTCGAAGGAGTTAAGGATCTGAACAGGCTTCCCCAGGCTATCTTTGTTGCGGACGTAAGGGTGGAGCAAATAGCTGTGGCAGAAGCAAGAAAACTGGGTATCCCGGTTGTGGCAATTGTAGATTCTGACTGTGACCCTGATCCCGTGGAGTACCTAATACCTGCCAACGATGATGCCATAAAGAGTATTACTCTGATTACTGGCAAGATCGCTGATGCTGCCCTTGAAGGAAGGCAACTTTGGGAAAAGAAGAGGGCGGAAACGGAAGAGGCGGAAACGGAAGAGAAAGAACGGGAAACTAAAGCGGAAGAGCTCGTCGAAAAAACCAAAGTCAAGCCAGTGGTCAAACAAGAGGTCAAAGAAAAAACTGAGGCGAGGGAGGAAGCCCGGGAAAAACAACCGAGGAAGATGACAGAAGTAAAGGGTGAGGGGATTGAAGAAGAAAAAGGAGTAACAGAAGAAAGAATACAGCAAGATATAGTTGCAGAAGAGGCGACAAAAAGGGAAGAAAAAGCCAAAGGTTTAGCTAAAGAAAGAACTGAAGAAGAAACCAAGAAGAAAGCTGAACGAAAAGCCAGCGATAAGGATAAAGAGAAGACCGAGAAGAAGACCGAGAAGAAGATTGAGAAGAAAAGCAAAGACAAAACTAAAGATAAAACTGGAGAAGAAGACAAAGAGGAAGCTAAGCAGGGGACGAAAGAAAAAACAAGACGGAAGGCCAAGGAAGTCGGGAAAACCGAGGAAGCTCAATCTGAGGCAACCTAGGCAGCCTCAAAAAGCCGGAAAATGCTAAAATGTAATGAATCCTGAAAAGGGGGAAGATAAAAGAAAAGCCTGTTGGCGACGAGGCAGCGAAATTGTAGGTAGGCTGGAGCAAAACGGAGGTTTGATTCATGGGTATTTCGTTGGATATGATAAGAAAGTTGCGTGAGGAGACTTTGGCGGGGGTTCTTGATTGTAAGAAAGCTCTTGTCGAGGCCAAGGGTAATATCCCTGAAGCCAAAAAAATCTTGAGGAAAAGGGGGATAAAGATTGCGGAGAAGAAGAGTGGTGAGAAAACCGCTCAGGGCATTATTGGCTCCTATGTTCACCACGATGGAAAGGTAGGGGTGCTGGTGGAGATTCACTGCCAGTCTGATTTCGTAGCGAGAAATACGGAGTTGCAGTCGTTTGCCAAAGATATGGCCATGCACATTGCGGCCTTTGATCCTCAGTGGATTTCGCCTGAGGAAATTCCAACCTCAGTTACAGAGGAGGAAAAAGGTATTCTCACGGATGAAGCGGAAAAAGAAGGCAAGCCTCAGCATATACTGGAGAAGATTGTGGAGGGCCGCCTGAGGAAATTTCACGCTCGAGTATGTCTTCTGGAGCAGCCATTTTTCAAGGATGATAAGAAAAAGGTCATTGATAGTCTGCGGGAGTTAATAGCCAGAATTGGGGAAAACGTGAAGATTGACCGTTTTGTCAGGTACAAACTAAGGGAGGACCATGAGAGTACGGAATGAATAGGTCAAAAATCAAATGGGAAAAGGTGGTTCTCAAGATAGGCGGGGAAAGCTTAGCTGGCAAAAGTGGGTACGGAATTTCCTCCACTCAGGTAAAAGTGGTAGCGAGGGAAATTAGAGAAGTCAGGGAGCTGGGGGTCCAGATTGGAGTAATGGTGGGAGGGGGTAATATTCTCAGGGGCAAGGTAGCCTCGGAGCAAGGAGTTGACCGATCTACTGCTGACCATATGGGGATGCTGGCGACCATCATCAATGCTTTGGCTCTCCAGGATACGCTGGAGCGAATGGGAGTAGTCACCAGAGTCCAGACGGCTATTGAGATGCAGGAAATTGCTGAGCCTTATATACGGAGAAGACTTTTGCGTCATTTGGAGAAGGGTAGGATCATCATCTTTGCCGGTGGAACAGGAAATCCTTATTTTAGCACAGACACGGCAGCAGCCCTCAGAGCTCTGGAGATGGGAGCCCAGGTGATTCTGAAGGCTACCAAGGTGGATGGAGTCTATTGTTCCGATCCTCTAAAGAACAGGGATGCTGAGAAATTTGACATGATAAAGTATGGAGAATTCTTGGAAAGAAGGTTGGGAGTCATGGATGCTACTGCTGTTTCACTCTGCATGGATAACCACTTACCCATTATTGTTTTCAATTTGCACAAAAGCGGAAATATCAAGAGGATTGTTTTGGGAGAGAGGGCAGGGACTATGATCGCTGACTAATCATACGGTCATAACCTCCTCCTTGACACAGTATCGTCTGAGCACCCTGCCATTTCCCGAAGTTCCTTTTCCTGAGACTAAAAAGCAAAGGGGGGAACGGATGGTGAAAGAAGTCTGCGAAGAGGCCAGTCAGAAGATGGATCAGTGCATTGAGAATCTCAGCAAAAGATACGCCAGATTACGAGGGGATAGAGCCAGGGCGGATTTGGTACAAGATATAAAAGTAGACTGTTACGGGTCGAAAATGGATATCAAACAACTTGCTAATATCTCCGTCCCTGAACCTCGTCTTGTGGTCATAGAGCCCTGGGATAAGTCCATCCTGGTAAATATTGAGAGGGCTATCCTAACTTCCGAATTAGGTATAAATCCCACCAATGACGGAAACCTAATGCGATTGAGTATCCCACCTTTAACAGAGGAGCGAAGAGAAGAAATAGCTCGGATGGTGAAACAATGGGGTGAGGAGGCGAAGGTTGTCGTCAGGAACTGCCGGCGTGAAGCAAGAGAGAAAGTGGAGCAGTTGGAAAAGGAAAACGAGATTTCTGAAGATGAAATAAGACGGGCACAGAAAGAGATCCAGACTCTTACCGATGACTTCATCAGCAGGATAGATGAAATACAGGAAAAGAAGGTAAGGGAAGTACGCCAGGTCTAGTCAGCTGCTACGCTAGATGCGCTCCAGCATATCTTCCCAGAGAGTGGAGAATATCCCCTCGTACAGCTAAGCTCATACCCTATTCTTGAAAAGAAGGTGGACAACTACTCACTTTGAGGAGCAATTCTGGCAGAAAAAAAGAGCAATCAATATCAGGTAGAGAAACGAAGATTCTGATAGGATAAAGATGCTGACTGAGGCGGAAATGTTCGGCAAGAAGAACAGTTCCTGTTTCGGGATGGACACCGTGGGTTGGAAAGATGTGAGATTAGAACATGAAAAGGATTTCTTGACGGTCAGGGTACCTTCCTATTGTGATATTTTGCAGATGAGAGGGGCTGCGGCTCTGGCAAACCCCAAACAAGAAATAGAAAATGCTCTATCCACGCCGGTAGAAAGCCAACCCATAGAGAATATTGTTGCCTCTCATAAGAATCCTTCCGAGACATCGGTTGCTATAGCTGTATCTGACGACACACGCCCCGTTCCTTACAATGGAGAAAGAGAAGACGGAATACTTCTTCCTCTTTTGAGAAGATTGGAGAGGATAGGAGTAACGAGCAAGAACATAAAGATTGTGGTGGCCACCGGAACCCATCTGCCCACCTCTCAGGAGTGGAAAAAGGAAGCCTTTGGAGAGTTCATAAACACAAGATATACGATACTGGATCATGACTCTAGCTCGTCTAACCTGTCTTGCCTTGGCAACACAGATGGAGTTGAGGTCAAAATAAACCGGGAGTTCTTGAAGGCAGATATTCATATCATTACCGGCTTAGTTGAGCCTCACTTCATGGCAGGGTTTTCAGGTGGGAGGAAAGCGATTTGTCCTGGGCTTGTCAATTGGGAAACCACACATTTCTTGCACTCTGCTAAGTTTATGGATAACCCCAATGCCACAAACCTGATCCTGAAGGGTAATCCATGTCATGATTTTGCTTCGAAAGTTGCTCATAGGGCAAGAGTGGATTTCAGTGTGAATGTGACCTTGAATGGTGAGGGAAAGGTGACAGGGATTTTTAGCGGCCATGTGGATACAGCTTATTATGAGGCGGCAGCAAAAGCAAAGATGCAATCTGCTATTCCCGTAAACCGTGAATACGACATCGTCTTAACCCAAGGCGGGAGCGTTGCCACAAACCATTATCAGGCCGCAAAGGCAGCCTACGGTGTGATTCCTATCATTAAGCGAGGAGGAATAGTCATTCTAGTTGCGCATAACAGTAGCGAGGCGCCCGTGGGTAAGGCTGAGTATATAAAAGGTATGGAGGCTTTAGGACAGATAGGCCCGGGGAGATTTACCCGGGTTATTAAGAGTAGCGAATGGTGTTTCATGCCTGATCAGTGGCAGGTACAAAAATGGGATCAATTCTTCAGCAAGATCGGAGGTTTTGATGGGCTGATTTATTGTACCACAAATATACCTCCCGGGGACTTGAAGGAACTGCCCGGCAAAAGTGGCTATGAGCTTGTAGGGGAGACGAACGTAAAGATAGATGAGATGTTGCAGACGGCCATATTTTACGGTGTGCGGAAGATGGAACGAAGGACCACAGGAAAACCCAGTATGGCGTTGGTGAGAGAAGGTCCGTACTCAGTGCCCTTAAGAACCGATAGGAGGAGCATGGGATGCCAATTATGAATTCCAAAACAGGAGAGGTTAGAACGAATTATGGAACAGAGGAGCTGGTAGAAAAAGCAAAAGAGATGAGAGCGTACAACATGATTGCTATCACTGCAGCTGGCTCAGGACACACTGGAGGGACTTTGTCAATTATGGATATTGCTGCAGCCCTCTATCTTAAGAAGATAAGCCACGACCCAGAAAATCCCGATTGGGAAGATAGGGATAGAGTCTTTTGGTCTGCCGGTCATAAGGCTCCAGCTCTTTATGTAGCTTTGGGTGAAGCAGGTTATTTTCCAGTAGAAGAGGTTGTAAAACTCAGAAAATTGGGCTCTGGTTTTGAAGGTCATCCTAATAGACTCAAATTACCAGGAGTTGAGCTTTCATCCGGGTCCCTTGGCCAGGGTCTAGGTGTAGCTATAGGCTGTGCGCTGAGGGCCAAGCTGGAGAAAAAGAATTTCCGGGTTTACTGCATCACCGGAGATGGGGAGCTTGATGAAGGTTCGGTTTGGGAAGGCGCAATGTGTGCCGCTCACTACAAGTTAGATAATCTTGTGGCGATTGTGGACAGAAATGATCTGCAGATTGACGGATCTACCGAAGAGGTCATGGAATTGGAACCCCTTGCCGACAAATGGAGGGCTTTTGGATGGAATGTCATGCAAGTAGATGGTCACAATATGGCCGAGATTCTCACCTGTCTTGATGAGGCTGAGAAGACAAAACAAAAACCTACGGTAATAATTGCTAGAACGACCAAAGGCAAGGGTGTCTTCTTCGCAGAGGGTATGGTGGGATACCATGGTATCCCACCAAAAGATGGCCGGTCAGGCGAGGAATCATTAGATAGGGCACTGGAAGATATAGGAGATTCTAAGTTCACCAAGGAAAAAGTAGACGGGTTACTAGAAATCGCGGAAAATTACCAGAGAGATATAGACAAAAAGATAGAAGCTTCCATGCCCAAGTTTAAGAAAAAGTACTGGTGGAACTCAGGTGTGAGCATGAGGGCCCAGATGAATGCGAGCAGGAGTGGTTTTGGCAAAGCCCTGGAGAAGCTCGGCAGTGATGAAAGGGTGGTCACCCATGGGGCCGATATTACCAGCTCCATAAGAATGAACGACTTTTATATGAAGCATCCCAAGAGAAGGAATAGATTCTTCAGCGTGGGAATAGCTGAGGCTAACATGACTCTGGTTGCATCTGGTTTAGCCAAGGAAGGCAAGATAGCCTTTATCGGATCTTACGGAGTTTTTGTAACCGGGAGGAATTGGGATCAGCTGAGAACCACGGTATGCTATAATAACTTAAACGTGAAGATTGCTGATGCCCATGCTGGTATCTCGGTAGGAGCAGACGGAGCAACTCACCAGGCACTAGAAGAAATCAGTAATATGTACTACCTACCCAATATGCATATGGTCGTGCCTTGCGATGCACTCGAAACAGAAAAAGCCACACAGGCGATTGCTTTTCTTGCAGGGCCTGCAGTGGTGAGGTATGCACGAGAGGCGACCCCCATAGTAACCACGAAGGATACTCCTTATCAGTTTGGAGTAGCAAATGTGGTGAGGTATAGGGGTGAGGAGAAAGACTTTGTCGAGGCATTTGAAACAAGGCTTTCCACTGATTATGAATCAGAAAACGAGGATTTAAGCATAATTGCCTGTGGGCTCATGGTTCCAGAGGCAATGAGGGCAGCTTGGATTCTAAAGGAAGAATACCACCTTGAAACGAGAATACTCGATTTGCATACAATCAAACCAATTGACAAGAGAGCAATAGTGAAGGCAGCAGGCGAGTTGGGCGTGGTAGTGACGGCGGAGGAGCATCAGGTTGGTGGTTTTGGGAATATTGTGGCGGGAGTTATAGGACAGAGCAAAAGATATGGCGCGCCACTTTTGATGGATATGGTTGGTGTACAGGATAGATTCGGTGAGTCGGGGGCACCATGGGAACTGATGAAAGTATTTGGACTAACGGGTGAGCATATAGCAGAGAGAGCTAAGAAGCTCTTTGATCGAAAAGCAGAAGGGTAAGGACGGAGGGCAAATAGTGCTGAGATACCTCTTGACAAAGCAGCTAGACCAGTTATTTTCTATGAGGGGTTAAGTATGGACGAAGCATCAAAGCGAGCTGGGGTTCTGGTGGAAGCCCTTCCCTATATTCAGAAATTCTCTGGAAAGACGGTGGTGGCGAAGCTTGGAGGCAAGGCTATGGGAGAGAAGCTGAGTAGGGATGTGGCCCAGGACATCGTTCTTATGAGATATGTGGGGATAAAGCCTGTGGTGATTCATGGCGGAGGAGAAGCTATCTCGTCGTTGATGAAGAGACTGGGCATAAAGCCTCGATTTATTGAAGGAAATAGAGTTACTGACCAAGAAACAATGGATGTGGTGGAGATGGTTCTGGTGGGAAAGATCAACAAGCGGATCGTATCCATGCTCAATCAGTGTGGGGGGAGAGCTGTGGGCCTGGAAGGCAGGGACGGCCAGCTTATTGTGGCGAAAAAAAGGCAGGATAAGCCATTGGGTCTGGTAGGGGAGGTAGAGGAAATAAATAGTTCCTATGTCGAGATTTTGCAGAAAGAGGGATTTATTCCCGTTATTGCTCCGGTAGGGGCGGATAGGAAAGGGGTTGCCCTCAACATTAATGCCGATATCATGGCTGCCGAAATGGCCAGCGCTCTCAAAGCAGAGAAACTCGTTTTTCTCACGGATGTGGAAGGTATCCTGGAGGATCCGTCCAGCGGGAAGACACCAATTTCCACCATAACTCTGAAACAAATGGGAGATATGCTCGCCCAAGGAAAGATTGAGAAGGGAATGATACCCAAGGTTCAGGGCTGCCGAAAGGCTCTGGAGGGAGGGGTAAACAAAGTACACATTATTTCTGGGAAGCTTCCCCATTCCCTTCTCCTGGAGATATTTAGTGACAAAGGTATCGGAACTGAGGTTATCAGGTGAGGAGCTTTGCAAAAGGTGGCGTGTCAAATCATTTAACCTCCCAACCCAATTGAGGGTTGTTGAATCATGTAATTTCCAACCGAACGGGGTCTTTGTTTTTTCTGGGGAATGCCTTCTGCCGTTCCCGTTTTCTCTTCATA
>SDBS01007812.1_pt1 | contig 10367 bp, 11 predicted proteins | sample 2277091 | NCBI WGS metagenome assembly SDBS01 (sample SAMN10404972, study PRJNA504765) | marine sediment metagenome | isolation source: marine sediment core GS10_PC15, 163 cmbsf | place: Arctic Ocean: Southern Knipovich Ridge | collected 2010 | reverse complement strand
AACAACGGATTCCCCTCGGTCTCGCCGTATACGAAGTCGACGAAGGACGGCGCCACGTCGGGAACGCGGAAGATGAGCCGTATCATCTCCGCGACTTCCTCGCGGCCCAGGCGGTCCAGCTTTATGGTCTCGACGTTGCGGTCGTGGACGACGGCCTTGAGCACGGCCGACGGCGCCGGCGCGCGCCGCCTCCGTTCGGCGAGTTCCTCAGGCCGATAAGTAGCTAGGGCGATGATCTTCTCGGTGGTCAGGCCGTTCAGCAAGAACCTGAGCAGCGACAACGACCCTTCCTCGGCCCAGTGGATATCCTCCAGGACCAGCGCCAGCGGCGTCTCGGCCGCGAGCGCGGCCAAAAGGTACCGAAAACCAACGAAAAGGCGGAGCCGCGCCTGCTCGGGCCCCAGCTCGTAGAACGGCGCGGTATCGAAGCCGAAAGCGGCCAGCTCGGGAACGACGTTGTAAAGCTCCCGCTGGTACGCGCGCGGAATCGCCGCCAACTGCGCGGCCGCGCTTTCCGGCGGCGACTTGAGGAAGCCGCCCACCGCCTCGCGGAACGGTTGGTAGGCGAAACCAGTGGGCTCCTCGAAGGATTGCCCTTCAAGAACCGGTACCCCTTGGAGTTCGGCGAATTCCACGAAATCGCGCACCAACCGCGTCTTGCCCACGCCGGTCTCGCCGATGACCGCTACCAGTCCGCCCCGGCTTTCCGCCGCCCGCGCCCATAGTTTCCTAAGCAGCCTTCTCTCCCGCCCCCGACCCACCATCTTGGGGCAGAAGACGGGTCGCGCGAGCCGTTCCTCCAAAGCCTCCGCCTCGCTCGCGCGGGTCTGGTCAACGGCCATATTTCGGCCGCGGTGCTTGGCGACCAAAAGGGCCCGGTCGGCTTTCTCGAGCAGGGTCTGGCCGTCCGGCGCGTCGACGGGGAAGGCCGCGACGCCCACACTCAACGTTACGTGAATGTCGCGTTTGGCGCGGGAGGAATAGACCGGCGTGCGCCGGAATTCCCCCAGCACGCGGTCGGCGGCGACAATCGCTTCTTCGGCGCTGGTCTCGGGAAGGATGGCGGCGAACTCGTCGCCGGCATAGCGGAAGACGAGGTCGACGCCGCGCACGACGTTGCGCAGGCGGTCGGCGACGTCGCGCAGCACCTCGTCGCCGGCGAGGTGGCCGAAGACGTCATTTACTTCCTTGAAACGGTCGATGTCGACGAACAGGAGCGCGAAAGTGCGGCCGTATCGGTGGGCACGCGCCACCTCTTCCTCCAATCGCCGGAAGAAGTAGCGGCGGTTGTACGTCCCCGTACATTCGTCGATAAATAAGAGTTGTTCTAGCTCAGGCTCCGCCATGAGCCCGTCACCGCCGGGGTCACGTTCACCCGGCGCCGCTCCTAGCCGCTGCCGGCGGCTTCGAAAGCGGCCCGGGCCGCTTTGGCGTTCTTCCCGTCTCGATCGCGCGGGAAATATTTTCCGATGGACGCCTCCAGCGCGTCGATACCGACCAGGCCGGTTATCTTGGCGAAGACGCCCAACATTGTGGTATTAACGATGGGTGCGGTACGCGTGCCCAGGCCGTGCTCCACCGAAAACGTCGTACCGTCGAAAGTATAGGCCCTGAAGCCCTCGCCCAATCCGAGTTCGCCGGCCTCGAGGGGCGAATTGACCACGATAACGCCGTCGGCCTGGACGCCCGCGGTGACGTCAACCGCCTCTACCAACGTCGGGTCCATAACTAAGACGTATTGCGGGTCTTCTATTTCGCACTTTACGCGGATGGGCTTGTCGTCCACGCGGATGAAGGCCGCTACGGGCGCGCCGCGCCGTTCGACGCCGAACATCGGAAACGACTGCACTTCGCGCCCCTCGCTGAATATCGCGTCGGCTATTATACTCGACGCCACGGCGCCGCCCTGGCCGCCGCGGCCGTGGAACCTGATCTCAATCACGTGTCGCTCTTACCTCCGTCACCCCCGCCGAGTGGTGAAAAAGGAAAATAGGATAGGAGTGAAAATATACGACAGGGCCATTACATTTGCAAGGTAAATCGGCGCGCAGGCTCGGGCAGCGACCTCACCCGTCCAAAGGCGACGCTCGCGCCAGCGCCGCGGCCAGGTCGCCCACGGCGAGACCCTCGATATCCAAGAGCTTGCGCCGCGCCGCGGCTCCTCTCGCGACGGTAACGCTGGCGCGCGGTACGCCCAGGAAATTGGCAACCAATCGTATTAACTCTTTGTTGGCCCGGCCGCCCTCGGGCGGCGCCGCTACCCGGACCTTCAACACGTCGCCCCGGCGCCCCACGACGCCGGGCCGGTGCGCCTTGGGCGTTACCTCGACCTCGAGCTTAACCAACGTTATCCTCCGCATCGTCCTCGCGCGTCACTTCGATCTCGAGCTCGCCGCCCTCGGCCGTCTTTTCCTTCCGAGGGGGCGACGGCTTCTCCTGAGTTTCGGCCTGCCGGGGCTTCTCCGCCGCGCCCGCCGCGGCGCCGGCACCCTCGCCCTTGGCGTAATCGGCCAGGAAGCGGTACTGTTGATCAAGGAAAGCTTTGTACCGTATTATAAAGGAATCCCTATAACGCCTGAGGTCGTCCACCTGGACCTGGATCCGTATCAATTTTTTATGGGCGTCGGCGACGATGCGCTGCGCCTCGGCGCGCGCCTGCGCCGACGCGGCCTCCACTTTGTGCTGCGACACCTTCGCTATCTCTTCCTTCATCTCCTGGGCCGTGACAAGCGTCTCTTTCAAGCGCTCGTCCAATTTCTGGTACTCGGCCACGCGCTCCTCGAGGACCTTTACGCGGTCCTTGACGTGTAAGCCCTCGTGGATGTGGGTCTCCAATTCGTCGGCCACTTGGGCCAGGAAGGCGTCCACCTCGTCCATGTCATAACCGCGAAGGCTACGTCGGAACTCCTGAGCGTGTATGTCCTGGGGAGTTATCTTCATGGGTACCTCCGCCGGCCGTTACAGTACGGCCAGTCTCGCGAGTTGCTCCTCGCCTACGCGCCACTCGAATTGCGCCCGGGCGGTGGAGTGTAATTTTAACGTACGCGCCAACGCGGCCGGGTCGCCGCCCCCCGCCGTCTCGATATCGTCGGCGGCGAATGCACCCATGCCGGCGCGGCCGGCGTAATACAAATACCCCACTTCCGACGGCTCGACGCCCATCATTTTGCACGCGACGTAATCGAGCGCCAACGCGTCGAGCGACGCCGCGGCGAACCCCCACGGTACCGGCGTGCCGTATATGGGGCCGTCGCCTTCCATCGCTTCGTGGCCGTCCACGACGCCCAAGTGAGGCCAAACTTCGCGCGCCACCAAGAACAGGTTGACGTTCATCGCCGCGTGGTCCTGGTGCATCGCCCACTTGTCGTCGCCGTCCGCCATCGCCTCGCCGGTCCGTACGACGGCCCCCATGGCCATGTTTTTTACGGATAGGGTGACGACGACGGCGTCGTGGGATTTTGGCGGGCCTACGGCGACGCGGAAATCGCTCTCCAAGGCCGGCTCGGCCAACCGCACCGTAAGGGGGCCGAAGTCGCGGTCGTAAACCTGGAACGGTTTAGTCGGCGCGCGGTTGAGGTCGACGAGCGGCACGCCGAATTCCGCGGCCAGCTGTCGGTACCCGTACGCGTCGAAGCCCTCGCCGGCCTCGCCGAGAGCCGGCCCCTCGCCGATTACGACCTCGCCCCGGGCGTGCCTAGCGACCAATTCCAGGACCGCTCGAGCCGCGTCGACGTGGGTCGCCGACGCCGGGTGCCGGCACGAGACGAAGTTCGGTTTGATTAGGATTTTTCGGGCGGCGGCCAACCTCGCCGGCAAAGCGGGCCCGACCGCCAATAGCGCGGCCCGCACCGCGCCGTAGCGGTCCGGCTCGGCGACGACGGAAACGACAGCCCTGGGGCGCGGAGTATCGCCGGTCATAGCCTCGTAGAAATATATCAAGGCCAGCTTAAAGTGTCAAGGAATTCGCGGGCCGCGAAAAAAACCGCGCGGCCTTAGCCGCGCGGCTATCTGCAGAGGAACGGGACTGTTTATAGGCCGGGGACGTCCTCGGGTTTGATATCGCGATAAGGTAACTCGTCGAGCGGATAAAAAGTCACTTTTGCGGCCACTTCGTCGGCGACGAATATGGGGGCATCGGCGGCGAGTGCGACCGGTATGGCGTCGGACGGGCGGGCGTCCAGGCGCTCGATTTCGCCGTCGATCGAGCGAACTTCCAGCGCCGCGATAAAGACCCCCTCCGCCGTCAAACGGTCGATGACCAGCCGTTCGATTTGGAGTTCGCCGGCTCGGGTCAACGTTACGGCGAAATCATGGGTCACCGGCCGGCCGCCGCAATCGGGCCATTTTTCGGGGTCGGTAGCTACCAAAACCGGGAACACGTTGAGGGGGGAAATAGCTATCCCGAAACACCTCCCGTTCCCGGAGTCCTGTAACACAACGATAGGCCACCCCGATTTGTCGTCGAATTTTACGCCCGAGATCGTATATGCTTTTTCCGAGGGCATCGTCAATTCACCTCCCCAAACGTAAGAACGTCTGACCTGGAAAAGATTCGGTTAACGTACATATACCCCACGCTAAGCGGATTACCTCCAACCTAACCGTTGAAAGTATAACATAAGACATCTATATTGACAAGTATTTTATGAGACTGTCGACGATATACGCTGACTATGCGGCGTTATAGAACTAATTTAAAATCTCACCCAGGATTACGATAATTGAGGTTTGGCGCTCGTGAGGAGAGGCCGGCGCGCACCCGGCGCCGACGCCTTGTACTACAGCACAAAAAAACGCCCGAAGCTAAAAAAGCCCCGGGCGTCCGAAGAATGGGGGGGGGTAGGCGAGAAACTATTACGCGCCGAGGAACGCTTCGTAACTTTCATCCGAGATCATGGCGCGTATGGTATCGGCTAAGGCGGTCCACTCGTCGTCTATTTCGCCGCTCAGCGTGTTTAGCTGGTTTACCTTAGCGTCGCGCAAGGATTCGTACTCGGACATCGTGTGGATATCGTTGCATGTCGAGCAGGTTACGGTGCCGCCTTCGTCGTTGATCTCGTGGGTAGCGTTGAGCCAATCGTAAATGTCGTTGGCCTCCGATTGGCGGGGGTCGAACTCGTTTTCCTGGTAATCGGCGTTCAACGCCTCGATTTGGTCAAGGATGGTTTGGTCAACGCCGTAGCCGCCTTCGTCCACGAAATCGCCGAAGGCGTAGTACCCGGCAATCTCCCCGACTTTCTTTTCCGGTTCCACGTTTGCCGGGGGTTTGTGGTCTTCACGGCACAAATTACGTTCAATCTGTGCGTACACGAAACCGGCCGTTAACAAAAGTACACATAAAATAGCGCATAATTTCTGCATGATGCCTCCTTATTATTAGTCCCTACCGTTAACTGGATGACCACCGGAGAGCTAACCGTCCTGAGGCCGCCGCAAGAAAAACCCGCGGGCCCAAGGCGCCGCGGCTCTTTTTTATATTAATTCCATTTACCACCTTCCCGGCCGTACCCTCGGCCTCACGCAAGTAGCGCGGCAGATTTATACGCGGACGCCGTCAAATAAATCGGCTCCGACGTTCAATAGTATAACACCCGAGAGTGGCCGCGTCAAACAGAACCCCCCCCCTGGTTTCCGGCGATATGGCTTGACAACGGCGGCCTATAGTGCTAATTTACCGTCCGCTTGCGAGGGCTTGACGTTATGAAAATCTGGCGTTCGCTCAACGAAATATCGGCCGACCCGACGCCCGCGCCGTACGTTACGGTAGGCGTTTTTGACGGCGTTCACCTCGGCCACCAGGCGTTGCTGCGCGAGTTGAAAGAGATGGCGCGCGCCGGGCGGGGCGCCGCGGTAGTCGTGACCTTCGGCGAGCCGGCCGAGAATAAAGAAGGCTCGGCGCCGTCGCAGCGGTTGAACTACGCCGACGAGCGGCTCGAGCTGCTGGCAGCGGCGGGGGTCGACGCGGCGTTGGCGCTACCCTTCGACGACGAGCTGCGGCGTATGGCCGCGGACCAGTTCGTGGAGGAGGTGCTGGTGGGAGCGCTGCACGCGCGAGGAGTGTGCGTGGGTCACGACCATCACTTCGGCCACGACGGCCGCGGCGACATAAGCCTCTTAAGTTTGCTGGGCAAGAAGTACAGCTTCGAGACCCACGCCGCGCCGCCCTTCGCCGTGGACGGCATGATCGTCTCCAGCACGCTGGTCAGGCGCAAGCTGCGGATGGGCGACGTGGCCGAGGCCAATAAATACCTCGGCTACCGGTACCAGCTCCGCGGCGCGGTGGAGAAAGGGTCCGGCGTCGGCGGGAGCGAGCTGGGGTATCCCACGGCCAACGTCAAGCTCGACGCCAAGATGCTGCCGGCCCCCGGCGTGTACGCCGCGTTGGGCAACATCATGGACGAGAAGGGCCACGTCGCGGAAGGGCCTTTCGGCGCGTTCTGCAACCTCGGCTTCCGGCCCACGTTCGAGGAAGAGGCTTCGGCCGAACCCCAGCTCGAGGTCCACCTCTTCGACTTCGCCCGCGACATCCTGGGACGCCGCGTCCGCGTGCGGTTCGTATCGCGGCTGCGCGACGAGCAGAAGTTCGACGACGCAGCGGCGCTGCGCGAGCAACTGGTCGAGGACGAGAAGAAAGCGCGCCGGATACTGTTCAGCCATTAGTAGGGTCGCGCCCTCGGGCGCGGCCGTCACGGATTATTAAATCATGACCGTTACCAAGGAAAACAAGCAGGCCGTAATCGAGCGGCATCGCAAGCACGACCGCGATACCGGCTCGGCGGAGGTCCAGATCGCGCTCTACACCGAGCGGATCAACCACCTCACCGACCACCTGCGGAGCCACCCCAAGGACAAGCACAGCCGGCGGGGACTACTGCTCCTGGTAGGGCGGCGGCGCCGGGTACTCGATTACCTGAAGAACAAGGATATCGAGCGTTACCGGAACGTAATCCGCGCGCTCGGCATCCGTCGCTAAGGCGGCCGCCAGGCCTGTGGCGGCTCGAGGGTACCACGCCCTCACCCACGTTCGCGGAAGGCCCGCAGGTACCGCGAGCGCGGCGGCGAAGTGTGCGTAAAAATAACCCCGGCCTGAGGCCGGGGTTTTATTACTCTAAACGAAATATAACCTCACTTCGTCACGTACGGCGTAATCAGCGTCACCACCAGGAACGCGCCCTGACACAATCCTATTGCGAACAGGAGCAGCGTTATGAGGATGAGGCGGTTGGCAAGGTCCGCGGAGCCTTTGCGGAACTCCTCCACCGCCTGGACCAGCCGCGCCGCCGCCAGCGTGCTCAGCGTCCAGCTCGACGCCTGGCCGGAGGGGAGCTCCCCCTCCTTCCGGTACGCGTGCAAACCCTTCTCGGCTTCGTCTACGACCCAGTCCCACAGGTTGTCGTCCATACAGCGGCGCCTCCCGGGCAATGGTTGAGCCGGCTTTAAATCGCGTTATACCCCTAAATTGTAGACGAAAAAGCCTCCGCGTCAAGGCGTAAGGCCTATTTTATTTTTTAGTAAAATATTGCCCCGGCCGGGTCGCCGTGCTAATATTCGCGGCCTGAAGCGGGTAAATTATGACCGAAGACGTCAACGACTTTAAGGCCGAGCTCGAGCGCCTGCGCGACGAGATCCGGCACCACGATTACCTGTACTACGTCAAGGACGAGCCGGAGATATCGGACTACGAGTACGACCGGCTCTACCGGCGCCTGCGCGAGCTGGAGGAGGAACACCCGGAACTCGTAACGCCTGATTCGCCTACCCAACGCGTAGGCGGCGCGCCGGCGGAGGGCTTCGCCAAGGTGCGCCACGAGCCGCCCATGCTCTCGCTCGACAATACGTACAGCGAGGACGAGGTGCGGGAGTGGGACGAGCGCGTCCGCAAGGGCCTGGACGGCGACGACGCGGCGTACGTGTGCGAGGCGAAAATAGACGGCGTCGCCGTGGCCCTCGAATACCGAGACGGCGTCCTGGTGCGCGGCTCTACCCGCGGCGACGGCTCCACCGGCGACGACATCACCGCCAACCTGAGAACCATACACGACGTCCCGCTCCGGCTGGACGAGCCGCCGCCCGGGCGGCTGGAGGTCCGCGGCGAAGCGTATATGACGCGCGAGGGCCTGGCCGAGCTCAACCGCCGCCGCGAACGCGACGGCAAGGCGCTCTTCGCCAATCCCCGCAACGCCACCGCCGGCACCCTCAAGCTCCTAGACCCGCGCGAGGTCGACAGGCGGCCGCTCCGCGCCTGGCTCTACTACGTCATCACCGAGGAGGCCGATATCCCGACCCAGGACGAAGCGCTCGAGCACCTGGCGCGGTGGGGCTTCCGCGTCAACCCCAACCGCCGCCGCTGCGCGAACCTGGACCAGGTCTTCAAGTTCCACCGCGACGTGGAGGCCGAGCGCGGCGACCTTCCCTACAACATCGACGGCGTCGCCCTCAAGGTGGACCGGCTCGCGGCCCACGAGAAGCTGGGCACGACGGCCAAAGCGCCGCGCTGGGCCATCGCGTATAAATTCAAGGCCGAGCGCGCGACGACGAAGGTGAACAGCATCGAGTGGTCGGTGGGGCGCGCCGGGACTATAACGCCGGTGGCGAACCTCGAGCCGGTGCTATTGGCCGGGACCACCGTCAAGCGCGCCGGCCTCTTCAATCCCGAGCGCGTGGCCGAGCTCGACTTGCGCCCCGGCGACACCGTGAACGTCGAGAAGGCGGGCGACATCATCCCCTACGTCGCCGAGGTCGAGTACCAGCTCCGGCCCAAAGGCTCCAGGCCGACGCCGGTCCCGCGTAAATGCCCGGCCTGCGAGACGCCGCTAACGAAGGAAGAGGGCGTCGTGGGCATCTTCTGCCGCAACTGGGATTGCCCGGTTCAGGCGCGGGGCCGCCTCGAGCTCTGGGGCTCGCGCGGCGCCATGGACATAGAGGGCCTGGGCGAAAAGGTGGCGCAGGTCCTCTACGACAAGCTGGGCGTGCGCGACCCGGGCGACCTGTACTTCCTCGAGCCGGGGAAGCTGGCCGCGCTGGAGGGCTTCGGCGAGCTTTCGGAAAAGAACGTACTCGCAGCCGTCGAGGGCTCCAAAGGCCGGGGGCTGGCGCGCGTCCTCTTCGGCCTGGGCATCCCGAACGTCGGCTCCGAGACCGCGACGCTCGTTGCGCGCCACTTCGGCTCCGTCGACCGGTTGACGGCCGCGGAAGAGGAGGAGCTGGAAGCCGTAAAGGGCGTGGGCGAGGTCGTCGCGCGCAGCGTGGTGGAGTTCTTCCGGCGGCCCCAGGTCCGCGAGATAATAAACGAATTGAAGCGCGCCGGCGTCAAACTGGAGGAAGAGCGAGCCGCGGAGCCGACGGGGCCCTGGGCGGATCTGACGTTCGTCGTTACCGGGACGCTGCCGGCGATGAGCCGCGAGGAGGCGCAACGCGCCGTCGAGGCTCGGGGCGGCAAGGCGACCGACAGCGTCTCGTCGAAGACGTCGTTCCTCGTCGCCGGCGAAAAGCCGGGCGGCAAGCTCGCCCGCGCCGAGAAGCTGGGCGTCAAAGTCGTCGACGCCGCGGCTTTCGAGAAAATGTTGAATGACACGGAGCCGCCGGCCTAAAGCCGCGCGGCGAAAGGGGGTATCTATGGCTAAGTTGGAATTCACGGACGGCCGCGAAATCCACGTCGACGAAGACAAGATGGTCGCGGAGATAGAGGAGAGGGCGGCTGATTACGGCCGCGACATACTCGAGTACGACCCGCACGTCAACCCCAGCGACGAGATAACGACGGCCGACGTCGACGCCGCGCTCCGCATCGCGAGGATACGCGCCGTAAAACCCGCGGACATAAGGCGGGCTATAAAAAACAAGAGGGCCGTCGGTAACGCGCTCCACAAGATCGAATTCGGGGCGGACCTTTTCTCGATGAAGGAGGGCGAGACGCTCAAGGTCATCGACGGCCCGCTGCGTAAATTAATAACGTCGCTGGCCGAAATTAAAGGGGTGGACGTCGCGCTGGCGTCGAAGATATTGCACCTCAAGAGGCCGGCGCTGGTACCGATACTGGACCGTTACGTCTTCACGTTCTACAGCTACATCTACCACGCCGGCAAGAAGGCGCGCAACGTCGAGACCGCGGTTCGTCTGCTGAAGGAGATGCGCGACGACGGCCTGAACAACCTCAACGTCCTCACGGCGCTGGCGCGGCGCATCAACGACGCCGCCAACAAGAAGCTGCCGCCCGGGCAGAAGGTGGCGCTGACGCCGGCGCGCGTCCTCGACCGCGTCATCTGGCGCCACATAAAGAAGAGGACGGGGTGAATCGAAAGCATGACGGTACGGAAAACCCAACCTTAATGAGTTCCCCGCGAGAAGCCGATAAAAAGATTCTATTC
>SDBS01007811.1_pt1 | contig 10367 bp, 8 predicted proteins | sample 2277091 | NCBI WGS metagenome assembly SDBS01 (sample SAMN10404972, study PRJNA504765) | marine sediment metagenome | isolation source: marine sediment core GS10_PC15, 163 cmbsf | place: Arctic Ocean: Southern Knipovich Ridge | collected 2010 | reverse complement strand
CGGCTCCGCGAGCGCGAGCGTGGCAGCCGGCGAGCAGCCCGCCAGGTTATCGGCCACGCCGGTTTTTTTTGGTGCCAGACAGAGAAAATTCTTGTCTGAGATATATGCCCGCGTTATGCTCGGTTTGATGGAAGGGTTAATGGGATCGTCGGATCGAGCGCAGACACGTCAGCGTACCGCTTCGTGTGGGGAAGAGAAAAAAGCCAAACGGCCCAACGGCCGAAGGAGGTGGAGAATGTTCGCAGAACCTATGGCCCGGTCGCGGAGGGCGGCAGGCGCCTGCACGGCCCTCGGACTTGCGTGCGCGGTGTTGATAGTGCTGGCACCTGCTCCCGCCTGGGCGCAGGCGGAACTCGAGGTGCTCGGTGCCTGGGGCGGAGCGGTCAGAACGGTCTTCATCGACGAGGCCGTGGACCCGTACATCGCCTACGTCGGCAGCGGCCGGCGGCTCGTCATTCTAGACGTTGAAGATCCCGAGAACATCGTCGAGCTGGGCTCGGTCGACGTGTGGAACGTGGTGCGAGACGTGAAGGTCCGCGACGGCTACGCATACGTGTGTACCTTCTGGCGGCCCAAGTTCTTCTGTGTGGTTGACGTAGCGGACGTGACCGCGCCGAGGCTGGTTTGGAGCTATCAGGGGGACTCCCAGTACAAGGCCCACGAAGTTGACCTCTATGGCCACTACGCGTTCGTGCGGGACGACAACGATCTGGACGTGTTCGACATCAGCGATCCCACGCACCCGATAAGGGTCCGGAGGCACATGTACATCCCGCCTCATTTCTACCCTTGCGACATTACGATCATCGGCGATCTGCTGTACGCCATCGACGACTACAAGCACCTGCGCATCCTCGATCTGTCAGACGATCCCGCCTACCCCAGGGAACTGGCGTCGCTGACGCTGCCCGGCACGGAACGGTCTGGCGAGGCCCTGGCGGTCTGGGGCGGCTACGCCTACGCGGCGACGATGTTCCCGGAAGGCATGTTGGCCGTGGTGGACGTTTCCGATCCGAACGCGCCCGCTGTTGTGGGCAGCTACGACAGTCGTTACGCGGATGATGTCGCCGCGCGAGACGGACTTGTGTACCTGGTGGACGACGGCGACCTGGTCGTGCTGGATGCGCGCACCGATCCCGCCCACCCGACCGTGCTGGACACGTTCGAGACCCACGGGCAGGTGAAGGCCGTGGAAGTCGTGGGCCGGCGGGTGTACGCGATGGACGTCGGCGAGGGGCTGATCATCCTCGATGCCTCGGGGGTCGGCCTCCGCGGCGAACTCGAGCGCCTGGGCAGTTGGCACAGCCCGGAGATACTGCGGAAGATGGACAAGGTCGGCGACCTGCTCTACCTGACCGACGCACTCAACGGCATGACGATCCTCGACGTTTCCGACCCACTACGTCCCGAACTCGTCGGCGCTTACCAAACCGGCGAGGACAGCGGCCGCTGGAGCGACAACTGGGGGATTGAAGTCCGCGACGAAAAGGCGTACCTGTCGGCCGGCTATGGCGGGATCGAGATTGTGGATGTCAGCGCTCCGGCCCAGCCGACCATGCTGGGCGCGTTCCGGTTCAACCCGGGCTTCTGGTCGCGTGCGCTAACCCTCAACGGCGACATCGCCCACGTCGGCGTGCAGCCCCTAGCGGGAGGTTTCCTGGTCAATTTCGATATCAGCGATCCGAACAACATCGTAGACGTGGGCTTCGTCAGCGTAGGCAGTGCCCCTCTAACGATCGACGTCGCGCCCGGCGCAGTAGCTTTAATCGCGAGAGACGCGTCGCCGGGCGGATCGCTGACGAATCTGAACACGTTCGACCCCAGTGATCCATATGTGATCTACGCGGGCCAGCCGGGAGGCGTCGATCTCGCCCGTGCGGGAAACTTGTTGTACATGGCCAACGATGGGCCCTCCGACATTGGAGGTGTATTCATCCTGGACGTCAGCGAGCCCAACGCCCCGATCGAAGTGGGTTACTGGCAGCTTCCCGCCAGCGGGGCCAAAAACATCGACGGTGTCGCACTGCGTGGGCAGCGAGTCTACGCCGCCGCTCGCGATCAGAGCACGCTGTACGAACTCGATGTGACTGACCCGACAGCGCCCGTTCTGGTCACCGAGACCTTTGTGCCCAACCCGCAGTTGATTCTGGTGGATGGGCGCTACGCCTACGTCACAACGCACAGCCAGGGGCTGACAATTCTCGAGCTCGCGCAGGCGATTCCCGGCGACCTCGACGACGACGGCGACGTCGATCTGGCCGACCTGGCAACGCTGCTGGCGAACTACGGCACGCCCAGCGGTATGGCGTATGAGGACGGCGACCTGGACGGTGACGAGGATGTGGACCTGGCCGACCTCGCCGGGCTCTTGGCGCACTACGGCGAAGGTTGCGATTGAATTCGGCGGGCACGGCCCGCCCTGCGTGTTTCCGTTAACGTCAACCCGTCAGAATGAAAACGGTGGGATGTGATCGGTCTGTCGATGGCTGTCCGCTTCCCCGGCGGGACCAGTTGGTGCCTCCCCCTCCGCTTTGTCCCCTCGGAGGTGCTTCCCGCCGGGAGTGCGGCCGGCCAACGGACGGCACATGTGGGACCCGAGAACTGGAGAGGCAGCTATGGGTGAAACGCCGGTAGTCAGGAGCACCGCGGAGAAGGAAGGCTTCCGGGCGGCGTGCGACGCGCTGGACCTGCTCCTGCGGCTCCGCGCCAAGATCGTCGAGCTGCTCGCCGACGACCCGGCGCGCGACGATCCATGAGATCCCGGTTTCCGCCCGGCTCTCGTGCGGGCGGGCGAGAGTCCGCCCTCCGCGTGAGACACGGGGCGCCGACCCGGCAGTCATCCCGCGACCCTGAACGGTAATACCTTTCGTGCTTGAGTTCAGTGCCTTCATCGGGCAGTGCTCCTGTCCGCAATGTGCAGGATTGTGGGCTCGGAGCCGGCTCCCGGTCCCCGCACGGACCGGGAGCCACCTTGATTCTCGTTTCGCTCCATCCACGAATCCCGGACGTCGGTCCGGCGGATGCCGGGCGCGCCCAAAGCAGCCTCGGTTTTCTACGGGCACGAGCCGCCGGCCTTGAACGTCTTGCCCGGCGCGACGTTGATCGTGCCACCGGTGAAACTCAGGTTGCCGGTGGTGCAAACGTCCTCGTGGATGTTGAGTGTGCCGCCACCGACGGTGACGTCGCCCTTCGATCCGGTGATGGTGATGCCCGCGCAAAACGCCAGCGTGGCGCCGGGCGTGGCAACCTTGTATTCGGCGGCAGAGCTGCCGCTGAACGATCCGCTGTACAGCTCTAAGGTGTCATCGCCGGGCGCGGCGTGAATCGCCTCGACCAAACCACTGTTGTGAAACGTACCCGAGCCCGCCCGGATCCGCAGTGCCCCCTCGACGATGATCTCGCTGGTCGCCGTCAGACCATTGGCGATATCGATTGCGGCCGAATTGCTTCGGCCGATGATTCTCCCGTCGCCCGCGAAGGTGTGGTCGTTGTCAGCGATCTCGATCAGCGCGAGCGGGCCCAGGAGCTCGATCCGCCCGTTGACGGGAGTCGTTCCGCCGCCGGACAGACGCAAGACTCCGCCGCCGGCGATCCCCACCAGTCCATCCACGAGTAAGGAACCGTTGATGACCACCGTTCCCGTCTCGCCAACGGCGAGGTATCCACCCGCGTTGACGTTGAGCGCGCCGTCAACCGACAGTCTTTCGCCGCCGGATATGCTCAGCGTGCTGCCGCTGTTGATGTTGAGCGTACCATCGACATTCGAGGTGCCGCCGCCCTCGAGGCTGAGAATCGCGTTGACGTTGATCGTCCCGTCGCAGGTCAGGCCGCCCGGGTCGGTCACGCTCCAGACGGCGCCGTTGAGGTTCAATATCCCTCCCTCGGCGACGCGGATGCAGTCCACGGTTTCAAACCCCTCGGAAGACAAGGAAACTTCCAAGTTCTCAGCGACCTCGATTTCGCAGGCCGGAACGCTGGGTGTGCCGGCCAATAGGCCCACTGCAACGGCCAAGGCCGTCGGCAGCGCGCTTTGGGTCCCAAATAGAGCACAGTACTTCGGGTTTCGTAGAAGTGCCTTCATCGGATAGTACTCCTATCCGCGGCGTGCAGGACCGCGGGTGTGCGGTCGGTTCCCGGCCCCCGCACGGACCGGGAGCCAACCTGTGTTAGCGTTTCGATCCATTCAGCGGCTCCAGACGTTGGCCTGGTCAAGAAATCGGCCGCGGCCGGAGCGCGCCCCGTGAACTAGGAGGCCTGGAAGGTCTTGTTGGCAGCGACGCTGATCGTGCCGCCGGTGAAGGTCAGGTTACCCGTTGTCACAACCTCCTCGTCGATGTCGAGCGTGCCGCCGCCAACGGTGAAGTCAGCGGCCAGCCCCGTGTCGGAGATGCCGGAGTCGAACTTCAACGTGGCACCGGACGTGGCAACCTTGTACTCACCGCTGCCCGCAAACGTGCCGCTGTAGCACTCCAACGTGTCGTCGTTCGTCGCGGCGTTGTCGGCCTCCACCAGCCCGTCGTTATCGAACGTGCCGGAAACCGCACGGATTTGCATCGCCCCGTGAACCGTCAGGTCGGCCCCAATCGTGACGGTGATGGCCGACATGATGTCGATTCGAGCCGAGTTGTGCCGGCCATCGATGAGACCCGAGCCGGAAACCGTGTGGTTGTTCGAGCTGAACGCCAGGACCGAGCCCGACCCCAGCAGGTTGATAAACCCATCAACCTTGGACTCGGCGCAGGGGTCGCCGTCGAGCGTGAGCGTCACACCGGCGGCGATGTTCAGCACCCCATCCACCTTGAAGCAATCGTACGTGACGTCTTCCGTGAGCGTGACCTCCTTTCCCGCTTGGACTTTGAACTCGCAGTTGCACTGGGCAAGTGCGCCCGGCACGGCGCCGACCAGCCCCGCAAGTGTGAGCGCCGACAGCAACGCGGTGCGGGCTCGATACCTGGCGTCGTTTTTCGTGTTTGCTTTGGATGTGTTCATCGGACAGTGCTCCTGTCCGAGGTGTGCAGGCCCGCGGAGTTGCGGCCGGTTCCCAGCACCCGCACGGGCCGGGGCCGACCTGGTTAACGTCTCGATCCATTCACCAGCTCCGCACGCCGACCCGGCCGTGAGCCGCGTCGGGCATCCGGAGCACCGTTATCAGGCAACTCGCGTGAAAACGTCACACCGCCGGCGACGTCGATCTTGCCGCCGGTGAAACTAAGGTTGCCGGTGGTCGTCACGTTCGCGTCGCAGTCGAGCGTCCCGGCGCTGAGCGTGAAGCCGGTGCCCAAGCCGGTGGCGGTCACGCCGGTCGCGTCGAATTTCAGAAACGCGCCGGCCGTGTTCACCTCAAAAACGCCCGATCCGGTGAATCTGCCCGAGTCCAGCGTCAGCCGGTCCCGGCTGCCCGGCGTCGTGGCGTCGTTGGCGCGGACGGTGCCGTTGTTGACCAGGTCCAGGCAGATCCGCAACGCGCCCTCGATCGTGAACCCGGGAGCGACCGTCAGCTCTGCGGAGTCAACCGGGTCGTCGTCGATCGTCGCCAGGTTGTGCTCGCCGATGATGCTGCCGGTGCCGGCCAGCGTGTGGCCGTTGGCTCTGACCCGCGCTCTCGAGCCCAGGCCTTCGAGCACGACCAGCCCGTCAACCAGGGACGTTCCGCCGCCGGTCAGCAACAGGGTCCCGCCGTCCTGAACGACGAGCCGGCTATTCGCGAAGATCAGCAACCCGTCGGGGCCTGTGACCACGAGCGTGTGGCTGCCCGTGTCCAGGCGTCCGCCGGGCAGGATGATGACCCGCTTGACGTTGAGATCGTCGGTCAGGGTCCACGTTTGGCCCCAGACGACGATCAGCGGCGAGTCGCACCGGCGGTCGTCGGCCAACGCGGCCGACCCGGCCCCTGGCAGCAGCGTGAGCGTGAGCACCAGGAGCCACGACGTGCGCCTTCGATTGGCGGCGGCGTCTTTCGTGTTGGTGTCGCGTGTAGACATCAAACGGCGCTCCTGTCTTTGCTGTGCGACCCCGTGGGCGTCGGGCCGGCCCCCGGCCCCCTGTAAGGACCGGGAGCCAACCCGCTTGAGGACTCGATTCATTCGCCGGCCCCCGGACGCCGGCCGGCTCAAAACCGGCCGGCGTCCGGAGCGTCAGGGTTACTGATCACTAACCGGCCTCAAACCTCGCGCCGGCGGCGACGTCGATCGTGCCGTCGGTGAACGTCAGGCCGCCGCTCGTGTCGACATCGTCGTCGTCCATGTCGAGCGTACCGCCGCCGACGTCGAAGGCGGCGCTCATGCTGTCGGCCGTGATGCCGCTGGCGAACTTCAGCGTCGCGCCCGACGTGGCGACCTTGTACGTGCCGCTGCCGCCCGCGAACGTGCCGTCGTAGCACTCGATCGTGTTATCGTTCTCGGCGGCGGCGTCCGCCTCGACCAGCCCATCGTTGTCGAATGTGCCCGAACCCGCACGGATCTGCATGGCACCGTGGACGGTGACACCCGATGAGATCGTGACGGTGTCGTTGGCCCCGGTGATGTCGATTCTGGCCGAGTTATGCGCGCCGTCGATGTCTCCGGAGTCAGAGGTGGAGACGGTGTGAGCGTAATCAAACTCGAGTTTCGAGGTGTCGTCGGAGAGAAGGACGGTGCCGTCGACCGTCGATGTGCGGCCGTCCTGGTCGCCCACTTCGAGCATGTATCCCGTCGCGCCGTTGGCTAGTTCGAGCGTGACGCCGTCGTCAACGGCGAAGCTCTGACATACCTCATCGGCGCCGAGGTAGCAGTCGGCCTCGATAATCGCATGATCCGTTCTCGTCGGCTCCAAGGCACCCTTGGTGTGAGCAGCGTCCTGGTACCAGTTGGCACTGCTCCACGCTTGGGCCGCGCCCCCATGGTAGAAGTACCTGTCTGCCGCGTTCGCCGCTGGCACGTCGATGATGAAGAGTGCCGCGGCGAAGAGTGCGGCGGTTGTCAATAGTGATCTTGCTTTCATTTTGAAAGTCTCCATTGTTTTGAGAGCTTTCAGCGGTCGGCGATCAGCTTTCAGCCGTCAGCTTTCAGCCTTCAGCCTTCGGCGATCAGCGGTCAGCAATTCGCTATTCGCTATTCGCCATTCGCTGTTCATTCGCCATTCGCTTCCAGCTCGGTTTTGTGTTCGTACGTTAGTTCGGGAAAGCGAGAAGCCGGCGGCGAGCCGTCGCCCGCCCGCCGGCGGGTAACACCGGCTCAACCGGCGCTGCGACGTTTCTCGTCCGCTTCTCATTTCCCGGTTCCTTTTCTCCGCGGGCTTCATGGCCCGCGGCGGTTGCGGCGATTGGTGCTTCGGCCCGCAAGAGGTCGTCGAGCCGCCGGATGTAAAAGGAGTCGTTCCGGCGGTCTCGCGTCCTTCAGCGGGTCTGGATCTTGCCGCCCACGACTGTGACCGTACTGCCGCCGTTGATCACGATGCTGGTGGGGTAGACCTTGCCGGTCGAGCCCGAGATCGTGACGGTGGAGCTGGCGTTGATGGTGAGTTGGCCAGCGGTCAGCGTGTGGGTCTGGACGTCGATGTCGGCGCCGTCACCCATGTTGACGTCGTCGATGGTCGTGTTGCCGGGCAAGCACGGCCAAGCGTTCCCCTGGACGGCGATAACCGCATCGTCGGTACCGACGGGCACTGCCTCTTCAAGCCAGTTGTCAGGGTCGCTCCACGCGCAGTTGTCCGCGTCCCCGTTCCACGTGAAGAAGGCGAGGGCACTCGGCGCCGCCAGTACGAGAAAGCAGATTCCGAGTGCTGTTGCAATTGATTTCATTTGTTCGTTCCTTTTTGCTAGAATCCAAGATGTCTGAATCAGGCCCGCGCGGTCGCGTGCGTCCAGTACGTCGCGTCTGCGACGGGCCACCTTACAATTGCGGATTGCGGATCTGGGATTGCGGATCGTCACTTTCCAGATCCGTAGTCCGCATCCCCTGACGCCACGAGCGTCGAGGGGTGTTGCAGATTGCAGATTGCAGATTGCGGATTTCGGATTTTCGATTGCGGATTCTCCGCTCCGAGATCCACCGTCCGCACGTTTTGCTTTCCGGTACACCTCCTTTCCGGCGTCAACCGCGGAGAACGCAGAGATCGCGGAGCATCCCCGAGGTAGGTTTTGCCCTGAGGCTGTCGCCGGGGACAGCCCGACGACCGGCGTGCCTTTCGCGCGACCCTCTGAAGTGGCTGCTCCCAAAGGCTTTACGTCTCTGCGTTCTCCTCACTCTCCGCGGTGAATGTCTAACTTGGCCTGATAACGGGTTCCATTTGCTTGGAAGTTTTCCAATGTCTGGGACATGTTTTCGCTTGCAATTCCGCCACGCGCCAGGTAGCGTGAGTATTGTCAGCCGGGCGCTACCGCGCCGGCGCATTTCAACCGCAGAAACAGGAGGAGAATGATGAAGAACACACGTCGCAGAAAACGGTGTGAGAATCCGCCCAGAACCAGGAGCCACACCAGTACACGGGCGGTCCGGGTGCTGGCCGCTGGGTTGGCCATCGCCGTCATCGGCGCTGGCACAGGGGCCTACGCCGACACGATCCGGTTCGACAACCCGGCCGGGCCGGGGCACTTTGACTGGCGGCCGCTCGACGCCGGGACTGAGGTCATTCTCAGCGTCCTGGACGGAGCCGGCGACCAGAATGCCGTGCTCGGCGATCCTGGCGCCTACCGGCATCGCAACAGGACAGATAGTGGCTCTGGCACCGATGTTCGGAGGGCCGGGCCGACGGGTGAAGGTCCGCAGTACGGCTTCAGCCCGTCGGGCAGCACGAGGATGCTCTTCCCTGTGGACGCGGGAGAAGACATCCCGACCGCCGCTGCTGATGGTTTCACATCCAGCGCGCGTCTCTTCCACGAGGACCCCCCGTCGGGCGATCCGCCCAGTTTCTTCGTGGAAGGCGTGGAAGCGTACCTCGGCGTGACGTTCGATCTCGGCGCCGGTTTCCAGTACGGCTGGATCGGCGTGGTGCCCGAGTGGATCACGTCCGAGGGCGTTGACGTGCTGGCCCTCGACACGTTCGCCTGGGGCTACGAGACCGAGCCGGGCGTGCCGATCCTGGCGGGAATCCCCGAGCCGGGGACGCTGGCCGCACTGGCCTGCGGCGCCGCGGCGCTGCTGGCCGGGCGCCGACGAGCCCGCTCGCAGATCGACTGAGCCGGACCCGGACGTACCACAGGCGGCTCCCTCCCGCGGCGGCTTCGCTCCCGCGACCGCCGCTCGGGACTCTAACGGCGACCGGCGGGCCGAACACAGCGGCCCCGCCGGTGGTCGCGTAGTCAAACCTGTGTGGTGCCCGTAAGTCACGGTCTTCCTCTTAAACGTGCCCTTGGCGCGCTGGCCACTCGGCCCTGGCGCGCCAAGGGTCTCGTTTTGCAGTTCGGCCCCCGCGCGGCCTCTGGGCAGAGCCGGGCCGTCCTCGGCCCGGTGTACCGGCGTGAGGACACGCCCGCTCTGCCTCGAGCGCGAAATCAAAGCGTGTCGCGTGTGACACCGCACTTCGGCGCCGGTGCAGCGTTGATGAACCGGGCCGGCCTGCGGCGGCCTTGCTCCCACGAGCGCCGCTCTCGCCCCGGGCGGCTGCCCTTCCACACCCCCGGCACGCCGAACAGCGGGCGAATGCGTGCCGGGGGCGGGCTCCCTCGCTCGAATCACCCCTGCCGACCGTCCACGAGACTCGCGGCCCGCCGCGCTCTCACGCACTCGTCCCAGCGACGGGCGCCGCGCGGCGGGCCGCCCGACCCCGCGGAGGGCCGCGGTGCCACAGCTACCGGAAAGGCGATTTGGAAGACTCTCTTCGGCTCGCATAGTCTCTTCCCCCACTCGAATGATTTATCCGTTCCTACCCAAGTACACGTATTATCGCGCTACATTCCAAAACAATGGGGTATATCATTCGGGACAAGTCCTAGGACAACGTCCTAGGGCAAAGACCCGATTCCGCTCTGCTGCGCGTCCCGAGCGCCCCCGGTCTCGTGTGCTTCTAGCGCGATTCTCGTGGTGCAGGGGCAAGACCCGGTCTTACCCAAGCCACAAGCCACTGTGCCGACAAGCTCAGCGCGTATCGGGCGCGCCTCCCCCGCCCGAGCACGCCGGCTGGAGATTGCGCGCCCGGTATGAAAAAGCTGTTAAACCGAGATGGACATCCCTGCCCGGGGGGTCCTCTTTTCGCCACGCCCCCGTTCCCTAAAAGACACTCGATCTTGGAATTCGCTCTCGGTGTCAGGTGATGAATTCAGTTCGCCATACTCCAACCCAACAAGTCCGAAGTGTCTGCCTAAATAGAGGTATGACCGATATTTGCCGGAAAGCAAGGGCAATATTGATGGGGCTTTTTGCACAGCGACAGGTAAGCTGTCGCGGAAACGA
>SDBS01007810.1_pt1 | contig 10368 bp, 8 predicted proteins | sample 2277091 | NCBI WGS metagenome assembly SDBS01 (sample SAMN10404972, study PRJNA504765) | marine sediment metagenome | isolation source: marine sediment core GS10_PC15, 163 cmbsf | place: Arctic Ocean: Southern Knipovich Ridge | collected 2010 | reverse complement strand
ACCCGGAGTTTACGATGCTCGAAGTGTATCAGGCCTACGGTGACTACAACGTGATGATGGATTTGACGGAGGAGATTATACTCGATGCTCGATGCTCGATGCTCGATGCTCGTAAAGATGGAGCGGTGAGACACGGCGGGAAGGCGAGCCAAGGCGAGGAATCGAGAATCGAGAATCGAGAATCTAACATCGAGATAGATTTTACCCGGCCCTGGCGCCGGGTCCAATACGCGGAGCTGCTGAAAGAATACAGCGGCTGTGATATTGACGATATAGAGGCTGTCAGGGCAAAAGCAAGACAGCTCGAACTGGATGAAGCGGATGTGGACGATGCGGTGGTTATCAATGAGGTGTTTGAAGCCACTGTTGAGAATAACCTCATCGACCCGACGTTTGTGATAGATTATCCGGCTGCGTTGTGTCCGTTAGCCAGACGTAAAAAAGACGAGCCCAAATTTGCCGAGCGTTTCGAATTGTTTATCGCCCGGACGGAATTGGCTCATGCTTATACGGAGCTGAATGACCCTGCCGAGCAATATGAGAATTTCCGTATTCAGCTTAAGGGACAGGAAGAATCACTAACCAAGATGGACCGAGATTATATAACGGCGTTGAAATACGGTATGCCTCCGGCCGGTGGGCTGGGTATCGGAATCGACAGGTTGGTAATGGTGCTGACCGGTGCTGCGAGTATTCGTGATGTGGTGCTGTTTCCACTTCTAAGGCCTGCAAAAGGTTAGAACTGAACCCCACGTGGAACGTGGGGCTAAATATTTGGAATCCCGCCTCCGCGGGAATGGCAATTAAGAAGTTGGAATTGCGGTGCATCGGGTGTTGCGTCGCCGTTCCGGCGACGGCTAAACAAGAAAGTAACACATAAATAAGTCCGTGATAAAGAAAGCTCCACGTGAAACGTGGGGCTGAACATAAGCAGTTCAATATTTACGATTAGCGCGATGTTAAAATTTTTTTTATGGCTGCGGTATCTGCGTAAGAAAAAGATAGTGTTCTTGAGTATTGCGGCGGTTGCCCTTTCTGTGTCTTTGTTGATAGTGGTTTCCAGTTTGTTCACTGGTTTTATCAAAGCGTTCCAGCGAGCGGCGGTTGAAGCAATAGGTGATGTGGTCCTTGCCCCGCCGACTAAGTTTGCAAAATACGATTTGTTTATCGAGCGTTTAGAACAAACTGGGGTGGTAGAGTCGGCAACAGCGATACTATCGGCTCATAGTCTTTTACATCTGGGCCCAGGCAATGTGCGTGCGGTGGAAATTTGGGGGATTGAGCCGGTGCGACGAGCAAAAGTGATGGGTTTTGACCGGTTTTTGCTCAGGCAAAGAGAGGCAGGTGGTGAACCATCTTTCAAGATTGAGGGCGCTGAAGAGGGGATCGGAGGATTTGTGGGAATCGGGGTGGTGGCAGAGCCTGACGAAAAGACAGATAAGTATGATTTTGATGCAGTTGAAAAGATGTTCGGCCGGGAGGTTGTTCTTACAACCGGGACTTTATCACAAGCAGACGAGCAAGGCAATCGGGCAGAATTCAAAAGAAGAGTGATGAAATTTACCATTGTAGATGTCGTTGAAACGGGCGTCTATCAGTTTGATAAAGGTTGTGTGTATTTGCCGATAGAACAGCTGCAAAAAACTTTGTACCCGAACGAGGACTTACCCGTTGCCAGCCAGATTCAAATTAAACTCGCAGATAATACCGACACCGATGCTGCACTGGCGGTAATTCGTGGGGTATGGCGTAGTTTCGTTGGAGAACATTTGGAAGAGGACCTGTACCTTTTGCAATATACGAGAATTGAAACAGCTAAGCAGATGCAAAGACGATATGTTGCCGCCTATCGAAAGCAAATGGGGCTTTTGTTATTGATATTTGGTGTTGTGAGTTTTGGAGTTGTTCTGCTGGTATTCTGCATATTCTATATGATAGTCAGGCTGAAGCAGAAGGATATTGCGATACTAAAAAGTTGCGGAGCGGCAGGTAGCTCAGTGGCCTGGATTTTTGTCGGGTTTGGTGTTTGTGTTGGAGTAGTCGGCTCAGGCATTGGAGCTGTTCTGGGGTACATTATTACAAAAAACATCAATACGATTGAGGAGTGGATAAGGATAATCTTTGGATTGAAGCTGTGGAAAAGCAGCGTGTATATGTTTAGTAAGATACCTAATGAGGTTGATTGGGCATCGGCTTTACCTATTGTATTGTTTGCAATCTTAGCTGCAGTTGTTGGGACGTTGATACCGGCGATTGTCGCGGCTTGGACCAAGCCGGTTGAGATTCTAAGATACGAGTAATGAATATCGAATATTGAATTTAGAATACCGAACTTCGAGATTCAATAATTTCTATGATTTAGCTATGTATAAAATTATTCTTTCAATCAGGTATTTGATAAAGCGGCGCATAACATATTTTGCGGTGCTTGCAGTTGCACTTTGCGTGTTTATTGTTGTGGTAGTGATGACGGTAATGGCGGCTCTGGTGAGCGATTTTAAGCGGAAGAACCACGATTTTGTGGGAGATTGTGTTGTCGGGACCGAATCATTAGTTGGCTTTGTGTATTATGAAGATTTTGTAAATATACTGGAGAAGCAAGATTTTGTCGAAGCCGTTTCGCCTGTGATAAAAAGCTACGCCCTGGTCAGTCCGAGCTGGACAGAGCAAAGTCTCGGCCTGGAGATTATGGGCATCGAGCCGGTCAGGCATAGTCAGACCACCAGCTTTGAAGAAACGCTGCATTACCGTAAAGGAAATGTGTCGAGAGCATTCGAGCAGAGCTTTAAACCAACCCTCCCGGGTTGTGTATTAGGAATTGACGTCAGTAGTAGGTTAGGCAATGTCTTGGCGCCGGTGCGTGATGCTAAGGGCGAATATTCTTACAGTAGCCGTCTTGACGAAACGGCATATTCTGTAAGTTGTGTTCCTCTAACTGCAAAAGGTGCCCCAGCTAAGGCCGGGGCTGGGTTGATTGACACAAAAACTTTCTACGGCAGTGATAATTCACACAGCGGTTTGGCCCGTGTGGACTCTTCATTAGTCTATCTGCCGTTCGAGTGGGCCCAGCGACTTTGCGGTATGGGCGGGTCTGTCAAGAGGGCCAGCGCTATTCATATAAAGTTTAAGCCGAATGTCAAACTGCAGACCGGATGTGAAAAAGCCGCTTCGCTGTGGCAAAAATTCAAAGAGAGAAAGGCCGACGAAAGACAGGTATACTTATTGGATACCGTTACTGTGCGAAGCTGGAAGGATTACAGACGTGCTTCCATCGCACCAATGGAGAAGGAACAAACGGTGTTGACTGTTATGTTCGCTTTTGTGGGGATTACGACTGTTTTTATCGTTTTTGTTGTGTTTTATATGATTATCAGCCATAAGAGTAAAGACATAGGGATATTGAAGAGCATAGGTGCCTCGAACGCAGGTATTATTGAATTATTTTCCGGATTTGCTTTTTTAGTGGGTCTTTTAGGTTCTTGTATAGGCTTATTTGGCGGGTGGTTGTTTTTGCTGAAAATAAACCAGATAGAAGATTGGCTTTTTGAGCATTTTAAGTTCCAATTGTGGGACAGGACGATTTATGCGATAGGTGACGTACCAAACCAGGTGAACCCAAAAGTTCTGGGAGTAATTGTCCTTTCGGCGATTGTTGCCTGTTTGGTCGGTGGGTTGCTGCCGAGCCGGCAGGCGGCGAAGCAAAAGCCGGTAGAGATTTTGCAGGTGAACCAATTGTAATTGACTATTTTCCCCGCTACCCGATCGGAGTCGAGGACAGGCTTGGCGGGCACAGCTAACGGCTTGGGGGGATGACAATATTATTGACTATTGTTGAATGCTTTGTCATTATGAGCAGGATTTGGAAAGACGGCATTATTGATTAGTGATTACATGAGTAAAGATGATTTCATATTAAAAGCCGAAGGGCTTTATAAATCTTATCGAATGGGTGCGACCGAGGTCAGAGTTCTCAAAGGCGTCGATTTGGCTATCAAGAAGGGCGAATTTGTGGCCATAGTAGGGGCCTCGGGCAGCGGCAAAAGTACGCTGCTGCATATATTGGGTGCGTTGGATAAGCCGAGTAAGGGCGTTGTCAAGTTTGAAGGCCGGGATTTGAGCCGGCATAGTGGCGGCGAGCTGAACAGATTCCGCAACAAGATAGTGGGATTTGTATTTCAGTTTTATCATTTGTTGGACGAATTGAGTGTGCTGGAAAATGTTTTTTTGCCGGTGATGGTAGGTAAGAGCGTAGTTGGCTGGTTTGCATGCCGTAGATGGGCGAAGAGTCGGGCCAGAGAGCTGCTTGAGCAGCTTGGATTGTCTGAACGGGCCAGACATAAGCCTTATCAGTTGTCCGGCGGCGAGAGACAGAGGGTGGCTATCGGCCGGGCCTTGATGAATGAGCCGAGGCTGCTTTTGGCCGATGAGCCGACAGGAAATCTTGACTCTGCGACAGGAAATGGTATTTTAGACGTCCTTGAAGAATTGAGCAGCCTCGGCCAGACGATTGTGATGGTGACCCACGATGAGAGGATCGCCCAAAGAGCCGGGCGGATAGTTACATTGGCCGATGGGAAGATAGAGCATTAAAGATAAATCCGAAATCCGAATATCGAAATCCGAAACAATATCGAAATTTAAATTACCAAATGACCAAAACGTTTTGAATTTTGGATTTTTGTCATTTGAATTTGTTTCGGATTTAAAATTTCGTGCTTCGTGCTTTTCATAGTTTCGGATTTATACGAGTTATGAGGATTTTTTATGGCACTGAAAATTTGGCTTGATGGCAAACTTGTTGACGAAAAAGATGCGAAAATATCTGTCTTTGACCATGGTCTGCTTTATGGTGACGGGGTTTTTGAGGGTATTCGTGTTTATAACAGCAGGGTCTTTGAATTAGAGGCCCACATCAGACGGCTTTATGACTCGGCTAAGGCGATTCGGCTTGAGGTCCCGATGAGCCGAAGCAAACTTATTAGTGCAGTTGAAAAGACTGTTGAAGCCAACGGTGTTATCGACGGTTACATTCGACTGCTTGTTACACGTGGTGTTGGAACATTGGGATTGAATCCGTTTGTCTGCAAGGACAGCAGATTAATTATCATAGCTGATAACATTCAGCTTTATCCGGAAGAGCTTTATGAAAAGGGTATGAAGGTAATCAGTGCGACTACGGTTCGTAATCATCCTTTGGCGATTCCGCCCCAGGTCAAGAGCATGAACTATCTTAATAACATCTTGGCTAAGATTGAGGCGCTGGACTATGAGGTACCGGAAGCGATTATGTATAATCACGAGGGATATGTGGCCGAAGCGACGGGTGATAATGTTTTTATCGTTAGGGATGGTGTGATTTACACCCCTCCGGCTGAAGCAGGCTCGCTGGAAGGGATAACCCGTGCAGTTGTTATCAGGCTGGCCAGGGAAGAAAATCTTGAGGTGGTTGAGAAGAATCTGACGAGATTTGATTTGTATGTTTGCGATGAATTTTTTCTCACGGGCACGGCTGCGGAAGTCATTGGCATTGTCGAGATTGACGGCAGGGTTATCGGTGACGGCAAGCCGGGGCATATCACAAAATTGCTGAGACAAAAGTTCTTCAAATATGCCCACGGAAAGGGAAAGTAGTCCAGCACAAATTATGCGTGAGCGTAGGTTCACGCATAATTGATGCTGGACTCAACGCTATGCAGTTACCGGCACATACCGACGGACCAGCTTCTGTCCCACACAGCAGGATTCCTGCTTTCAGGCTTATCGACAGTCAGCTCAGCCGGGTAAAAGCTCTAATCAATGAGCAGCTGACTTCTTCTGCTGAAGCGGGCGATGTTAACCGATTGCTCAAACATGTTCGTGGCCGCAGCGGCAAGATGATTCGCCCAGGTCTGGTTTTGCTTGCCGGTGGCTGCTGTGACAAAATCACAGACGAGCACATCCAGGTTGCCGCGATTGTTGAGATGATTCACTGTGCTACATTGTTACATGATGATGTTATAGACGAAGGGCAAAAAAGGCGTGGTCGGCCCACGATAAATAATCTTTGGGGTAACGAAGCGGCGGTGTTGTTGGGCGATTTTTTGTTAGGCCGAGTTTTCGAGATGTGCGCCGAACTGGGAACGCCGGTGGCCAAGGTAATTGCTGGTGTGGCGGTGCGGGTCTGTGAAGGTGAGCTGAGACAGATAATTCAAAGGCAGAATTGGCAATTAAGCGAATCGGAATATATCGACGTGATTACCGAAAAGAGTGCCGTTCTTTTTAGCAGCGCCTGTCAACTTGGTGCACTTTTAGCGCGGGCGACCGAAGCACAGACCCGGTCGTTGGCTGAATTTGGTATGAATGCCGGGATTGCGTTTCAAATTACCGATGATTTATTGGATATAATCGGCGATGAAAGCAAAACAGGCAAAACGCTTGGCAGAGATGCTGACAAACACAAGCTGACTTTGGCTGTGATACATTTATTAGGAGCAGTTGGCGAAAGAGAAAAGGGGGCGGTTATAAGCTCGTATCTCGAGAGAAAACAATACGATAAGGATGCCCTGAGAGAGATGTTAGGCCGTTATGGTAGTTTGGAATATACACACAGCCGGGCCCAGGAGTTTATTGCCAGGGCGGTTGGGGCGTTGGGGGGCTTGAAAGAAAGCAATGCTAAAGAGGCCCTGATTGAAACGGCGAAGTTTATGGCCGGCAGAGTGGTTTAGTATCGAACCGGTTAGGGGGTTGAACCCGTTAGAAATTCTACAGTTAGCAATGGGGCGGAAAAAGGGCAAGCCCCAGCGACTCCCGTCGCAAGCCGGGGCTGGGGGGAAATTTCTAACGGGATTGAAGTTATGAGCTAATAAAAAAAGGCCGGCTTTTTAAGACCGGCCTTTTTTGCTGATATTACTTAGTCGTTTTAGAATGCGTACGACACACCCAAGCTGGCCCAGAATTCATCTGAAGCATTGACCGAATCATCCATGGATGATTGATAGTAAAGTCCCGGAGTGAAAGTACAGTCATTGCCGAGGTCAAAGCCTGTTGTGACGCCAAAGACAGCGTGTGACCAGTCGTGGTCCGCGCCGTTGACACCATCGTTATAGACCATTGCTGCGGAGAGATGTAGAATTTGCTCCGGAGTGTCCGGTAGCAGGCCTTCTACGGGCAGGTCGTAGCCGAGTCCCACGACATGCAGGAAGCCAGAATACACGTTAACGCGGGAATATTCTTCAACATTCGACAACCTAATAACAGTGTAGCTTGGGACGACGCCCTCCGGGCAGATTTCCGGCCAGGAAAGAGTTGCAAAGAATTCCTGCAAATCGCTACTCGCGGCCCCTGTTTGCCAGGGCCCGTCCGGGAAATTATAATACATCCAGCCAACCTGGTAGTCAGTGGCGTAAGTTTCGTATTCATAGAGAGTGTTACTGTAAGATAAGGTGAATTCCAGGCTCTCCATAAGTTCGTTGCCGTTTCCCAGGCCCTTATTCCAGAGAACCTTCAGGCCAAGCCCCGTTCCATAAAGGTCCAGGTCGACACTGGGCTGAATAGCACCGTCTTCACCGAACCATTCGAAACCACGCCAAATATACTGGCTCAGGTAGGTTACATCGACAGTTCCAGTAAGCTCTTCCTGTGCCTGTGCGAAAGTCGTTGCGCTCAACAAAATTACAGCAGTTAACAAAATTACTTTCTTCATGTTCATCTCCTTTAAAAATCCTTATTTAAACTTTACCTGCTACGCGAAACGTCACTATATTATACGTTATAAAATTAAATCACCCACCTACTGCTTAAGAAGTTTATCGGCTCACAGCTATAAATCAAATAAAAAAAAGTGATTTTTGGGATTTTTTTTGCATTATTTATGGGAAAATGGGCCAAAAGATAGGTATTGGACTGGTTTGACGGATTTTTTGGGTGTTTCTATGCAGGTGTTTATCATATAAGGGGCATTGAGAGTTTCCAGTCTTCTCGGACAGATGTGAACGAGGAAGGCAGCAGCTTTGAATTCTCATAAGGAGTTTGTTGCTTGAAATGTCTGCTGCGGATGACCGGCAGCGGATTGGGTACTTCATCAATGACGCCCATTTCTTTAAGCAGTTCAGCTAACTTTGCCATATTGCTATTGATGTAGTTTAGCAGGATTTGGTCCGGCTTGTCTTTCCAATCATAGCGCAAGAGTTCGGCGTGAGCGAATGGTGGGGATTTTTTCTCTACCAGCATTCTGTAACATGCAATTACGCCGCCTGTGCGCTGTGCGCCTGCAGCGCAGTGAACGAGAACGGGTTTGCCTTTTCGTTTGGCATCGACGATAGCAGCGATTGCATGGGCGTAGTTGTTAATGTCTCCGGTGCCGTTACCCTTGAGCTGGAAGCTCAACCTTTCGATGCCCAGCTCAACAGCGGCTTTTTTTTCAGCGTTTTGGTCTTTATTTCCAGGTGCATCACCGGTCAGGTCGACGATAACGGCGATGTTGTTTTTTCTCAGCGTCCTTGTGACGAGCGCGGCTGAGAGTCTGCCGCTGCGATATATCTTTCCCGCCTGGACGATGCCCCACCGCTTGGGAATTAGACGATCTTCGAGTACATATTTCCAGAGACAGATTACCAGCCCTGCGATTGCGATGACCAGCAGAATTCGTGCAATCGAGAGCCGCCGGGATGTATTTCTTATGGTTGTTGGTTCAGGCTCTTGTTGACTGTTGTCAGTCATGAAGGTGCTTCCATTATGAGTAAGCTATTAGTTGCCACCCCATCATACCACGGAATTTCCGGATAGGCGTCTATAAAACAGCGTTGTTAATAAAACTGCCAAAGAGACCATAATATCTTTAGGCAAAAGAACTTATGACGATGGACAAAAGACCTTTGGGCGATGACCTAAGCGTTTTTCTTTAACATGACCAACAAAAGGTATTTACCCAGATAACCAGCTTTATGGACTTCAAAGAATTCTTCAGCGCTTCTAAGAAAATCTGCAGTGTTATATCCGACTTCATTTCCAAGCGTTTTGGCTTTCTGCTTGATGCCATCGGGTAGCCTGTTTACTTCCAGCCTCGCGGAGAAGATAAGCCTGTCTGTGCAAATTTGAGAAAGTCTGGCGAGGATGTCCCGGTGATTGTGATATGCAATTGGGCTCAGTTCACTACCCCAAAACAGATAGTGGTACGTACCTATTAGCAAGACTGTTTGAAATGGACCGCCGTAAGCTTCAGGTTTGCTTGATAGCTCGTCAAGTGTGGCAAAATGAAAATCGACATTCTTAATATCGAGGTATTCCCTGACTTTGTTAGAGATAGAAATAAATGGCTCATGAATATCAACGCCTGTTGAAATTCGACAATTGGGGCGTTGAGCTGCGTCCATTGCGTAAAACCCTCTGCAAGAACCGATATCTAAGAAGCTTACTAATTTATCGGGGTAAAGAGAGACAACAAGCCTTAATCTTTCGTAGAGTTTGAAGCTTGGAAAGAGTTTCTTTTTATATATCCTATAGTTATGATTTCTGGGATACCCAATCAAAAGCGGGTTCAGCTCTTTTTCGAGTCTGTTCGAGGAAGAATCAGAATCTAAGGGTAAGAATCCGTTAAGGTTACGTGCCAGCAAAGCTCCATAGCCGGCAATACTTTGAATCTTTGCATTTGTTCTATAAAACACACTTGCTTTAACTGGGTGAATACCCATTCATTCCTGTCTCCAGTTGATCTTGCAGCTATGGATTGCCACCAAGAGCACTAAATAGTCAGTATATATGCCATCCCGAACATAGCAAGGAATTTGTGGTGGGACACCGATAATCGGGAGCATCTATCAGGGGGTCGGCCAGAAATAAGTTTTCGACAGTTTTGCACATCTTTGATACAATATAGGACCATGGGCGAAAACAAGGTCAGGGATCCCGCAAGGCGGGAACCCGGCAAAACTCTGTTCAGTGAGTCTGAAGAGGCGAATATAGGCTCTGCGGCGCCGCTGGCGGCTCGGATGAGGCCGAGAATGCTTGGTGAATTTGTCGGACAAAGGCATTTTCTTGGGTCCGATAAGCTGCTGACAAGGATACTCGAGGCCGACAGGCTCAGTAGTCTGATATTTTACGGTCCGCCCGGGACCGGCAAGACGTCTTTGGCGGCGGTGATTGCAAACTACACGAAGGCCGAATTTCACTATCTCAGCGCTCCTGCGGCCAGCGTCAGGGATATTCGGCAGATTATCGGGCGTGCTCGGGACAGACTCACAGGAGACGGGACGAGGACGGTACTTTTTATCGATGAAATTCACCGCTTTAACCGTGCACAGCAGGATGTCCTGCTGGATGATGTCGAGGCAGGGATTTTGATTCTCATAGGTGCCACTACTGAAAATCCGTTTTTTTCAATCAATTCGCCGT
>SDBS01007809.1_pt1 | contig 10368 bp, 9 predicted proteins | sample 2277091 | NCBI WGS metagenome assembly SDBS01 (sample SAMN10404972, study PRJNA504765) | marine sediment metagenome | isolation source: marine sediment core GS10_PC15, 163 cmbsf | place: Arctic Ocean: Southern Knipovich Ridge | collected 2010 | reverse complement strand
GAGGAAACCACCTTTTTCTAATTCTTCTTTGAATTTTGTATAATCTTCAATAAGAATACTTTTATCTTGAAGAATTTTTTTTGCTGCATCAAACATTTCTTTTTGAATTTTTTGTAAAATTCCTATGATGTTATCACTAATCTTGTCTATTACAAGATCAGTTTTTTCGTGATTATGTCTTGTTGCAATTACCACTTTTTGCTTTTCTATATCTTTTGGACCAATCTCAATTCGTAAAGGAATTCCTTTTAACTCCCAATCATGGAACTTGAAACCAGGAGTTAACTCACTTCTTTTATCCAAATGAACACGAATTTTTTTATCAAGTAATACTTTTTCAATTTCATTTGCTTTATCGATGACTTTTTTTGAATCATTTTCAGAATAAAAAATTGGAACAATGACAACTTGAATTGGTGAAACTTTTGGTGGTAGTACAAGACCTTTATTGTCACCATGCACCATAATCATTCCGCCTATTAATCGCCATGATACTCCCCATGATGTTTGCCAAGCATAATTTTCAATGTTATCTTTATCTGAATATTTTACATCAAAAGGTTTTGCAAAGTTTTGTCCTAAAAAGTGTGATGTTCCCATTTGTAATGCTTTTCCATCAGGCATAAGTGATTCCATTGTAGTAGAATAAACTGCTCCAACAAATTTCTCCCTCTCACTTTTTTTTCCAGTAATTACAGGAATTGCTAATTCATCCTCAACTATATTTTTATAAATTTCTAAAATTTTCAACACCTCCTTTTCTGCTTCTTTTGCTGTTGTATGAACAGTATGTCCTTCTTGCCACAAGAATTCTGAATTTCTAATAAAAGGTTTTGTGGCCTTAATTTCAGCACGTAATGCGGTATTCCAAAAGTTGATTTTTAGAGGTAAATCTCGCCAACTCTTAATCCATTTCGAATACATTGAATATGCTAGTGTCTCAGATGTTGGACGTAATGCAAGCCTATCTCCTATTTCGTTTTCTCCTGAATGAGTAACCCAAAAAGCCTCAGGATTAAATCCTGCAAAATGTTTTTTTTCTTTAGATAAAAGAGATTCAGGAATTAAAATTGGTAAAAATCCGTTTCTTATTCCCTCTTTCTTAAATTTTTCATCTAATGCAGATTTTATTGATTCCCAAATAGAATATCCATCAGGTCTAAGGACAATGAGTCCCTTTACAGGAGCATAATCTGCAAGCTCAGCTTTTAGAACTACCTGCGTATACCATTCACTAAAATCATCATTTTTTGTAACTGTAATTCCAATATCTTTACTCAATTCAACATTTGAAGAAAATCTATACTAATGAGCTTTTCTTGTTTAAAGAGGGTCCCCTTTACATAGAACCTTGCCCATAACTCGACTCTGGAAATTTGGGCAAACAAAGCATTGAACAAAATGAATGTCATCTTTTAGGACAGGACATTCTACATATTCTGTTTTCATTTTTTTTAGCATTTTCGGGCTAACCCCTTTTAATTTCAGTTTTCCTTTTTCGTCCATCATTCCTGATTGCTTTAATTCTGCTTTTACGTCGTCAGGAATTTTTTGACGTTTTTCCGTTTTTTTTATCTCAACTTCATATTTGTGCTCAAGTTCTTCTACCATACTGTTGATAGATAGAATGTCCGATTTATTAATAGATGTTGGCGATCAAAAACTTCTTAAACTTTAAGGGATTATGGCTTTTTGCAAGAAAGTTCTAGGATTTTACTAAATCCCTTTACAACTAATCATTTTGACTCTGCTAACATTTAGGACTTAGTGGCTCTACGTTAGCTCACACGAGAAATGGGCTATAACATGTAAAGGACTACGAGTAAGGGATTTGAGCCACTTTGTCCGTAAGAATAGTTCCACTTTATAAGATATAACATACAGAGGTAAATTGTTAGCTAGGAAACTACTATTTTCTTGGTTTCATACTTGTTCTAAATACCATGTACAGGCATCGCATAATGTGACTTTCTAAAAGCCTAGCTTATGAGGCTTCGCTAAATCACTTTACAATATGAAACTTGGAGTCTAAAATGAGTATGGAGACAAAACCATTCGAACCTGTTTATTTTGTTAGTTTTTAGTTACAAACATTTTCTTATCTTTATCAAACTGTTATCATTTTTGGGACGTGGACATCGCAATTCCTTAGTTCTTTGATCACGAAGATTCTAAAGCGCCCGTCCCATTAATTCAATTTTACTTTCGCTAAATCCCTCTGAGATTTAAAAAAACAAAGGATTTGGAGATTGAAAAATTAAAAACCAGATTATATTACATTGAACGACTGTCTGAGATTCTTTCAGCAACTAAGATAAAAGAAAAATCTGAAAACTCTTAATTCCTAGACTAAGATTTTGCTTAGTTTTCTAGAGTGATAATTAAAAACGCACATAAGTAAACGATTGCATTTTACTTGTGGGCATATGCGCAAAAAATTACTAATTCTATTATTTGCTGTCGCGTTTGTTGCGGGTTCTCTTGTAACAACTTCAATAGCTTTTGGAGAAGACGGTCTTACCAAACTACAAAAAAAATGTGCTAAAGAACCAAGGAATCCTCAAAATATAAAACCAGATTGTGAATTACTAAATCTCATTAATGCAATAGAACTAATTCCAGGGCCACAGGGAGATACTATTGACTCATGCATAAATAAAAAAGGAAACGTACGAATTGTTGATTCACCATTGGATTGCAAAAAGAAAGAAACTTCATTACAATGGAATAGTCAAGGTCCACAAGGAGAACAAGGAACACAAGGAGAACAAGGTCCACAAGGAGAGACAGGTGAGCAAGGACCACAAGGTGAGACCGCAGAACTTCCGTTTAATGCAAGATACTTGATTTTTGAAGATACAGAATGTACTTCTTCAGGGGGTCATCCTAATAGTATTGATCAAGGGTGGTGTCCTAATGGCGTTCGTACAAGCTTTGCACTTTTTGATACAGGCGTAAACATTGATTCTATCGTTCTCGGACAAGACAAGATGATAGATGCAGGTGGTTTTTTTGCAGGTCAGTTAAATGGAGATTTTGGCTGTCTGACAAAAATACGTACTGTTTCTGGATTTCCTGATGGTCTATTCCTTTCAAATTGCGCTGGAGGAGTACCTGATGGAACAGAATTAAGACTTTTGATAATTGATCCACCATCTCCAGGAGAACCAGGATCACCAGGACCACAAGGACCACCAGGACCACAAGGAGAACAAGGACCACAAGGAGAGCAAGGACCACAAGGAGAACAGGGACCACAAGGAGAACAGGGACCACAAGGAGAACAGGGACCAAGAGAAGATGACGACGATGATGATGAAGACGATGAAGATGAACGTAAAAAAGAGAAGAAGGAGAAAAAGCACAACGATGATGATGAAGACGATGATTAGTAAACGGCTCTAATCTTTCTTTTCTTTTTTTATTTTCTTAAAATTCTTAAATTATCTAACATTGTTCCTTAACTTTTCATGAATACTTTATGTAATGTAATTCGAAATAGAATTCTTGGGATTACTAGAATTTGGTACTGTTATCGGTGAGTTGAACCCTTTATTGATCTTATTATCTATATCCGTTGTAGGGGCACTATCCTTTGGCTCTCTTTACTATACATCAAAAAGAAAATTCAAAAAAACCAAAACTCAGTCAAAAGATATTGAAAAATTAAAAACCAGATTAGATTACATTGAACGACTGTCTGAGATTCTTTCAGCAAGTAAGACAGAAGAAAAATCTGAAAACTCTTAATTCATAATACTAAACAGCTTATCAATCTAGATCTTGTCAACGAATTTTGGTTTATAAGGTAATTCAAACTACAACTTTAATATATTCTGTTTTTAGCTCAAATGCAGAAAGTAATTGCTTGTAATTTTTGACGTAGAGGGAGTTCTCTTTGATGCTGAATATTTACCAATTCTTGCAGAAAAATTAAACAAAGAAAAAGAAATTTGGGAAATCACAAAAAAAGGAATTCAAGGAGAAATTAACTGGGAAGACGGATTAAAAACCAGAGTTGGCTTGCTCAGAGGAATTGATCTTAAAACCTGTCAGGACGTAGCTGAGTCTTTACCAATTATGACTGGAGCAAAAGAGGCATGTCATGCTTTGAAAGAGGCAGGGTGGAAACTCATGGCAATCTCTGGCGGATTCACAATAATGACTGATAGACTTGAAAAAGAATTAGGTTTGGATTATGTTTTTTCAAATGAGCTAAAATTTACCAATGGGAAACTTGATGGCGTAAAAATTATTGTAGACTCTGATAAAGCAAAATCTGCTAGAATCAAAATTCAAGAATGGAATGTGAAAAAAGAAGATATTGTAGTTGTTGTAGATGGTGCAAATGATATTAAATTATTTGATATCTGTGGTCTAGGAATTGGATATAGAGCACAGGATTTAGTAAAAGATCTAGCCACCGTAACTTTAGAAGAAAAAAATCTAGCAAAAATCATTGATATTATTAACCAGCATTATCATCTAAAGTTAGAACCTCCGACTATCGCTTAACCATCTTATTTTTTTCCTATAGTTAATAATATCCTCGAATTAAGTTTACTCATTAATTCAATGACTCTTGAAGTTTTTCCAATTCAAATCAACAAGGTCATACACCAAGACGAAAAAATTGTTGATCTAATCATATCGTCTTCAAAACAAAAAATTCAAGATGGAGACATATTTGTTATCTCGCAAAAAATTATCTCTAAACAGGAAGGTAGAATTGTTAATCTTTCAGAAGTAATTCCATCAGAACTAGCAGTTGGAATCGGCGCCGAATACAATAAAGATCCGAAACTTGTTGAAGCAATTCTTTCTGAATCAAAAAGAATAGTTAGAATGCATAATGAAATAATTATTGTAGAAACACATCATGGCTTTATCTGTGCAAATGCAGGGGTTGATGAAAGTAACGTTGAAAATGGTTTTGCTACATTACTGCCAATTGATCCAGATAAATCAGCCCTTACTCTACAAACTAAACTTTATGAAAAAACTAAGAAAAAAGTTGCAGTAATAATTTCAGATACTTTTGGTAGAGCTTTTAGGATGGGTCAAACAGATGTAGCAATTGGAATTGCAGGAATGGATTCAATACTTGATTATCAAGGAACAAAAGATAGTTTTGGGAAAATATTACGTGTAACAGCTATTGCCATTTCTGACGAAATATGTTCTGCTGCAGAACTAGTCATGGGAAAGACAAGAAACTGTCCTGTAGCAATTGTACGAAATTACAAATTCAAACAATCTGATTCAAATATTAATTCAATAATAAGACCTGAAAATGAGGATTTATTTCGATAATTATTTTTTTTTGAATATAGTTTTAGACAACGATTATAAATTAATTATAAAATTCACTTTAATATTGCAACTAAGTGCTGAATTACATTGTCATAATCTATTTTCTAATTTTCGTTTAGGTGATGAAAACCCCCCTTACGATTGTGATGTAACTATTAGAGACCAATTAGAACAGGCTAATCAATTAGAACTTGAAGCATTGTTTATTACCAATCACAATACTCTAGATGGATACTCTCAAATCCTCAAATACAAAAATGATCATAGCAAATTCAAAAATATTCAAATCTATCCAGCTGAGGAGATAACTACAGACACTGGAGCTCATATACTTGCATATGGATTACAAAAAGAGATTAAACCTGGTCTTTCTATGGAGGAAATAATTGATGAGATTAAAAAACAAAATGGAATCTCTTCTGCCCCTCACCCATTTAGTCTGGTTGATGCCTTAAGAGAAAAAGCAAAGAATTGTGATATGATCGAAGTATTCAACAGTAACAACGTTGATGTTGTTTCGAACCTGAAAGCAAATCAATTTGCTTTGGAAAACAATATGATTCAAGTTTCAGGCAGTGATTCTCACGTAAATTCAACCTTAGGTAGATGTGTAAACGTAATAGACTCTGAAAACACTCTTGATGATGTTTTATCAGCAATGAAACATAATAAAATAAAAATTCTTAACACCGGATATACTCTCCCAGATGAAACACTAGAGCATTTAAAATTTAAAATTGATAACTCTACAGACTATATTTTTGAATATGTTAAAAAACATCACCCGAATTCTGTCTGGTTATTTTCATTTTTATTAAAAATGTATAATCATGCCCCTGATAGTTACTTATGGAATATGTTTTACAAAATTGCTCTCTATTTTTTGAAAAGAGTTTCATACAAAATTAATTTTAAAAATCTGGATTCGGATTTTCTGAACCAAAGGAACCCATTAACTATCTTTAAGAATGCATTATGAGAATAATTTACATTAGGCAAAACTAATTCTTAGCATAAATTAATTTGATGATTTCTTAATTGCTAAGTAGCTTTTAATATAACAAAACAAGAACATAAAAATAGGTGACTTGAAATTTCAGATTCACAATCTACAAAATTAGATGCAACTGGCTTATTCTGCCCTGAACCTGTGTTTAGAACAAAAATTGCAATTGAAAAAATGCAGGTCGGTGAAGTTCTCACAGTACTTGCCGATGATCCTGCATCCGAGGATGATATTTCAAGATGGGTTAACAGAACTGGTCATGAACTGTTAAGCATGAACAAAAATGACAATGTTTTTGAATTTACAATTAAAAAGGTGAAATAAAACATGGCAACCAAAGTTGAAACTGATGTATCTGTAATTAATCAAATTGGTAATACCCCAATGGTTCCACTTGAATCTCTTGACAAAGACAATGTAAAATATTTTGCAAAACTTGAGGGACACAACCCATTTGGATCTGTAAAAGACAGAGCAGCGTATTGGATGATAAAAGACGCTGAAGAACGTGGAATTCTAAAAAAGAATCATAGTATAATCATAGAACCCACTTCGGGAAATACTGGGATTGCTTTAGCTGGAATTGCAAAGTTATTAGGTTATGGAATAGAGATTGTAATTCCAGAAAAAGCAAGTAATGAAACTAAAAAAATTATCGAATCCCTTGGCGCTAAATTATATGAAACAAGTGATGATCTTTGTCCAAAAGTTGGAGCAGGTACTGATCAAAGCATTGCCCTTGCAACATCTATTGCATCATCTAGACCCGAGACATATTATTCTCCAAATCAATATGCAAATGAAGCTAATTTTATGGGACATTACAAAGGAACGGGTCCAGAAATTTGGAACCAAACTGATGGTAAAGTAACTCACTTTTTTACAGGAGTTGGAACCGGAGGAACCATAACTGGTATTGGGACATTTCTTAAAGAAAAGAACCCCGAAATTAAGATAATTGGATGTCAGCCCCAACAAAATCATTTAATCCAAGGATGGAGAAATTTTGAAGAATCAGCAAAGCCTGACCTGTTTTTAAAGCGAGAAAACGTTGTTGATGATTGGATATCTGTGACAAATGCTGAAGCATTTGGAGTAGTCAACGAAGTATTTGAAAAAGACGGACTTTTGATTAGCCCTTCTTCCGCAGCAGTATATGCATCTATGAAAAAATATCCTGTTGAAAATGGTAATGTTGTTGGAATCTTTGCTGATGATGGAAGGAAATTCAAAAGCATCTATGCTCAACAAAATGTTATGACTGAAGAGGAATTCGAAAAAGATCTAAAAGAAGCAAAGCATGTATCTAAAATGGCATACATGTAATTTTCTTATTTAGTTTGGATTTTAGCAATCATTGTATTAAGGGAAAACGGCTTTTGTAATACTTCTACTGAATCTTTCAATACTCCATGTGCACTTAATATAGAATTGATATTATATGCTGAAGCAAATATTATTCTTTGATTTGGACATCTTTCCAAAATTTCTCTAACTGCTTCTGCACCACTCTTTTTTGGCATGTTATTATCAATTAATACAACATCAAATGGACCAGATTCGATAAGTTCAGTTTCCAGGGACAAAAATGCTTCATTATATTTTTGCATGCATTCTTCCCCATCTCTAGATGTAGTCACATTACATCCATTTTTTTCAAGTACATGTTTGTATTGTTGGATTGTAAAAAGATTATCTTCGGCTACTAGAACATTCAAGTTAATTCCTGAATGATAATTATTTAAGATGGAGTTTAAGATTAAGTTTGTTTAAAGTAAACAAACATCAAAATTTCTTATTAATTGATAATTGTGATGGATTCATTATCTTATTATTTTGTAAAATTGGAATTGTGAACTCAAAGATTGCTCCTACATCAAATTTATTTTGAGCAGTAATCTCTCCACCATGAGCTTGAACAATCCCTTTACACAGGAACAATCCTAGACCTGTTCCTGATTGTTCCCCTTTTTTGATTCCCTTCGTTACAAACTTCTCAAAAATTTTTGGTAATATTTCTTCAGGTATTCCTAACCCTGTATCAGAAATTTTTATTTGAATTTTATTTTCATCCTGATATACATGAGTATCAATACTAATTATTCCCCTTGAAGTAAATTTCATCGCATTATCTAAAAGATTTCGTAAAACTTGTCCAATTCTGATTTTATCAATTTCAACTTGTATATTTTCGTCGAAATTCTCTCGGATAATAACAGGTTTTTTTAGATTAATTTTTTGAGATTTAGTGATATCTAAAATAAGATCGTTTATTTTTATTTTTTCTAACTGTAATTCCAATCTATCACTTTCAATTTTACTTACATCAAGTACTGCGTTTGCCAAATCTTGTAATTTACTTGTAAGCTGTAATACTCCATCCCAGGCTTCTTTTTGATCAATATCTCCTGATTTTGCTAATTCTGCAAAACCCAAAATTGGTTGTAGGGGACTTTTTAATTCATGTGATGCAATTCCAATGAATTCATCCTTCATTTTATCTAATTCTTTTAATTTTTCATTTGCTGTTTTCAACTCCTTTGTTTTAAAATCTACTTCTTTTTTCAGGTCACTATTGATTTGGCTAATAAAAAAGCCAAGAGCCGCTGCGATTGTACCAACAATTGTAATTATAATAATTTGCCCTGTCAGTGAATCTCTTTCATTATCTTCTATCTGAACAGTGGATTCATCGGCAAGCGTTGATAATGATGCTAGCATTCCATCTAATTCAATTTCCAACTTATTTTCGATACTCATAATTTTCTCTAGTAAACCATTATTCAATTTCATATCGTTTAATTCAAGAAACAAATCCCCTACAAGAATCTCATATTGTTCGTGAATTGTCTTTATGTTAGATAATTTTTGGAATAATGTTCTGAATTCCTCATTTGATTTTTCAGATTTTGCCATATCCATTCCCACATTCACAATATTTTTGCCTCTTTGTACATCAGAATCAATTGTTCCTCCACTTGACCAAAATTCTTCTTTTGCCTTTTCAATCTCTAGTAAATTGTTAGAGTCAGTATATCTGATAATTTTTTCTAAACTAGCTGCTTGAGTGGATTTTTGGAATTTAACATCTGATACAATTTCATAAAGTGGTGTGTATTCTTGAGAAATTTCAATTATTTCATTACTAACTTTGGACATTTGATACATTCCAAACATTACGGTAATTCCTAAAAGGAGAATTATGATTCCTACGGAACCTCCAATCTTAAAACTAGTTTTAGCGTTTTTTAACATGTGAATTAAATTGGAAAAGATCCAGTATCTGTAAATGTTTGATCAAAATGAACAGACGAGGATTGTTTGAAAATATCTCTCAGATTTCTGCTAGATATTTATCAACATCAATAGCTGCCATACATCCCAGCCCTGCAGCAGTAACTGCTTGTCGATATCTATGATCATGCACATCGCCTGCAGCAAAAACTCCATCTACGCTGGTTTTGGTATTTTCTTTAACAACAACATATCCTTGACTATCTAACTCTACTTGGTTTGTGAAAAGTTTAGTGTTAGGTTCATGACCAATGGCAACAAAAATTCCCCCTACATCAAGTGTTGTTTTTTCTTCATTTTTAGTATCTTTTAGAATCACTTTCTGTACTTTGCCATTTCCAATAATTTCTTCAACTGTCTTGTTCCAATAAAATTTTATTTTTTTATCTGCAAAAGCTCTCTCTTGCATTATTTTGCTTGCTCTTAATTTGTCTCTTCTATGCACAAGATGTATTTTAGATGCGAATTTTGTTAGAAATGTAGCTTCTTCTACTGCAGAATCTCCACCGCCAGCGACTACCAGTTCTTGATTTCTAAAAAAAGGTCCATCACAGGTTGCACAATATGATACACCTTTTCCCGCATAGGTTTTTTCACCATCCAAGCCAAGCTTTCTTGGATTTGCTCCCGTGCAAATTATTACTGCGTTAGCCTCATATTCTTCAGATGCTGTTAGAACCTTGAATGGTTTGTGTTTGAAATCTATATTTACAACTTCATCGTCAATAATCGTAGTTCCCATTCTCTCAGTTTGT
>SDBS01007807.1_pt1 | contig 10370 bp, 7 predicted proteins | sample 2277091 | NCBI WGS metagenome assembly SDBS01 (sample SAMN10404972, study PRJNA504765) | marine sediment metagenome | isolation source: marine sediment core GS10_PC15, 163 cmbsf | place: Arctic Ocean: Southern Knipovich Ridge | collected 2010 | reverse complement strand
CGATCTTAAAACACTGTACTTTTTTTCCTTAATTTTGCTAACGGCGCGGGTCGATTCCAGTCCATTCGGTAAAGACTTTTCGAGGGTATAGTCATAATTTGTGGTTAATATATGCTGAAAATTCATTTTGATAATTTCAGAGTGAAGAATATTGGGTAAAAGTTTTGAGATTTGCCCTGAAATAAAAGCCTTCATTTCTGATTCACTTATATTCGAGTGTTTTAATCCTCGGAGATATATTTCTTCATACAACAGCGGGAAAGGTTTGTTTCTTAGATTTATATTGCTTGATTTTCCTACAAAGAACAAAAGCCCTTCCAAGAGTTTTTTCCAAGAATAGTCGTTGTTGATTCGATTAATTCCGTTACCGAGTAATAAAACTTTCTTTCTCAGCATTTTTGTCTCCTATAGCCAGGGAGATAGGTTGGAATACTTTTTTTTCTAGAAATTAATCAAATTCCTTATTAAAATTACTATATATTTGTTTTTCTATAAAGCCTTAAATGTTTGAATACTTTTAAGAAGATTTAACAAAAATGGGCCGACATGGTGATTTCTGACTAACATCATGCATGATTTTCTCCAACGACAAATAAAATTCCTATTTTTCTGTTTCTTGAGGATCTCTTATTGACAGGAAATGTTTGTTCAATATAGTATTGGCAATAGAGGAGACAAAAGGATTCAAGTTAAGCAAAATGAATTGGATTCAAAGCAACTTAAAAAAACGAATTCTTATGTTTAAGTGAAAAATGGATAGAAAATTTAGCTTCTATGAATTTATTGGAGTTATAGCACCGGGAACAATATTAATTATCATTTTTATACAAGTGTTCCCAGAGGTCTTGAAAGCTATTGATGTGAAAGGGCTATCGATAGGAGCTCATTTGATTGGATCAATAATTATGATCCTTTTGATCCGAACAAATCATGACTTACTTTTTTGCCTCATATTTTGTCCACTGTTTATCAGCTATTAATAAATTACTATTAATCTCGGGTATACCGACAATCAGGAAAATTTTCACATCCGAAGAATGTCCCATATCTACCTTCGCGCGCGTTTAAATTTCCTCCACATTTAGGGCAAACATAGTCACCCTGAGGAAAAGATGAAGAAGACTTGACTGAGGTTTTAAACTTACTTTCATCACAAATTCTGTTATACCCACACCATTTACAGAGTATTGAAGTCTTTGCATGAAATGATTTTGTTTTTATTATCTTGTTAATACTCTCAATCAAAGATTGCCTTATGCTTGCACTATCCTCCTTTGAGCAAAAAGCTATCGACTCTTGTTCGCCTCTTAAATCTTCAATGCATAAATTCAACTCATCAGCCCATTGTAAAAATCCATATAATGAATAAGATTTCAGCTGCAAATCATAAGAGGGATCAGGAACTCTTTTTCCAGTTTTGAAATCTATAATTTTCACTTTACTATCTTCTTTGGCTACTCTGTCGATAACACCAGTATAATCAAAGCCCTCACATAAACTGATACAAAACTTATGTTCCAATTCTAAAGTTGTGCTCATATCATCTTGGATTTTCCTTTCGTAGAATGACTCTAGCATTTGTATTCCTTCGTCTTTATAAAAAGATTTCCCCATTCCTTTCATGACTATGACTATATTTTCATTAAAATCATCGTCCCATATTTGATTATAGAAAGTAATCAGGTCATTTTTATTTATATTTTCATTTCTGCTTTTGCATTTATATGCCCATTCAAGTGCTTTGTGAACACAATGTCCCAGGTGTTGTTCAATTGTAGAAAATTCCTCATTAATTTCCTCAATATACTTCATCTGATAAGCTTTAGGGCATTTTTCATAAAATTGAATTTTTGAAAAACTGAATGTGAAGTCTGCAGAGCCCTCTGATTTTTTTAAGTTTGGTGAAAAAGGAATATGCTTTCCACATAAAGGACACTTGGCGATCGATTTATTATCAACGATTGGGACTTCTAACAATGACAAACAGTCTTTGGAAGGACAAATTATTCGAATTTTCTGATTAGTTTCCAATTCAAGCCCCTCTTGAAACAAAGTAAAAATTATTACTTTTTAATAAACAATATTCCTATCTTAAATCTTCAAGAGTAGAAAATACTTCTTTAACACATGCATCCATATCATCTCTTATTTGATACACCCAAAATCTAAGAACATTCCAGCCCAAGGCCATCAATCGAATATCACGAAAAACATCTTCTTTACATCTTTGGCCATTCCATTCTTTATGATAATATTCGCCATCAACTTCAACATCAAGCTCCACTTCGCCCTCAAAAAAAGCAAAATCGAGTCTGTATTGATTAACAGGATATTGAGGAATTGGATTCAGCCCAGCCTTTTTTAGGGCATTAAAAAATGGAATTTCCCAAAATCCAATTTTGGGATCATTAGGATCTATATAACTATCTTTTTTTGGCTCCTCCTTCTTATCAAGTCCGGCTACATAAGAAGCAAAATCTTCGATAAATTTAACTCCACAATTTGCACAGGCATCAATATCTCCAACAACATGGAGTACAGATCGGGCCCTCGTTATAGCGACATTAAATAAGTTTCCTGTGCTAGATAAGAAATATTTTGCACCCTTTGGAAGCAGAGGCGTCACACAGGGAGAAAAAAAGATTATGTCTCTTTCATCTCCCTGAAAACCATGTGCCGTATCTATTATGAGAGAAGCATTTTCAATTGTAGAAATATCTAATTTCTTTGATATTAGATCCCAAATCCTGTTTGCTTGTTTTCGGAAGGGAGTGACCACACCAACTGAACCTTGGAACCTTTTGTTCTCAAGTAAATCACAGACTTTACTTGCTACTGTTTCAGCTTCTTTTACGTTTAACGCTCCTCCTCCTGATGGACTTGTGGTCCTTCCTTTTACTTTAGTCCAAACGATTCCTGATTTATCATCTTTACTCGTTTTGAGTTTTCGATAATCCGTACAAACTCTTAGGCTGCTCCTATACCACTGCTTATTACTATAATTGATAATATCTTCATGAGACCTAAAATGTTCCTTAAGTGTGATCACATGAGCTTGTCCCAAAGATGTTACTCCCAAGCTAAACAAAGAATTGTTCACGAATGTGTACGGCTGATCTTCGGCTTTAGTCAGTCCATACTTTACTTCTAATTGTTGAGCACGATGTTTTTCAATGGTTGAAATATGTTGCAACTGATTTGGATCACCAATAATTACTACTCTTTTTGCACGAAAGAATAATGGAATTGCAGAAGGGATATCACATTGACTGGCTTCATCAATTATTAATAGATCAAAAAGAGAATTCTCTAAAGGGAGAGATCCTCTGGCAGACAAATTTGTAACGCACCAAACAGGCAAAACATCTGAGATGGCTTTGAATAATCCTTCCTGTTCTCTCATTAAATTGGCATAGATTTTTCCGCCAATCTGATCTTCTGCCAAACGTTTTAAAGTCGCTTGATATTCCCCAACGGATTTTCTTATAGAAGCATCTTTAATTCTGTCCGGCAAAAGCTTTCCCTCAATAGAAATCAATTCCTCACTCTTTTCCCATAAGTTTTCCTCAAGATTTAGCATATCTACAGCAAGATTTTCGAATTTCTTTAGCTGAGATAATTCATTCATACAGTTATCATAGTCAAGTTTCAATTCAAGGATAATAACAATACTCATTATTTTACTGAAATAGGCTCTCCAGGTTTCAAGTTCAAATTTATTTAGTGGTTCGGAAGGAGAAGAGATGGATAGATCACGAATTGACAGAAAAGTTTCTTCCACTTTATAGATATAGGAGAAATCAGCATTTCTTTTAAGCCATCGAATAATTTTTTCATAAAATCCAATGTCTGTTCGCTGGTGATAAATAATCTTTGCTAAAACTTTTTCAATTTCATCTCGAGGTGGGATATTATCCAATTTGAAAACTTTAATCTTTGCCCAAGTTTCATTGGAAATTTTTTCTCTCTCATCTTCGATTCTTTCATCAAGTTCATTTAGGCGATTTCTATATAATCTAATTTCCTCAACTTCATCCCAGATATTCTGGCGCTCTTCAGTTAAGGCATCGACTGCATTTCTGATCTCTTCCCTCCTCCGTATATCTTCTGAATCAATTGTGATTGAGAGAATTTGTGTTAAAAAATCAGTGAGTTCGGCTCTTAAATTTCTAGTCCCCTTACGAGTTCCTGTTCTAATTGCTAATGGAAATCCGGATATTGCGTGTAAGCGATCTTGAACGACGTCAACAGCTTTATGATTTCGACTGGTAAATAAAACTTTTTGTTTCTTTAAATAAGCATTTGCCAGCAATGTTAAAACAACTTGTGATTTCCCTGTGCCTGGTGGACCAGTCACTACAGTTAATGGATTCACAAATGCGGATTGTACAGCAGATCTTTGTTCTTCATTTAAGGGGACAACTTCGATAATTGGCTCAATTATTTTTTCTTCCTCAGCGGCACCATTTTCAATATCGGGATTAAAAAAAAGCCTCAGACTCGAGTTGTTTAGTTCCCAATCAGATTGTCTTTGAGAGATTAGTTTAAGTTCTTTCTCTACTCCAGCTGTAAATTTAGATTTCTCTCCTACTGCAAGAATAGCTCTATTGTAAAGTCCTGTTTTGTTTAGATCACCGATTTTTGGCTTGTTCTCAATACATTCCGGATTAATATTTTCAATATGATCGAATCCATAGTCAAGTTCCTTCATTCTCAAAACAATATCAGTAATCACATCATCTGGAGGATCCCCTTCTGCTTGAAGTAAACCAAGTTCATCTAAGAAATGCTTTCGTTCTTCTTGTGATTTGAAAACTTCGTTTAGAAATTTCCCATTAACCCGAGGCCATTCATAAATTAACTCAGCAGACAATTCACTCCGGTTAAGCTCATATTCAACATGCTGTAAGAAAACAGGCATGGCAAATGCACCTTTCCAGCCTTTTGCTGATCGTTCTATCCATTTAATATAGAGAGGATATCCGTAATATAGAGCACCAGAGGTTTTTTTCTTTTGAAGTTGGAATCTAAATTTCGAGTTCTCGCTTTCTAAGGGCACAGTAATGACCTTTTTATCAGAAATATTCCACTCTGAATCTAAGGGGAGATTTATAAAATCACTCCCCTCATTAGAAGCGAAATAGTAAGATTCAGGTCGTTCATCTTCCTGGATACATTCAATATAGTAGTTTATATAATTTGAGAATCGTTTCCATGAATCAGATCTTGGTTCTTCTGTTTCATGATTTGCCTCATATTCTCTGCCTTTTTCTCTTGAGGAAGAAGACCTTTTTTCTCTAAGAGTCCATTTATATTGATTATCCTGCCAGGTTTTTCCCTTCAATCTATAATAAAGGCAGCTATTTATCTCTTTCGCAGAAATATTATTTTCAGTTTTTCTTGATATTATTGCTGCAATCTCTCGTGCTTTTAGAGGTTTTTTCGAATCAGAGAGTATTTCAATTATTAGTTGCTCTAAATCCTTTTTTTGTGAATATGACAAAAATTTCCCCTTCTTAGTTTAAAATATTGCGCCAAAAAGTACTTAAAAGATAACCTCCTTTTGAATCAAGAATATCATAGTATATCAAAATCCAATGCATCAAAGTAATAAAGGATAGTAAAGTTTTATGTGTAATTCTATTTATTCTCAAAAATATTAAGCCAAACGATTTTCAGAAAAGATCAGTAGTTGTGAGAATATCATAGCCTATTCCCTTGTTACCGTGTCCATTTTTTCGATGCTTTCGTTACTGTCCATTAAACTAGTTTCACAAGAGCTTCTATTTTTTAAAAAATCTATATCTAGTAAATTAATTTGATAATAAATTTTTAACGTGATTAAATATCTTTTCTTATCATTTTACGTAATGAGGGGGAGATGGCAGAACTTAATCTTAAAAGATGTTTAGAGTGTTTTGATTGGGTATTTAGAATGAGAGTTGGATCTAAAAAGAATTTCAAAAGCCTCAAAGAAATTTTCAAGGAATTATAATGATAACTGCCGAATTACATGGAAAACTGAGTGAAGGGTCATCTTCTGTGGAGAGTAGTGAAGATGTGTTGACATCGAATGTTTTCCAGTGCTTGAAATATCTAAAGCCAAATTATGGGATTGTTCCTTTTCTGAATGAAGTTTTTCGTGATAATGCAGTAAATCAACAATTGGATTTATCTCTAGAGTGGAAAGTTGATTACATTTTCTGGCCCACAGGAATGGATAGAAAAAGAGAGCCTGATGTTCTCATTTATTTGAGTGCCGGGAAGAGTAAATATGCAATTGTTGTTGAAGCGAAATATCATTCTGGTCCAAGTGACAGAGAGGAAAGCGAGGAAGAGTCAGAGAGAGAATATGGTAATCAGTTATCCGATCAATTTATTGATCTTATGGGGGGGAAATATAAGATTCGGAACAAAATCATGCATTTAGACTGTAGAGAGGATAATTGTTATTTACTTTACTTAACAGGTAATAGTATGAAACCAACGCTTGAGATTGATTCTGCAATTGGGCAATACAATCAGAATTCTCCAGATAGTATGACAAACATAAAGGAACATCTTTTATGGACAAATTGGACAAAAATCTGGTCGGTATTGAGTCGGATCAACATTGATGAATTTCCGTATTGTCTAATCAGGGACGATTTGATTTCATTACTGGATAAGAAAGGATTTAAAGAATTTCAAGGTTTTCAGGTTGAGGATTGGAAAGAGAAGTATAAGTCTTTTTATTTTGAAATATGGTTTACATTTCAGCCTAATTTCTATGATTGGCGTGATGCAGGTTTTTATTCCGAATTTTAGTTTCCTGAAGGAGGAAATTCGATGTCAAAAAAAGGGAATTCTATTATAGAGGCCATAAAGTATCTTGACGCATTCTATAATGATGTGGGATTGATGTTTAGTAATTTTGAGAATTTATTATCAGCAAAAGGGTTTTTAAACCATCCAAATGCTGGAAATAGGGCAACTTATTTTCCCTATGGTGTATCGAATCATATTGGAACAAGTAATAAGTGGACATTGAAGAATATTCAACGCATGTATTTAAAAGAAGCCGAAATTGAACCGAAAAACAGTTTGATCAATAGAACAATGCTTTGCTCGCTGGCACTTTATCCTTCAAGCTTATTCAATATACCTGTTTATATGTGCGGTATTCTAAAATGGAATAAAGACTATAGTCTGGAGGAGATTTATAATAAATGGCCCGTCAAAGAAATTTGTGAGCTTGTTAATCATAAAAGTGATTGGAGATTGAAAGATGGAACCAATAAAGAGAGAAATAGTCTTGTATACAAATTCATTCATTTAGATAAAAATATAAATATTGATGAATACTCTCTTTTTTTTGTGGATTTAGTAAAAATTGAAAATGCAAAGTACTTACAAGAGATCGTGGATACTTTAGCTGAAATGTATGACGGGAGTGATGATATCAATTTGGATCCAAATCTGGTTATGGAAGAAATTCCAGGAAAATTAATGGAAAACTGGAATAAGCCGATTCAAAGAAAAGAAGAATAATAACAATATGGCCTCTTATAAGATGTGTTGTTTCATGAACGAGAGGTAGCCATCCATTTGTTGTCTATAGAATTTATGCGATAAACCCGGTATGTGTGGAAAAGGAAAAACGGCTCTCGATAATATATTTTCAGTCGGTTTGATGTAATTGAAATTCAGGCCATATTGAGCAGGTCCTTCATAACCCCAATAATTTCTAATTAGCACCCAATCCGAACTTTTTACTATACAATTCAATACAGGTTCACCCAGCGGCAGGATAGGCACATTCTCAAATTCTTCAATTTCCTTTTTAAGCAAAGGAACCCAATGATCTGCCGCTTTCCCAAAGAATTCTGGATTGTCTTTACGCAATGTATCTGGGGGAACAGTAAAGAAGTTCTTTAAGAGATTTGTTGCGTAAATGTTCTTGTCCAGGTCGATACCCAATGCTTTACAAATCTTGTCAAGATATTTCCTCAGCCCTCCCTGCTGGTTCAAAAGAAGAGTGACTTTGATCTTTTTTCTGTATTCTGGATTCTGTACGGTTGGATCTTGCCCCAGAATTATGAGCTTGATTTTTCCACTTCCGCGAAAGGGATTTGGTAGAGGGAGGGAGGTGTCGATGTAGGATCTGATATCAGAGGATTTAAGCTTTTTAATGACTTTTCTGATCCCTTTTGTATCAATCAAAATTCTTTCTCTAGCTTAAATAATAACACAAAGTGTCCAGGAGGGTCTGACATACCTTCATGCGTAAAACTATGCGCCGATCCGTAAGTAAATTATCATTCCTCTGGACAACTAGTAGCTGACCGTAAGCAGGGTGATAACAATAGCCAGGGCTCCTCAGGGAAAAAGACTTGTGGGGAGAGAAATGCGGGCGGCTGCAGATGATCTTGCTGATGCAAAAATTGGGCTGGCTTACCAAAGATACAAATGGTCGACAATTCAAGGATATTATGCAATGTTTCATACTGTCGGGCTCTTCTTTTTTCGGCAGGATATAGAGAGAAAAGTCATTTTTGGCATCCATTATAACTTGATGGAAAATCAGGTTAGAAGTAAAATGGAGAAACTTAAGATGTTGAAGGAGACTATATGCCGAATATATTTAGAGACTTTCTTTATGATGTTAAGCCTATAAAGTTTAAAGAACCACTGGCGGAAACGCTGGGGGCCTTTAAGGAAGATGGGTCCGTCCTGGAATATACTTTTATAGAAACCGTGAAAATGGCCGGCCATGCCTGCCCCACGGTCACCGGGGCCTATATGAGCTGTCAGGAAGCACTCGAGTTCCTCAATCCGGATGAGATTCCCACAAGGGGAAACATCGCCATCACAATTTATGGAGAGCCGGATGAGGGTGTTAACGGCGTCATAGGACAGGTGTTCAGCTTTTTGACAGGAGCAGCTCCTGGATCCGGGTTCAAAGGCCTTGCCCATAAATTTAAACGCAAAGATTTGCTTCAATTCAGCTCTGATAAACTTGATCCTGAGGCCATGTGTTTTGAGTTTAAGCGTTTAGATAACGACGCCCGTGTTCTGGTTAAATTCTATCCACAGAGAGTTCCTTATCCTGCTGAAAAAGCGATGAAGATTAACCCGCTCATGAAGAAGGTTCTCTTTGATCAAGCAGACGATGCCGAGAAAAAAGAGCTGCAGGATCTGTTCATCGGCAAAGTGAAGGTCATGCTTGTAGAAAGAAATGAAATTCAGAATTGGCTTAAACTGGAAAGAAGGACTTAGATCTTATCTCAGCTGGGGAAAGATTTACTAAGACATGTTGTTTTTTTCCTCCGGTTGATATAGTTTATCCTACATGCATCTTTAGGAGGTCTTTATGTTTATCAAAACCATTCGTAATCTTTCTAACAGATCCTTAGTTTGCTTTTTCATTTTGGCTGGAATCTTTCTGGCTTCGGCCTGTAATTCAGGCGGCATCAAGGATTCCGAAGCGGCCATCGCTCGTTTGGACACTTTTGCAAAACACCAGGAAATGCGCGCCGCGTCACCGTTTAATGACCTGACTTGGGTCTATGCCGGTGGTAACGCGATGTCAGGACGCATGACCGATGTTGAAGCCCATGCCTCCTTACCCGGGACCATGTACTGCGCCATAGCGCAGGGTGGCGTTTTTAAGACTACGGACGACGGAGAGACCTGGACATCCATCTTTGAGGACTATCCCACGGCCTCCATTGGAGATATCGGTCTGGACCCGTCTAATCCCAATATCATCTGGGTTGGCACGGGGGAAGCCAATATCTTTCGTTCAGGTATGGCAGGAGCTGGGGTCTGGAAGTCCATTGACGCCGGCGAATCCTTCCAGCATGTGGGCCTTACCGATACGCAGCAAATCTCACGCATCCTCATCCATCCGGAAAATTCCAATATCGTCTATGTGGCTGCTGCCGGAAATGAATACCAGTTCAATGAAGAACGTGGTGTCTATAAGACAAAAAACGGCGGGAAGACATGGACCAAGGTTTTCTATATAGATGACAAGACCGGTGTTATCGACCTCGCAATGGATCCTGAGGATCCCAATAGTCTCTATGCCGGAACGGCCGAACGGCTTCGCCGGCGCTGGAATGATCCCTGGGAAAGCCCCCAGAGCGGTCTCTATAAAACGACCGACGGCGGGACGACTTGGGAACTGCTTACTAACGGCCTCCCCGACTTTTCCAAGGGGGAGTGTGAGCGCATCGGCCTGGATATCTGTGCGACTCAACCCAACGTTGTCTATATGGTTATCCACATGTCGGGAGCTCACCTCTACCGTAGTGACGATAAGGGTGAAAGCTTGGCTCTTGTGGAAGGAAATGATGCCATAAAAAGACTTTTCCCTGCCTATGGCT
>SDBS01007806.1_pt1 | contig 10372 bp, 9 predicted proteins | sample 2277091 | NCBI WGS metagenome assembly SDBS01 (sample SAMN10404972, study PRJNA504765) | marine sediment metagenome | isolation source: marine sediment core GS10_PC15, 163 cmbsf | place: Arctic Ocean: Southern Knipovich Ridge | collected 2010 | reverse complement strand
AATTCAGATAAGTGGAATTCATTGAATGTAAAATACCAAGCCGTGGCTAGGTTGGGTTTTTTTAATAGTTCCCAATGTAGAAGCCATAATGAGGCAGGATCTTCGAGATATGGATCCCACCCTTTATTTGAAAGAAGTGCTTCTCCAAAACTAGTTGGTATAAGAGGCTGAGCTTTATTCTTAGAAGCAGCAGGATCGAAATTAATTACCTTAAAGGCTGTACACCAATACCTTATAGCCTTCACCATGTTCTTGCCTACGCCGAGCACTACAGAAGCATCATCGCGAAGAAATACATTACTATCTTTTTTTACATAATCAAAACCTTTTTTAAGCCATCCGTAACGTGGATGGAATGTTTCATGTCTTGCAAAAACAGGGGAGGCAACCATTTTCTTCTCCGTAAGTTACTTCAATATTAACTACTCCATATTACCTTAGCCACATTCTACTCGGCCAATATTAAACTTTCAAATATCTTTTGCTCCTTGAATAGTCTTTAAGAACTCTATTCCGCCTCTTGATTTTGTGTGCCACCAAGCAGAAGTTCTGGGTAAAAGGATCAATTTATCCGCCATTTCGCTATTTCCTAAAGAATCTCATCTGTGAACCACGCTTCTCGAAAAACCTGATATTATCACCCGCAGAAATAAAATCAAGCAGAATCGGTTGACAAAATATACAAACCACAACCAATAGATGAAATTAAGCACCTTCGTATTACCGACTACGATCTACAAGCAGCCAAAAATGTTAACTTTTGTTAACCTTTTGCCCTCGCGCGCGCGTAAAGTGTGTAAAAACTCCGCTAAATGTTAAGTTTTGTTAAGGTTTACCGAGTTAACCGTTAGTACTCGGTGTATTTGGCTAAAAACAAGCATAATAACCGTCTGATCAACTGACCAAGTACACCAAGTACACATGGTAAGGGAATCCCAAAATTGGCTCTGGTTAGAGAGGGCAAGCATACCATCCTTTTGGATCCCATACACCCCCATCACCCCCAAGGCCCCCCTCATCAAATTGATTCACATTTCTGAGATCATTATGATATTCACGGCAGTGCCCCCTTGGGGGGGGTAAAACCCCACCCCACCCGGCAGGATCTTGCCTTTTTTGCTCTCTATCTTCCATGGGTTCTGGTTTGCGATTGTCCAGAATTTGTAAAATTGACTTACTTGCCGGAGGGGTAGGAACCCTATTCTCGCTTGAGGGGGGCCTTCCCCGGGGGTACCCCCCCCTCTATTCAAAAACCGACTTATTTGTCAGGGCAGATTTCACTTGCTTGAGACGTATGTTACGCACTTAACTTAATGTCACCGTCCTTGACCCTTTTCAGTATGCGGTAGATGTCCGGCCTGTTGATTCCAACCGTGCGGGAGATGACTGCTATCTTCTCTCCCTTATTCTTCATCTTAACTATCTGCCTGACCTGCTCTTTGGTGTGCTTATGCAATGCGCCTTTCTTGGAGCCGCCCCACTTTGTACCCTGAGCTTTGGCAGCCGCCTGTCCTGCCCGTATGCGTTCTGAGCCTACCTCTATTTCGTAATTAGCCACTGAAGCCATTACGTTAGCTATTAAGCGGCCTGCCGGTGTGCTCAAATCAATACCTTCTCTGACGCTGATGAACTTGACCTTGTGTTTGTTTAGCTCCTCGAACAGCTTCGTCAAACCGCTTGCAGTACGGCCAAGCCTGTCCAGCCGCCAGACGACCAGACGCTCAATTCTATTGTTGTCGATAGCTTTTTGCAGCCTGTTCCATTCCAACCTATCCATCGTCCTGCCGGATGCCTTGTCAATATACCAGCGAACCTTGGTGGTTTTGTCTGCATAGGCAGCGATCCACTTCTTCAGGTCTGGCTGTTGGCTACGTGTACTCTGGGGACTGCTGCTGACCCTTACATAAATTGCTGTTACTTTTTGGTTCATTTCATATCCTTTCTATGTAATGTTTCAACTGTAAATCACATATTACATTATAATCGACTATCCGACAACTGAAAAATCGCTAAAAACAAAGTTTTTTTTCAAAAATCCCAAGAGAGTTGAAACATTACACTTTTAACTTAGAATGGACTAACTATGGTTTCGCCTGAGTTCCTCTATTTGAGCCGTGTTTACGGTTGTTTGATGAGAGCAGAGCTGATGCATCCTGGTTTTTGGTGAGCTTATGCTTATACAGTGCCAGCAACGCGGGACGTCGCCAAAAAAAAATGTGATTTTGTCCATGACAATAGCGCCCTAAGTTATTATTATTACATATGTTTTTAAGAGGGGGCAGTCTTGTCTTATTTAGAGGGACGCCCTTTTAGCCTGTCAGTCGAGTCCCTCATTAAGACCGCCTAGTGCGAAACCGCTGTAAGTTAGGAGTTTTGGACATGAGCAAGGTAGCCAAAACGCTATTCGCCGTTGCGCTGTCAGTAGGTATCGCTGTCGCCTGCATCACAGGATGCCGCGGCAAGAAGACAACTTCCGTCCAGATGGGGGCAACCTTTCCCCTGACCGGCGAAGTCGCGTCCTATGGTCAGAAAGCCAAACGCGGCATCGAACTGGCCGTTGAAGAGCTTAATGCCGCAGGAGGACTCATGGGCAAGCCGCTCAGAATCGACTTCCAGGATGACCGCAACGACAAGAAGGAAGCAGTCAGTATTATGACCAAGTTTGCCACAATTGATAAGGTGCCCGTAGTATTTGGGTCCGCTGGTAGTTCAGCCAGCTTGGCCATCGCACCTCTGGCCAATCGCCACAAGGTCATTCTGATTTCCCCGATTTCTTCTTCCTCCCAGTTATCCACTGAAGGCGGCTCCTTTTTCTTTAGAACCTGTCCAGCAGACGATCTTCAGGCAGAGATACTGGCGAATTGGGTTCATGAGTCCGGGGCCAAGCAAGTGGCCATTGTTTACACCAACAATGCTTGGGGCAAACCATTGACCGAAGGATTCCAAAGCAAGTTTGAGGCTTTGGGCGGTAAGGTGCTCATTGCCGACGGCGTGGTTGAGGGCTCAACAGACTTTAGAACCATCATCACCAAGATTAAGGGCCTCAACGGGCTGGATGCCGTGGTTTCGCCCACCTATCCCAAAGAAGGAGCAGCCTTTGTCAGACAAGCCAGAGAGTTGGGCCTGAATGTGCCCCTCTTTGGCGGCGACAACTGGGGCTCACCCGAGTTTATTACCATTGCCGGTCAGGCGGCTGAAGGTGTCCTTTATACAGCCCCATCGGAAAGCCAGTCTCCAGAGTATGCCGGTTTTGCCGAACGATACCAAGCCAAATACAGTGAAGAGCCGGACATCTTCGGGGCCTATTCCTTTGACGCGGCCAATGCCATATTCAAGGCCGTAAAGACCGCGAATAGTACCGATGCACAGGAGATCAGGGACGCCCTCTTAAAAGTGTCCTTTACAGGGGTCTCAGGAGATGTTGCTTTTCGTGCTAACGGCGATCTCAAATCCGAGGCCTTTGGCCGCATGACCATCCAAAACGGCAATGCCGTTAATGTCAAATAGTGGAGGAAACACATGGCCGAGTCAACATTAAAGAAAGAAGATGATACCACCCAAGCCCCGCAATCGGAAGATCGGGTTCTGACCTTCAAAAAACGCATGTTACAATGGCCCAATCCTGTGGAGTATGTCAACAATATGTACGGCAGCCACCCTGGCGATGGAGACAACGATTACTTCCAGGAGGTCTTTTCCTAATGAACGCAGGAGATGAGGATTGGCAAGCCCTTTTTGATCAGTGGAAACAACGCATTGACGCTCTTGTTCAGGAACACCCACTTCAGATCATTAGTTGGGAAGCCACACGACGCTGCAATCTTAAATGCCGACACTGTGGTTCCCCTGCGGAGGATGTAGACCTCTCCGGCGAACTCACCACAGACGAGGTCATCGGTGCTTTTGATCAGGTCGCCCAGGATTTTGATATGAGCCGGTTTCGTCATATCAATATCACCGGCGGCGAACCCTTCGCTCGAAAAGACCTCCTTGAAATTCTCAAAGCGATTAGCAAGTATCCCTTCTACAGAAACATTGATATCCAGACCAATGGGCTTTATATCGCAGACCACCCTGAAGTCTTGAATGAACTCAAACCTCTGGGCGTTACTGGCCTGGGTATCAGTATCGACGGCCTGAAGGACTCGCATGACAGCCTGCGTAATATGGAAGGCTGTTGGGATAAGGCCATACACGCTGCTCAATTGGCTGTTGAAGCCGGATGTATTGTGACGGTCTCCTTTGTAGCCCATGCCCAGAACTTGGATGAGATGGCGCCTTTCTATGGATTTGTCAAGCAAAAGATCAAGCCCCGTGTATTTCGTGTCATGACCATTGATCCCATCGGACGAGCTTCCCAGGATGAGGAGTATCTGCTGTCGCCGGAGCAGACCCGACAGGTGATTGACTTCCTCAAAAGAGAGTACGAAACAACTTGCGCAGACTATGGCAATCTGTCTTCAACCATGGTGGAACTGGGATGCGGCGGCTGGCTGGGTACGGAGCTGGAAGGTCGGGTTCGACCCTTTATCTTTCACTGCATTGCCGGGCTGAATAACCTGGGGATTCTCTATGACGGTAAGTTGGGATCGTGTAGTAATATCTCAAGGGAGTTTATTGAAGGAGATCTGCGCACAGAACAAATCAAGGATGTGTGGGAGAATAGGTATCAGCGGTATCGCGACCGGGAATGGATGAAGACTGGGGAGTGTACTGATTGTGATCAGTGGGAGTATTGTCATGGCGGAGCGATGCATCTTTCAACGCTTCATAGAAACATGAATATGTGCTTATTTTATTCTTGTGTAAGAAACCATATATATTCTACAGACAAACCAAATTGTATTCTTGATTCTGCTGGAGGGATTTCACATGGCCATTGATAGGAACAGAGCTCCTGGATTCTTTAGAAGATTCCTTGCCTCGCCTGCGACTCATATCTATGAAGGGACCAGAAAATATTTTGCGAGACTTAGCCATTCACCGGTAACGTACATTCTTATTGGATTTTCTTTGGGATGGGTTGCCAGCCCCTTTGTCAGTATAATGCTGAGCATAGTTCCAGATAGATTTTCTGTTGTACTTGCCGCAGGAATCCTCATTACTGCATTTCTCCTAGGATATTTATTCGCTTTGGTGCGGACCCATTACTCCTCAATGCCCATTCAAGTCGCTGCTATTAACGTAAGACGTGCGACAGGTAGTGCTTTGGCTGGCTTTCTTGTTACAACTCTTATGCCCATTTTAATTGCATACGCTCTCGAAGGAGAAATCACTCTTACTATGATGTACGTCTCTATTATGCTTGGGGGGCTTGGTGGTATTGTGGTATTCTGGGTGTTTCTAGGTATGGATATAAGGGCTTATCTCGACTATCGATTTGATGGGATGGTCATACACTCTGCTTTGTGGACCGACGAAGGTGTCTTTGAAAGAACCCTTGATATGCTAAAGAGTCTTGGGCAGCCAAATAGACGTTGGATATTTGGAAAGTTTCTATCACGCAAATTAACCGAAGACTTTCAGCCTGTTGGTTCATTGACTCTCGCAATTAACAACTTTCATGTAACCGAATACTCTCATTTACTTTCGACTCTTATTGCAGAGTCAAGAGAATACGTGCATATGACTTGCCCACTTGATCCTGACGCCTGGGTGGAGGCTGTTTTTACCGAATGCGAGAAATGCGAGTATCTGGAAAATGAGGCAGAGGAAGGGGGCGAGAAAAGACAAATGAGAAAGAAAATTGGGCGTGATGAGTCCAAAGGACAATGCATCCTTTCGTGTGACTCGAAGATTATCCGGTGTGCAGATGAAGTATTTGATTTTGCTCAAAACTATGCAAAGCCGATTCCTACATCGCGTATTACCAGTCTGAGCGGTTATGATCGCTCCAATTGCAGACTACGCCAATTAGGTTTAAAAGATTCTCAGGAAATACCACGCCATTTAAGAGCTGTGAATCTATCAGGAGCCAGCCGAGACAGAAAAATAAGACTCATTGGTTCCTGTAAGAAGTGGGAGAAGAGGAGCATCAATCCGTCTTGCGTGAGTATTTTTTTTGAAGCTCATCAGTTGACTGGAAATATGTTCCTGAGGGAGTATCAAGGAGACTTGGATTCGTACTGTGGTGAACTTTACAAGGAAATTACAGGTGATGATCTTGATGACAAATACTTTGACTTCAACATACTCGATGGTATTTTGATTGGTTTCACTGGTTTCAGGAAAATAAAGTCAAATGAAAAGAAAACTGTTTGAATGCGCTTGGGTTGATCTCGACTGGAATTTAACTGGTGGTATAAGTGAATATCCGACCAGTTTGGCAAGGGATTCGCTAGCTGCTTCTTTGGCCATGATGGGAATTACGCTGAATTCCGTCACCCCTCATGACATTAGTCACAATGAAATTCAACGGTATCAGGTCTGGATGTTTTCGGCAGTAACATGCCAGTGGCCGGAATGTTGCCGTTTGGCTAAAACAATCAAAGAACGTATGCCCGAAGCTTTTTTGATTGTCGGCGGTTATCATGTCAGCGCTCTTCCAAATAATAAAGGGACTGAATTGTTTGATTATGTGGTGATTGGAGAAGGTGAGACAATCATAGAGGTCATTGTAAGAGAGGTGATGTCGAAAAACGCTCATAAAAACAAGCGAAGTCATCAGATTCTTAAGAGTTCACGATGCGAACTACTAGATCGTTTGCCATGGCCCGTGCGAATACAACGCGAGTACTCAGCATTTAAGCTGGAAGGATTAATGTATCCATCGCCTTTGCATCAGCGTGCAGTAGTTGCCTTGCTTCTATCTCGCGGATGTAATAGCCAGTGTTCGTTCTGTGCATCGCATACGATTTGGGGATCACGCCTCATTACCCGAAATATTGATTGTATATTAAGTGAAATGCAATATGTTACCAAAGACCTAGGGGCAAATGCGCTAGTGCTAGTGGATCAGGCCTTAGGTGAAGACCCGGCTTGGACGAAGGAACTCTGCTCTCGGCTCTATCAAACCCAGTTAAATGTCAGTTGGTATTGTATGGCTAAGCCAACACTAGACTTAACGCTGATTCCCAATATGGCTAAAGCAGGATGTACTAAAATAGGCTTTGGTGTGGAGACGGCTGATTCTAATAGGCAAATGGATTTGAATCGGCCCGAAAATGGTGATCTTGATCATCTCAACAGAACTTTTAGAAAATGCAACGAAGCTGGTATTATCGTGAAGATATACTTCATGATTGGGTTTCCATGGGAGACTCCAGAGTACTTAGAAAGAACAACGAAACAGTTTTTGGGAAATCTGGAAGCAAACGAGTTGAAGATTACCTTTTTCACTCCATTTCCTGGAACTCAAGACTGGGGCAAATACTCAAACCAACTGCTTACAAGAGAATGGCAGTATTTTGACACAGAGACAATGCCTGTCGTAAAGAATACTCATATCAGCGTACCCCAATATCATGATTTTCGAAAAGAACTTCTGAGAACATTCTACAGCAGTCAGACTTATTTCCATACTTCCCAACGTCTGTTAAGAAATAGACCGCATTACACAAGCAGCTATGTAGAATTTTCTGAATCACTCAAAACAAATGGAATTATTACGGGGAATGAGACGTGGGTGAAAAAACTTGGTATAGATGGTTCAATGCAGAAAATGGCGGCTGAGGTTGCCTAACGGTATTAGGGTTATGCAGATCGGTCTTAATATTCTTCATAGTGCAAGCATTGTGGCCCTGATTGCCACCGGTTTTGCCCTGATTTTCTGGACAACTCGCTTCTTTCATTTTGCCCATGCAATTATCTTCACAGCCGGAGCCTATCTGGTATTTGCCTTTAAGGGCAAGGTCGGATTACCTATGGCACTGGCGATTCCATTGGGCCTTGTGGGAGCAGCGATATTGGGATGCCTGCTAGACCTGCTTATCTATCGACCGCTACGAAATAAAAAGGCATCCCCACTTATTCTTCTGCTGGTCTCACTTGGCCTGTATATTTTGCTTCAGAATCTTGTTTCCATGCTGTTCGGCGATGATACCAAAGTCATCCGATCTGGTGAGATAAGGGAAGGGATACACATACTGGGTGCCCAACTCACTTCAATCCAATTGACCACTATTGTAACAGGGCTGTTCTTGCTGTGCATGACAAGATTGTTCTTAAAGAAAACCAAGCTGGGCCGATCTATCCGTGCTGTGGCAAGTGATCCGGTATTAGCGGAGTTGAGTGGCATTGGAAGTAATACCATCATCTTAACTGTCATGGCCATTGGATCGTTTCTGGCGGGCATGGCAGGTATCCTAGTCGCCTTGGATGTGGACATGACTCCCACTATGGGGATGCAGCCGTTGATGTTGGCCGTGGTAGCGACCATCATTGGAGGTACACGTAATGTTTGGGGCATTGCCCTGGCTTCTTTTATGTTAGCCGCTGCTCAACAATGCGCGGCTTGGATGATCGGATCACAGTGGCAGGACTTTACAGCATTCATTCTCCTTCTGGTTTTCCTGCTGGGTAAGCCAAAGGCTTTAATGGGTGAAGATTCAAGTAAAAATGCAGTATAGAGAGGAAGCATTTAAATGGACAAATCAGCATTGAGCAAGGAAGTATCCGAGGAATTTCTTGAGTATCCGCTTTTGGATCTCCCCAAAGCGGTGACCGTAGGACAAACATTGAAGATTCTTAAATACCTCTGGCCTGCAAAATCAAAGTATAAAAGAATATTCAGCAATATAGAAAAGAGTTGTGTAATTGAATCTCTTGAGAACGCAGTTAGGTGGATTATCGATGATCGGATTTCTGAGGGTGAAGGAAAAGGGGGATGGGGAAAATCAGAACGGGCATGGATGACTCATGTGTTCGGAGAAGCCGCTGGAAGGCGAACAAACGAGGCAATATTCACAACTGTCGTTATAACAGAGGCTCTACATAGACATACATTATTGCAAAAAAAATTGGGACGTAAATCTGAATATTACCGATGGGACGACACAATAGAAGGATTGATGCCATTTTTAATAGATAAAAAACGATACAACGAAAGAACTGGCAAAGCAGGCAAACTCGGTACAATGGGGTCTGATGGGGGATGGAAACCTAACTACGATTATCGGCATACAGCCTTGATCTTGCGCTTATGGAATCTATCAAGTGTATGGAAAGACTACTATTTTCGAACAACGAGAGCTTTACTTGAAAGCTTTGATGATGAAGATTTTGTGGATTGGAAAAAGGAAAGAGTCGTTACTTTAATCATGGCTTATAAAGCCCTTAAGATAATAAAGGAATCCGGCGTGGATTGTTCTGGCCAGGAATTGGAAAATAAAATAGATGTTATAAGAGGGAAGATAGTAGATAAATTTGATCCAGATCTTATTGGTTGGCCTGCTAAATCTGTAGATGATTCATTTACGAACGAAATGAAGATCAAATCACGGAACTATTACACCTTATTGACTTTGGCTATGATACCGGAGGAATGGGAGGGGCAAAATAGCGAACTAAAAGAAATGATGACACAAAGCCTAAATGCAACATGCAGATATCACGTCCGAGAGGGTGTTAATAATGCTTATTACATATGCAGGGCTGGTAGCGACCTACCGGATTTGGCTGCGACATTAATTGCATTTAGCGCATTTACGCGTAAAACCAGACTTAACAAACAAGAGCAGTTATTAATACAAGGTATCTCGCGATATATTCTTAATAGGTTCGAGAAGGGCGACTTCGACTATAATAATCCCTATGATTGTCCATATGGTTGGGCTGTTCCTTACTTTGCGTTGGATGTATGTGAGATATTATTGCAGGAAACATGGTAGATGGACTATCTCCTTCACATCCTGATCCTGATCAACATCTACATCATCCTGGCGTCGTCTTTGAACTTGATCGCCGGGTACACGGGGCTTTTGTCTATTTGTCATGCAGCTTTTTATGGTGTTGGGGCCTATGTTGCTGCACTTATGGCTTTGAAGTTTAATAATCCTTTTTTGGTTAATATTATCTGTGCGGTGATTATCAGCGGGTTGTTAGGCGGGTTGGTTGGGATTCCTTCTCTTCGTATAAGAGGTCACTACTTTGTTATTGCTACTTTTGCATTTCAAGTCATTGCGTTCAGCATTTTGAATAACTGGGTTTCGTTTACCGGTGGGCCTATGGGTTTGCCGGGGATTCCTCAGCCGATAATATTGAGTTGGAAGATTTCATCGCACATAGAATTCTTATTGTTGGTTGGCTTCTTTGCAATTCTTATTCTTTGGATATGTCATCGTATTGTAAAGTCACCATTTGGACGTGTTCTGATGGCTATCAGGGAAGATGAAGTATTTGCTTTGGCTGCCGGCAAGAATGTGGCTGTGTATAA
>SDBS01007805.1_pt1 | contig 10372 bp, 3 predicted proteins | sample 2277091 | NCBI WGS metagenome assembly SDBS01 (sample SAMN10404972, study PRJNA504765) | marine sediment metagenome | isolation source: marine sediment core GS10_PC15, 163 cmbsf | place: Arctic Ocean: Southern Knipovich Ridge | collected 2010 | reverse complement strand
AAGTCTTGATCATGAAATTAGGTATAAAAAATAAGGTTGCCCTAATTTTGGCATCGAGTAAAGGGTTGGGATTAGCTTGCGCTAAAGAATTTTACTCAGAAGGGGCGAATGTAGTAATATGTAGTCGCTCGGATGAAAATTTAATAAAAGCTAAGGCAGAAATAGAAAAGTTAGAGCCAATCAATAGAGAAAATAAAGTTTTTCCTGTAGTAGCAGATTTATCGTATAAAACTCAGATTCAAAATCTTGTAGATAAAACTTTAGAAGAATTTGGAAGGATAGATATACTGGTCCATAATGCGGGGGGTCCTCCAGCAGCTCCAATTGAAAAAATAACTAACGAACAATGGAAGCAATCGATTAATCTTAACTTACTTTCTTTCGTTTACATTACTGAAATTATTTTGCCGATAATGAAAAGACAAAATTATGGTAAGATTATTGCTATTACATCTGTCTCCGTTAAACAGCCTATAAATAATTTAGTTCTTTCAAATACTACTCGACTTGGGATAGTAGGTTATGCTAAAACACTCGCAAATGAATATGCGAGAGAAAATATTTTTGTAAATGTTGTATGTCCTGGCCCTACTCTTACAGATCGTATGAAAGAATTAATTGATACAATGGTTCAAAGTACAGGAAAACCAATAGAAGAAGTTGAGAAGTTTTGGCTTGATCCTATACCAATGGGACGTTTCGGTAGACCAGATGAATTAGCAAATTTAGTGGTGTTTTTAGGGTCGGATAAAGCTAGTTATATTACAGGTACAGTTATACAAGTTGATGGTGGATTAGTAAAGAGTCCGCTTTAAATAAATAATGTACACCAAGGTTATTGAGATAAAATTTCGAACAGATTTGTTCTTGGAACTTTTAAGAAAGAACTCGAAATGTTTGAAAACACTGAAAGTTTTTATCTTATTATATAAAGATTTTTATATACAATATCACCATATATCTCCTATATTTGGTTGATATTATATGGATTAAATAGGGTAATTTGTTGAATATAAGAAAAATATAGTATTTAATTTATAATAGTCATTCAATTTAGACGTACTTCATAAGTATTTATAGTTTAATCGATGAATAAATTTATACAAATGTAATTGATTCAATTTGATAAAAAGGAAAAAATTAGTGGTATTATCATTTTTATTTATTTTATCTATTTCGTTAATCCCTTTAGGATATTTTAGGAACGGTAATAATTTATTTGAATCAGAAAAACAAGATATAGTTAATACATCAGCTCAAGTTTCTGAAACAAAACAATGGATTAAGAATCCTACCTTTGAATCTCCAATAGAACCTATTTGGTTTTGGGAGAATGGTACAGAAGGAGATAATTCAGATGTACTTGCGGTTCCTACGCCGGGGCAAGCTGATTATAAGGTATTAGGTGAGGAAAAAACAATTACATTATTAAATGGCACGCCTAATAGTATAACCTCTCCAGGCTGGCAAATATTTAACAATAGTGATTTTTTACCGCCCTACAATGTTGAAATTAACTCATCTGGCCTTTACACTAACCATAACCTCGACGAACTTACTGGTCCCGGGCAAGTAAATAACTTTCCTAGTGTACATTTTAAAACTAATATAAGCATGCCAGTCGATATGACAGATTATGTTATAACTAACGTTTCATTAGAAGTATCGTTTAATGCAAGTGTACAGATAAATGTTGATTCCTTTAATGATTGGAATCCAGTAGGTGATACATCTGAAATTGATGCTAATAAATTTATAATCGGTGATTCAGCAAATTTTTATGTTGAGCTATCAGATATAGAGAATAGTTATCCATTTAAAGTCGCTGAATTTGAAACTAGAGATGTTGCTTTAGGGGAGGGTGATCTTGTAGATCCGGATATTTTAAATATTACTGACCGAGAACTGAATTATGTAGATGACCAAGATTTAATCACAGCTTTAAATTCCGCACTGGACACTGATAATCAAAACTTTACGATAACCTTAGGATTAGACATTTATTGTGAAGATAATCGAGGGACTCCGGGAGATCAGGATTATTGGAATTATCTTATCTTTAAAACCTGCAATCTTACGGTCACTTACGTTAAAAGGATCGATCAATCTACTACCCTTTCATGGAATCAGATAGGAAATCAAATAAATGGATCTAATCATCAAATTACTGATGCCAAATTGAACTTTCAATATTTTATTGATCAGAATTGGTCATCAGCAGCACCCTTATCTGAATTGAGAGTTTTTGTGAATAACAAGAGTTTCAATGAAGGAATTATAAAATTGAGTTCTTTTAATTCGACTTATCAAGATTTAGAGGTAGGAGGGATCGATGTTACTAGTCTTATCTCTACAGATGTAAATATTTCAATTTCGATTGAGCTGTATTTAAAAGATAGTTTTACCCTAAATAGTAATGTAACTATCTCTATTGATAATTTATATCTGAATATATCCTATATAGAAACTTTTCCCGATTATGATACTGATTTTCGTTTGTTTTTAAATGGTAATAATAAAACCTCTAATCCCGTCTTTCAATTACCATTAAATAACTTATTAAATATATCCTTTAAATACATTAATCAATCTAAAATTCATATTACTAATGCTACAATTCAATTAGAAGGTGAAGTTACTGGAGCATTAGGGGAAAATATTACATTCCAACAATACGATATTACACTAAATACCTCCGACTTAGGGATAGGGATTAGTATTTTAACGGTAGTAGCACAAAAAAATAATTATGAAACACAAAACGTGCAAATCTTTGTAGAAGTAACTGAAAGAACAACAGAGTTACAACTATATGTTGATGGTAATCTTACAACGGATAAAAGCACTGTCAGTGCTAAGTTTAACGAAATTATCAATGTGTCAATCTATTATCAGGATAACGAAACAATGAAATCTATTTCTGGAGCAAATGTAAATCTACTAGGAACTGGTCGGTTAAATGAAACAAATAATTTATATAACATTACTTTAAATACAAAAACATTGGATATAGGAGTTAATATTTTTACTATCTATGCTCAATTGGATAATTATCAACCACAATCCATTCAATTTTTTATCGAAGTTTTTGACAGAGAAACAGAATTGGTCTTAAAAATAAAAAATAGTCAAAAATTTGATGGTGATACTTTACAAGTTAATTTCAATGAATTTATAAATATAACCATTTATTATAAAGTCAATATTACTAAAGAACATATTACTGGGGCAAGTGTAAGTTTATTTGGAATAGATAATCTTACCGAACAAACTTCTTATTATGACATCATCATAAATTCGAATGTATTAGATCTAGGAATTAATGTTTTAACTCTCTATGCTCAATTAAATGGATATAAATCTCAATCCATTCAAATTTTCGTTGATAACAATGAAATAGAAACAGATTTACTCTTATATGTAAATGAAAAGCAAATTTTTGATAGCGATACGGTTCAAGTTCAACTCAATGAAATATTTAATATCAGTGCTTATTATATAGACAATTTAAGAGATATTTATGTTAATGGCGCAACTGTAAGTTTATTTGGAATAGATGATCTTACTCAACAAACTTCTTATTATGATATCATCATAAATTCGAATATTTTAAATCTAGGAATCAACATCTTAACAATATATGCTCAAAAGAATGGTTACAAGCCTTATTCGATTCAATTTTTAGTTGAAGTGTTTGAAAGAGTTCCTAATTTTAATTTGTTCTTAAACGGTGAAAATAAAACAATAGACCGCGTTTTTGACCTTCCAATAACTTCAATCTTAAATATAACAATTAAGCTTTATGACAATCAAACTGGATCTCACATTACTGAAGCAGTACTACAGTTAATTGGAGAGGGATTACTAACAAACTTTATAGAAAATCCTGTTTTACAACAATACTCCCTAATGCTAAATACTTCAGATTTAAATGTGGGGATTAAATTATTTAGCATTATTGCGCAGGCGCCAGATTATCAACCATTTACACTAGATATTAGAGTGACAGTTACAAGAATTAGTACATATATCACCACAATTACTGGAGAATCTAGTTTAAGTACCAAATCTGGGCAAAATTTCAGATTGAAACTATTAATAAATAATACTGATTTTGGGGGTATTATTACGGGTGCTACGGTCTCGTTTATATGGGAATATGGTTTAGGTGAACTAACAGATCTTGATAATGATGGTGTTTACGAAATTACATTACAAAATGTTAAAGTAGGCTCACACGTCATAACAATAACTGCATTTGCAGGTGATTCTTATGAATTTGAAACTTACGAGATAGTCTTAAATGTAATTGCAGAATCTGGATTTGATCTTACATGGATTGTAATTGGTTTAACAGGAGGGATAATGGGTCTTGTTTCTGTATTTATTTCTTATCAGAAATATTTTAAATATCCTCCAATGGTGAGAAAAGTAAGAAAACTCAGGAAAAAAATAAATAAAGGAAAGAAAACAAAATCGCTGTTAATTGCGAAACGAAAAGATATTATATCAAACAATCTGCAAAACACATTACAAATCTTAACTTTAGAGACTTTTGATCCTAAAAAAAAAGATGCAAATCTAAAAAATATCATCTCTAATCATGATGAAAAAATAAAAAAAGAAGGAGGTTCCTCCCTTATCTAATTGAGGTGTTAACAATGAAGAATATAATAAAAAAAATTAGTTGCTTGATTATGATATTTTTAATTCTTTCAGGGAGCTTTTACTTTTGTTTAAACACCCAAATTATTTTTTCCTCAAGATTTAACAATCAAGAAAAAATTCACAGTTCAGGTCAAACACTATATACTAAAGAGTGGTTGAAGAATAATAACTTTTCAACTCAAGATCATTGGTATTCGATGAAGGGAAAACAAGGAGATAATGAAACGGTAGAGGCAAAAATTGCTAATGATCAAGCAAATTTTAAGATTTTAGGAGATAATTTAAATTATACTATGTTTGGAATTCCCAATTCTACAGATTCACTCGGTTGGGATGAATTTGCGAAACCGGGTTATTACTTACCTGACAATTCAGGAATTGATTCATTTGGTAGTTGGGTTTCACATACTTGGGCAGAACTATCAAACCAATTTCCAGGAGTACATTGGAGAAAAAATATTACTGTTCCTGTAGATATGTCAGAATATAACATTACATCTGCAAACTTAAGTGTAAAGTTTAACGCGTCAGTTGAGACAACAAGTGGTGAATCCTTAGATGGCTTTGATGTATCACTAAGTGAAAGTGCCTCTAACCAATTTGGTATTGGAGATTTTATAACTTTTTATGTATTGATTTCGGATATTGATTTAAAAAATCCTTATGTTATAGCATTTAATAGAACTACAGATTTAGGACAAGACTCTCCCACTATAGATACAATATCAGGTAACATCTATACTTATGATGAGAGTGTTATAATTACAGCTTTAAATTCAGCTTTTGAAAAAGATTTTACCCATTCCAATATAACTATTACTTTAGGAATAGATATCTATTGTGAAGATAATTGGGGTAGTGATATAGATGTAGTTAATTATGCGTATTTTGAAGAATGCAATTTCACATTCGCCTATGAAAGAAAAATAGAAAAATTTTCGTCTATATCATGGAACCAGGAAGGAAATATCATCTCTGGAGCTAATATTCAAATATCAGAGGCAAAACTTACATTAAAAGCAAACATTAGTCAAACATGGCCAACCATTCTATCTCCTTTTTCTGAAATGAGTATCTTAATTAATGACAATCTACATACAGAAACTCTTAGTTTAGGTTCTTTAAACACAACTTTTGATATTATTATATTTGATGTTACCAATTTAATTTTAAAAGATGTTAATATAACGCTTGAAATTCAAGTTTTCATGGCAAATACCTTCAGCCTAGATAAAAATATAACCATCTCGATAGATGACGTTTATCTTAATATATCATATTATGAAACTTTTCCTGATTATATAACGGATATAGATTTATCTTTAAACAATTTGAATAAAACTCAAGATAAAGTAATTCAGATCCCAATAAATAATGTCTTAAATATAACCATAAAATATACTAATCAATCCACAGGATTACACATTCCAAATGCCACAGTTCAAATAGGGGGGGATTTAATAGGCTCTTTAAATGAAAATTTCACTTTGAAACAATATTCGATGATATTTAATACATCTAAATTAGGCATTGGAATTAAATCCCTTACTGTTGAAGCAAGAAAAGATAATTATGAAACACAATCTATAACGTTTTTCGTTACTGTAGTAGAAAGAGCAACCGAATTGCTACTAATTGTAGACAATAATCTAATTGACGATGGTGATACTATCAACTCTGGGGTTAACGAAATTCTAAATATTACAGCGAATTTTAGGGATAATATTACTAAAAAGTTTCTCAGTAGTGCAAATGTAGAATTATTAAGTATGGATAATCTAACAGAAGCAGTTAATTACTATAATGTCACGATAAATACAAATGAATTAGATCAAGGAATTAATGTACTTATTATGCACGCAAAATTGGAGAATTACACTTCTCAAACATTCGAATTTTTCATAAAATTAAATGAAAGAGACACAGAATTAGAAATATTTGTAAATAATATTCAATATTTTGAGAGTGATACACGAAATGTTGTACTTAATGAAATTTTAAATATTACTGTGTTTTTTAAAGACAATCTAACAAAACAACATCTGGGTGGGGCAAGTGTAGAATTAATAGGAGTTGATAATCTAACTGAAATAAGTAATTATTATAACATAACAATCAATTCAAATGATTTAGAACAAGGAATTAATGTACTTATCATTAATGCACAATTGGAGAATTACACTTCTCAAACATATCAACTTTTCATAGATTTAAATGATAGAGATACGACATTACTTTTATTTGTAAATAATACTCCTAAGTATGATGGTGATACAATTACAATTAAATCCGATGAAATTTTAGATGTCGCAGTTTTTTATCGAGATAGTTTAACTAATACGCATCTAAGTGGGGCAATTGTAGATTTATTAGGAGTTAGTAATCTAACTGAAACTGTTAATTCTTATATTTTAACGATTACTACGCAAGATTTGAATCCCGGAATAACGATATTTACTATAACAGCTCAATTAAATAATTATCAATCTCAAAAAATCCAATTTAATGTTAAAGTAGTTGAAAGGGCAATAGAATTACAACTGTTTCTAAATATGGAAGCCAAGACTTTAGATCCTGTCATTGAGCTTCCACTAGGCTCAATTTTAAATATAACAATTAAATATACAGAAAATCAATCAGGACTTTTTATTGAGAATTCATTAATTCAGTTGAGAGGTGATAGCTTATCGATAAATTTTATAGAAAATTTGAATTATGAACAATTTTCTTTCATTTTAAATACAACAATTTTAAAGATTGGAGTAAATTTGTTAACTATCACAGCTAATGCGACAAATTTTCAAATTGGAACCATATACTTAAGGATTACAATTAATAAAATTACCGGTGTTATTAGTTCCGTGTCTGGAGAACCTTATATAAATATAATTCCGGGGGAAAGTGCAAAATTAAGAATAATGTTAAACGATTCTGATTTTGGAGCGCCAATAAACAATGCTACAATTATCTATCGATGGACTTATGGACAAGGAGTACTTAGAGATCAAAACAATGATGGTATATATGAAGCCGATCTATTAGATATTCCAGAAGGATCTTACACCATTACAATAACTGCATCTGCGGGTGATAAATATAATTTTAGAAGTTATGAGATCACTGTAAGCGCTATTAGAGTGCCAAAAGAAGACCAGACGTGGATTATTTATGTGTTAAGTGGAGGTATTGTAGGATTAATATCAGTTTTTAGTGTATATCAACTTTATTTTAAATATCCTCCTTTAGTAAGGAAAATTAGAAAATTACGTAAAAGTATTAGAAAAGGAAAGAAAAGGAAACCATTTATGTTAAAAAAAAGAGAAGAATCAATTAAAATTGAGATACAGAATCAAGTTAGGATTTTAGAAATAGAATCAGAAAATGTTGAAAATAACATTTCAGAGAAAAAAAGTAAAGAGAAAAAATTTAAGGAGACTAATAAATAATGCCAATAGGATTTGTAATTACCGAATGGACAGAGGATTCAGGATTAGAAGTTAGCCATAAATATCCAAAAAACCTTGATGTTGATTTAGATGACATGATGCGCATTTTTTATGCTCACATCACAGGAGCAGGGGAAGCAGGAAATGTAGTAGTAAGATTAGAAAAAGCGCGGGCTAATGTATCAAGTTATTTTACAGGAATGGAATCTGAAGTACCTCTAATGATCAATTTACTACTTGAGTTAGGGGAAGAACCGGAAATGTTTGGGGAAACTGTAATTCAAGAAATGAATAATACTATCTTAAAGTTTATAAAGCCTTCAGATATGGATGTCTCTCAAAAGTATGAAAACATTGAAGCCTTGTATGAATACTTGAAGGATTCTTTACTCCTCTTGGAACGACTTGAAAATCTTTCCAAAGAGCAACGAATGGCTCAAATTTACAGTAGCGATAAAGGAAGAAAAATCTTAGAGATTCTTCAAGATAAAGCCTTGTCTCGAAAGGAGTTACAATCATTATTAGAAGAAAAAATGAATAAAATTATTACAAACATCGAGATCACTTTAGATTCTTTTATTAAAACTGGTCTTGTTAAACAAGATTGGGTTGAAGGAGATACAGATATCTCCCTTTTTCTACTTTTAGATTTTACTCTATTTAGAACTCCATCGGTAAAACTCATAGAAAACACAAAGACTCACCTACCAACTCCAGAACTAGCAACTAAATATCTAAAGGAAGTAAATGATTACTTCTCAAAATATAAGCCAACTTTAGAAGATAATTTAATTTTGGCTCAAAACATGCTGAATCCAGAAAAATATGATTATATCTCATTATTTAGAGAGCGAGCATATCCATTAGAAAAAATTCCAAAGGGACCTGGTGAAAGTCTGCAACAAATTGGGGATATTTTAAAACCAATGGAAAATGATAAAATTATAACATTTATTAAAGATAGTAAAGATAAAGTATGGGTATTTTTATTAACAAATATAGAAGCACATACTTTCTATCCTGAATATTTAATCGAAAAAATCCGAAAAGATAGTATGGAAGGGAAATTAAAGAAGGAAGTTGCGATTAAACATTTAGAATTACTTGAAGAAGCGTATAAAAAATAACTGGTGGAATAGTAATTTGGCCCGTGATGGAGATTCAGCAACTAAACAAGTTTTAGAACTTATCGGTTTAGCCCAAGATGAAGTAGAGACATATTATAAAATGACGGGAAGAGGCCCCATAATGCTAGGGGAGATCGCCCTGATTGCTGAGGTTTCTGAAGAAAAAGCAAGTCAAATTGCTGAGAACTTATTCCAAAAAGGGCTTCTGAAGAAAATCCCGGGAAATGTGCCTATTTATGAAACTCTACCTCCTTATGCAGCACTCGTGAGTCAGATTCGTCAATTTAAAGAAAAAATAAAAGAATTTGGACAAATAGCGCCCAAGAACTTACAAGAACGATTTGAATCTCTTGGAAAACAATCAACCAAACTGAAGAAATTAGATGACTACCGGATTTATCTTCAGCTGATGAAAACAAAACTACCCGCCCAAATTAAGGTTCAATTTGATAGATTTGGGGAAGCACTTGAGCAGGTTCAAAGATTTCAAGACGTTAAAGGATTTATTCTTAACTTGAGAGAAATTGTTCCAAATGATGTTACCAAAGAGTTTGGAATGATGGAAGGCCGTTTAGAAACAATGAAGACTGAGATTTCCAACAAGTTTGAAAAACAATTTCGCATCGGTGCTCTAAAAAGTATGGCTGAAAAAATAGTTTCAAGAGTGATTTCAGAAGAATTCAGAGAAATTACTGAAATTTTTAAAACTAAATTCGTTCAGACAACGCAAAGGATGTTAGATCAAGTGATTAATCAATTGGGAAGTTTATCGGATACAGCAGGCGAAATTAGTACGGATTTAAGTACTGTTTTTATTGACATTGATTCAGGTATAAAAACAACATTAGGTGATTTAGAAAATAGAGTTTCTGATGTATATGATGATATTCTTACAGGAATTCAAGAACTACAAAACGTATTTCAAAAAGAGATATTTGAAACTCTCCAAAATGATATAATTGATAATATAATTGGTCAGTTAGAAAGCGCTGAGGTTACGATGAATGAGTTTTGGGAACGTTCTAAACAAGCTTCAATACTTAGTTTTAAGGATGTATGGTTTGTTAGAAGTGTCGAAGGAGTTAGAGCTCAAATAAATGAATCAATTACTAGAGTAAAAATGCGAATTCA
>SDBS01007804.1_pt1 | contig 10374 bp, 10 predicted proteins | sample 2277091 | NCBI WGS metagenome assembly SDBS01 (sample SAMN10404972, study PRJNA504765) | marine sediment metagenome | isolation source: marine sediment core GS10_PC15, 163 cmbsf | place: Arctic Ocean: Southern Knipovich Ridge | collected 2010 | reverse complement strand
TCTGATATTCCTGATCAGTATAAAGTTTCTGGTCCAGATGGATTACAGCTATTAGTATTAGGATCAATCGAGGAACCTGCAACTGGGTGTTTATGCCCTGAAAATGCCTTAATCAGAACTTTGTTGCATAATTTATTAGTTAAGAGAGATGAGGTTATTGTTGTTGATTTTGAAGCAGGATTAGAACATTTAGGGAGAGGGACGGCAAAAGGAATAGATGTTATGCTAGTCATTACGGAACCCTCTCAAAAGTCTTTAGATCTATGTTTAAAAATTGTAGATCTATCTAAAAAACTAGGAATAATTAATGTGTATTTAATTGCAAATAAGATATTTGAGGAATCTCAATTGGATATTATCAATCAAAGAATTAAAGATTGGGAAGTTCCTCTCTATCATTCTATACCATTTGACCACGAAATAGGTAAAGCAGACTTGAATGGCATTTCTCCTCTAGACTTCGCTCCAGACTCCAAAGGAGTTAAGGCAATAAAAAGTTTGTATTTAAAATTAAAGCAGTTAAAAAAAGAATTATTCGATTTATAAGATATCTTCGATATTCATGCCTAGTTCTTTAGACATTTCTTTCCATTCTTCTATTGCGTCTAAAGCATCCGTTTCATTCATCATCTCAATTGCATATCCTGCATGAATTATAACATACTTTCCTACTTCTGGATTTTGAATTAAGGCAATAATTACTTTTTGTTTTATTCCATCAAAATCAACTAGCGCAGAGTTTCCATTTATTTCTAAAATTTTTCCCGGGATCGCAAGGCACATAATAATCACTTAAATAAGTTTAACATCTAATTTCTATAATTTATCGGGCTAAATAAAACTATTGCTTATCTAGGATAATCGATAAGCAGAAAGGTGGATTTAACAAAATTAATATTAGGGAAAATGAAAGAGGATAATAATTATATATATATTAAAAATTATGAGAAAACATTACATTATTCAAAGAAGTGATTTTTAAATTGAATCTCGAAAAATTAAAAGAGTTTCCAAGAAATAAGATTCTTATATTAGTTACGATAGTTGCCTTCATCTTAGGAATACTAATAAGTCAGCTAATAATGGCACCAATTGAAGCTGAATTGAAAGGAGCAACCGGATATGGAGTTATAGAATTCGAATTTGCTTGGACTTCAGAACAAGTTAACAAAATTTTTAACGCATGGGGATCAGAGGGAAAGAAAAAAGAAGCTTTTGTCACCTATGTAGATTTTATCTTTATACTTTGCTACAGTCTATTTATGGCAGGATGCATTTTATTGGTAACACGTAAATTAGAGGGTAAAACTCAAAAAATGGGCTTGTATTTTACAATTATGCCCTTCATAGCTGGAATTTTCGATGTTATTGAAAATACATTTTTACTATTAATGTTAACTAACGAAACATTTGTCTGGTCGTTAAGTCCATTTATCGCTTCATTATGCGCAACTATTAAATTTAGCTTACTATTCTTAGCGATAATTTTCTTTATAGTGGCACTAATTGTCGTAATTATTAAAAAATTTAAATAAGCGGTTTATTTTTATATATCTTTTATGCCAATCTAAATCCAAAAGAAATCTAATAATTTAATCTCATTCAAAATTTTAAGACAATAAGAAACAATAAAAAGATAAAAATTAAAAAAAAAAAATTAAAATATTATTATTAGAGATTTTCTATAGCAGTATTTCTTCTAACTCGATGATTTTTCATCCCAATATCTTCAGAACTTATTCCCATAGCTAGAGCAATTAATTCCGTTATATAAATTACCGGGACATTATACTCTGTATCAAATTTCTTTGAAAGATCTCTTTGAGATGTATCAAATCGCTGGAAGCAGGCAGGACAGTTAACAACTATAACATCCGCACCTGCTTTCTTTATTGAATCCATTTTCTGCTTTAGAATTGCATCGCCATGATCTGGAAAAGGTCCAGCCACAGCATTCCCACAACATAATGCTAACTCGTCATAATCAACTACATTAGCACCAGTAGCAGCAACAATCTCTTTTAAATTCTTAGGACGCATTGGATCATCAGACTCCATCCATTCGACAGGACGCATGTAATGGCATCCAGGATGACAAGCAACTTTCAAATTACTCATTTGTTTAGTAATAGCACCTTTTACTTTGTCCAGATTAGCTTTTAGAACATCGACAAAATGTACAATATCAATAGAGCCTTTGTACTCTTTTCCAATTTTAGCTAGTTCAGCATTCACTTTTTCTTTTTTCAAGGAATCATGCTTTAATTGATGTTGTACTCCTCTTAAGGTATTTGTGCAACCATTACATAAAGAAATGATTGGTTTACCTTCAGCTTCTGCTAAACATATGTTTCGAGCACCCATCGCAAGCCAAGCCATATTGTCAAAGCTTTTCACTCCAGTTGGATCAGGACAACATGCAAAAGGAGCTTGTGATGTTTGGACTCCAATTTTATCTAGAACTTTTCTGGAAGCTGCTTCTATAAAAGGAATTCTATTACCAATCGTACAACCCTCAAACATTTTATATTCAGTCATTTTTTTTCTCTCCGTTTATAATTTTTTATCAACACCTATATTTTTTAATAAAGTTTGCACTTCATTAACATCTGGTGCAGCTACGGCTGGTAGGCCTAATTGTTCTCGTCTTCTTTCGATTGCGGGTTGAGATGGAATCGCTTTAGCACTTTCAAAAACCGCTTTTGCTTGAGCTACGACATTATCTGGAGCTAATCCTGCTCCAGTAGCCACATTTTTTGCTAAATTAATAATTTCAGTAACTTCAATAGCTTGTGGACAAACCGTATCACAAGTATCACATACTGTACAACCCCATGGTACAATTGAACCTTTTCCAGACACTAAGGACATTACTACATCCTTATATCCTAAAAGCGTTCCTAATACAATCAATCTCGGATCAAAAACATTTTGATAGAATGGGTTTGCAACAGAAGCGACAGGGCAATTGTCAGTACATCTACTACATTGATAACAGTATTTAATTTTATCAGATCCAATGTGTACATCCATTATAACTTTCCTAAATTCAAAATCTATACCTAATGGTAATGACATTTTTTTCACTTTTTTTTAGAGTTTTTTTCCATTTCTATTTTTTTCATATTTGTTGGTTTTAACCCATGCAAGGGCAGTCATATCCAATCTATAATTTTTATTGGATATTTCATCCTAAACCAACTTTCATCTCACGAGAGTAAATCTCTTTACCATCCTCATCAACAAAAGTGATGTGAGCGGCACACGATAGTCAGCAATCAAAACAGCGGACTATCATTTCTAAGATATTTACTACTCCTTCTGGTATATCACTCATTTAATTTGTTCACTCTCTATATTAATTTTGATTTAGTTTATTTTATCCATGGATCTGGCAATTTTATACTATCTAAAGCCTTATCTTCAAATACTTGTTTAGCTACGTGCATTAATGTCTTCTCGATTCCTGCGATATTATGGTTTGTTGCAACTAACATATTGGCTTTTTTAACTATTCCTTCAGCATCACCGAATAAGTGGTACAATAATATACCTCGTGGAGCCTCTACTAAACCTACACCATCTCCTTCTCTTGGCTGAACATCTAATGTTTTACAGTCAGGATTTACAACGTCTGGATCTTGTAGTAAGGTTGCAATCATTTCAATAGATTCGACTAATTCTATTAATCTGGCCCAGTGATATGCGAATGTGAAATGAGGTGTGTTGCCCAGTTTAGCCCTCATTGCTTGTAATGCTTCATCTGCTAATGGTGTAGCCATTTTATCTGCACAGTTAATCATTGCTAATGTATTTGCACGATAAATACCCTCAGGATATCCTGCAGGTTTATAGTACATGTGTGTCGCGTATGAATGTGCCGGAATATGTTCTCCTAAGGCATCTAAATATTTTTGAGGAGTATAATCGGTTTTCTCCCCATCTGGAGATACTATTCTTAAATCTCCTTCATAGATGTCATGGACACCCTTGTTCGTCATCCCAAGATAGTATGTAGGAACAACCCCTACATTAGCAACGACATCCCAATAATCTTCTACAACCTTTAATCCAATTTCTACAGTCTTCTTAGAAAATTCAATTTGTTCATCAATTACTTTAAGGAATTTATCTCGAACGTCCTCATCTAAGGCCTTTTTCATTCCACCAGGAATACCTACGATAGGATGAACAGATTTACCACCAACTGCAGCGCATAGTTTTTGTCCAAAATCCATCATTTTTAAAGCCATTGCACCAACATCAGGCATTTTATTGATTACATGCACAACATTCCTTAAAGCTGGGTCTGCAAAAGGCCCTACTAAGAAATCAGGTGCTGCAAGAGCATAAAAATGAATTGCGTGAGAACTGTATTGTTTAGCGTTCATTAAGAGTTGTCTTAATTTTCTAGCAGGTTCAGGAATCTGAACACCCCACGCATCTTCTACGGCTTTAAGCGGTGCTAAATGATGTGGTATTGGACAAATTCCGCAAACTCTAGTAGTTATTCTTGGAACATGTTCCATATAACGTCCCTCAAGGAATTTTTCAAAAAATCTCGTCGATTGGATGTTAAATTGAACATCTTGTACTGTTCCGTCATCTCCTAAAACAATTCTTAATCCGCCATGCCCTTCTAACCTTGTTACGGGTTCTACTACTATTTCTTTCACCATTTTTTTAGCCTCCTTTTCGTGATGCTACTGTAAATTTCTCAAACATACCGTCAGGATCTTTAACTTGAGCTAATAAGCTTTCTTTTGATAAGCTTACGTTAAATCCTTTAAGTACCGTATCAGCAAACCTTTCTGCTTGATTAACACCCCATGCTGTTTGACCATAACAGCCTGAACATGGAGAATTAACCCGAACGCATAAGGCTCCACAGCCAGCCTTGGTAATTGGACCTGCACAAATATAGCCTTGCTCTATTAAACAATCTTCCATATTTGGTAGCCCTTCATAGTCTCTTTTAACCTTAGTCATTGTAGAATTACTACCGATAATTCTATCACAAGTATCGCAAACCGTTGAGATATCGGTAAAACCCCGATTATCTTTTAAAAATCCCAATATGTTAGAAGCAATAGCTTCTGTATCAGGTGGTAAGTTTGCTAAGGGAGTCGTAGGTGACCCCGTCTTCTTCACTTGTTTTAGAATATCTCCTGCTAAATCAAAACCCGCCATTAATGGCACGTTTAAAAATAGCGATAGAAATTCATAAGTATTCTTTGTATCACCAGAACTTGCTGAAGCAAGATTTTTAGTCATATCGTTTAACTTTGATGCTCGTGCTGCAACAGTCTTTGCTGGACCAAAGCAACCAACACAAGGATTTCCATCATTAGGACATTTCATTGTGCAGCCTATACTGGTAATTGGACCAAAACATAGTTTTCCTGCATCTATTAGACATCCCGATTGATTTAATGAACAATCATTACAAAATGCTAGATCATTCATAGGGAATGGCTTTTGACCTAATAAAAATCCTATTGCGCTAAATATTGCCTCTGGTTTTGGTGGGCATCCTGCCATATAAGCATCGACACTGATGGCCTTATCAACATTAACAATTTTTGATTCAAAACCAGGAACATGTTGAGTTGGTAATCCCCCACCGGAACTTTTGCTCTCAACCTGATTGAATTTTCTATCAATGCATTCATCAATACTCCATAGGTTGGCTAATCCGGAAACGTTTCCATAGCAAGCACATGAACCAAAAGCCACAATGATTGCACTTTTTTGTCTCATTAGTTTAACGTTTTCTAAGTCTTGTTTCGTTCTAATAGAACCTTCGATAAAGCCTACAACGATCTCTCCGTCAGCTCTCGCTACCAATGAATCGTGTTTAAAATCGACTACAGCTGGCCAATATACTATCTCAAGAAGAGGAAGTACCGGTAAGAGTCCTAGATGGAGATTTAAAAGCGACCGATGGCACCCCCAACAATCAGAGAGTTGCATAAATGCTACTTTGACCATTTTCATTCACTCATTTTTTTTTTTGTTTTTTTTTGTATATACGTTTTTATATCTTAAAAAAGTAAGATGTTTTAATTTATTCACAAAATTATTAAAAAGTTCTTATTTCGTTTGGACGAAATTGACTTTAAAAATAAAAAAAGTTCCTAATCACTATAATATTTATAGTAAATATTTTAATGCCTTTTTCAACATTTTCAATGGCTTCATCAAGATCCCACTGTTTTTTATATTAGGCGATTCGGCGTATTCATGACTTATTTCTTCCCATTGTCTATGATCTTTTCCTTTAATATATCTATATATAGTTTATCTTTCACCTTAATGATACTTATAATAAATAGAGCAGGTTCCTTCATTTGACACCATACACGGGCCAATAGGATTTATAGGTGTGCATTTTTTTCTAAATAACTTACATTCATAGGGATATAATTTTCCTACCATAATTAAATGGCAAGAGCAGTCAGGTGGAATATCTTGTGATTTTTCAATTTTTATTTCAAACTTTTTATCAGCATCATACTGCTCATATTTATCTTTTATTTGTAAACCACCGTCAAGAACTCTCCCAATTCCTCTCCAAGGGGAGGATATTGACTCAAAAACGTCATTAATAATTTCTTGAGCTTTCTTATTCCCTTCAGGTTTAACAACTCTAGCGTATTCATTTAATGTTTCATATTTTTTATCTCTCTTTTGTTTTAAAAGCATCAAAATTGCTAGTAGCACATCGTTAGGTTCAAAACCGGCAATTACATTAGGCACCTTATAGCCATCTGAAAATATCTTAAAAGGTGTTAAACCAATTATAGTTGATACATGTCCAGGTGAGATAAATCCATCAATCTTTAGTTGAGATTGACTAATTAATAATTCTAAAGCTGCCGGAATTAATTTAAGGGCACAAATTACTGAAAAATTTTGAGGTGGTTCTGATTGAAGCTCATAACCAATAAGAGGAACTGTAGTTTCAAATCCAATAGCAAAGAAAATCACTTCTTTTTCTGGATTATCCTTTGCAACTTTAATCGCATCATTCGGCCCATAAACAATTCGAACATCTGCACCCTTTGCTTTTAATTCAGCAAGAGAGATATTAGTAGCAGGTACCCTTATCATATCCCCAAAAGTGGTTATGATAGTATCTTTCCGTTTTCCTAATTCTATTGCTTTATCTATGTCGGCTGCAGGGCAAATGCAGACAGGACACCCCGGCCCTGAAAGAACTTCTATTTCTTTTGGCAGGAGTGTTCTAAGACCGTATTTTGAAATTGTATGCTCATGTGTTCCACATACATGCATAAATTTAAGCGGAGTTTTCACTTCTTTAATTAATTTATTAATTGATTTAATAATCTTATTAGTGAATTCTTTACTCCTTAAAATTTTAGTACCTGGGATATCCATTATTATTCTCTTATTTTCATTGTTATCCACACAAATAAAATAAAATACGGAGTATTCTATTAAATTATTAGAACCATTATAGAAATATAAATCAAAAATTTAAATATTCCTAATATTAATTATATAGTAAAATGACAACGAATCTAAAATTAACTCAAAAAATAGAAGAAGATATAATTAAATTTCTTAAGAATTGTGGAGCAAAAAAAATCTCGATTTTTGGTTCTTATGTAAGTGGAGAAGCCACTCCTGAGAGTGACTTAGATATAATTGTTGATTTCGATGAGGGAATAAGTCTATTAGACATAGTTGGTTTTGAATTAGAATTATCTGAAATATTAGGAATAAAGGTGGAATTATTAACAGAGAAGTCTATAAGCCCTTATATAATAGATGATGTATTAGCCGAAGCAAAAGTGATTTATCGTTGATAAAAAAAGATATTGTTTATATATTGCACATTCGAGATGCGATTGATTTGATTCTTGAATATACTAAAGACCTTAATAGAAAAGATTTTAATTCAAAACAAGTTATTCAAGATGCGGTTATAAGAAGAATTGCAATAATTGGAGAGGCTGTTAAAAATATATCAATGAATTTTAGAGAAAAATATTCAGAAATTGCATGGAAAAAAATTGCAGGGATGAGGGATAAAGTAATACATGGTTATTTTAATGTTGATATTGATAGAGTCTGGACAGTGATTATTAAAGATATTCCAGTTTTAAAAAGAGAAATTGAAGAAATAATCAATAAAGAAGAAAAAAATAAAAAAGATTAACAAATTCTTGGAATAGGCTCCCCTAAAGGCATATCAACAAAACGAGTTCCACCAACTATCGTTTTAAGTAATACTCTTTTAGGATTATCTGACTTAACTTCTCCAATTATCTGGGCATCTTTTCCAATGGTGGTAGATCTTATTATTTGGAGAATTTTATAAGCTTGATTTTGATCTACTGATAAAAGAGCCCTTCCTTCGCTCGCTATATTATATGGATCTAACCCTAACATATCACAAATAGCATTCACTTGCTTTTTAATAGGGATTTTATCTTCATCAAGTAAAATACTTACATTTGATTTATTAGCCCAATCATTTAACGCAGCTGCAATTCCTCCCCTGGTCGGATCTTTCATAGCATGAATCGCATTAGAATGAATAAAAGGTTTAAGTCTTTTAGAAATTTCAAGTAACATTGCTAAATCTGATTTTAAATCAGTGGAAATATTTAGACCTTCCCTGCTTGCCATTAAGGCTGTCCCATGATCGCCAATGGAACCTGTTATTAATATTTTATCACCCGCCTTAAGATTTTTGTCCTCAATATTCACACTTTTATCCCTCATTCCAATACCCGTGGTAGTAATTATAATTTCATTTAACGTACCTCGAGGCATTATTTTTGTATCTCCTGCAATTATTGCGATATTAGCTTCTTTAGCTTGTGAATTAAAAGACTTAACAATTTTCTCTAATATATTAAATTCAAATCCCTCTTCGATAATAAATGTGGAAGTTAAAGCAATAGGATCAGCGCCCATCATTAATAGATCATTTACAGTACCGCAAACACTCAATGCTCCCAAATCTCCTCCTGGAAAGAATATGGGATAAATTGTATGACCATCTGCAGTAATAACCAGTTCTTTATCGTAATTAGCTAAAGGAATTGTTGCCCCATCATCTAATTCTTCTACTCCAATACCATTTCCTACTTTTTTAAAAGCTATATCTTTTGTAATGAACTTAATTAATTCTTCTTGTAAAACTCCCCCAGCACCATGAGCTAACCGGATTATCTTTGAGCTCTCGTTCTCGTTCATAATAAAATGAAAGAATGGAAAATTAAAAGAATTTAGGTTATTTTTCAAATGTTTACATATGTGATGCAAAATTTTTTAACTACTTTGCTATTTCATAGGATCTTGTTTTAATACTTCTTTATTAAAAATGGATTAATAATCATATTTATATAACAATCCCCATAATTTCAATCTGTATAAAGATCATATTTTTAAGTGAGTTGTAATGACCATCAATAAAATAGGCTTTGATAATGATAAATATCTAGAAGAGCAGTCCAAAAGTATCTTGGATAGAGCAGCTCAATTTGGAAATAAATTATATCTTGAATTTGGTGGAAAATTGATATATGATTATCATGCTGCTAGGATTCTACCGGGTTTTGATCCAAATGTTAAAATGGAACTCTTAAAAAGACTTAGGGATAAAATAGAAGTTATAATTTGTATATATTCAGGAGATATAGAAAGGAGAAAAATCCGCGCAGATTTTGGAATCACTTATGACATTGATACAATGAAATTAATCGATGATCTTCGAGACGGAGGTATTGAAGTATGCGGAATTGTAGTAACACGCTATAATGGACAGCCTGTAGTAAAACAATTCATGAATAAACTCGAACGTCGAAACATTAAAGTATTTACACACCAAGCAATTAAAGGATATCCTACAGATATTGACTTAATTGTTAGTGAAGAAGGTTACGGAGCAAATCAGTATATTGAAACTTATAAACAGATAGTCATTGTAACTGCACCTGGACCAGGGAGTGGCAAATTAGCAACTTGTCTTAATCAAATATATCACGAACATAAAAAGGGTATGGAGGCGGGATATGCCAAATTCGAAACATTTCCCATTTGGAATTTACCTTTAAAACATCCAGTCAATATGGCATATGAATCGGCTACTGCAGATCTTGGGGATTTTAATCAAGTAGATCCCTTCCATCTTGAAGCCTATAATAAAATCGCTATAAATTATAACAGAGATGTAGAGATCTTTCCAGTAGTCAAAAAAATTATGCAAAGAATTATGGATGAGGATGTCATATATAATTCTCCTACAGATATGGGTGTCAATAAAGCTGGTTTTGCAATTACAGATGATAATTTAGTTCAATATGCAGCACAACAAGAAATGATCCGTCGACATTTTCG
>SDBS01007803.1_pt1 | contig 10374 bp, 23 predicted proteins | sample 2277091 | NCBI WGS metagenome assembly SDBS01 (sample SAMN10404972, study PRJNA504765) | marine sediment metagenome | isolation source: marine sediment core GS10_PC15, 163 cmbsf | place: Arctic Ocean: Southern Knipovich Ridge | collected 2010 | reverse complement strand
CGGACGCAATCTACTGACTCACACGCGCATGCAAGGCATGAAGACCTGCCCGCGAAAGGAGTTGTTCGCTTACCAGGCGGGCATTCGAGTTGATCGAGAATCCCGCCCGATCCGCATTGGTACCGGCGTGCATTTCGGGCTGGACATGCTCGGCGAGGATACCACGCTTGAAGAGGCTGTTGCATTCGTTCGCATTCAGTTCTCCAAAATCACACCGCTATCTGGTTGCGAAACCGAGTATGAACTCGACGAAGAAATCACCGTCCGCATTCTTTGCGGCTATCACTGGCGGTACGAGGGTCTCGATGCAGGCTTATTCGGTGGCAAGGTTGTAGCCTGCGAACAGCAGTTTCGGCTTCCGATTGTCAATCCGCGAACGGGTCGGCACGCCCAGAAGCTCGTGCTGGCCGGCAAGTTCGACAAGCTGGTTGAACCGCCCGATGCTCGCTTGGCGGTCATGGAGCACAAGACCACCGGCGAGAACACCATCGCGCCGGACAGTGACTACTGGCGGCGGTTGCGGTTGGACCGGCAGATTGCTCTGTATTTGCTGGCAGCGCGACGGATGGGTTATCCGGTCCAGGCTGTCATCTTCGACGCCATCAAGAAGCCCGGGCTCTCGCTGAACCAAGTGCCAATTCTGGACATCGAGGGCCTGAAAATCGTCTTGGATGCCGATGGCAACCGCGTCAAAACCAAGAACGGCGCCAAGTGGCGTGAAAGTGCGTCCGCGAAAGACGGCTACGTTCTACGAACCCGCACCGAGACCGTCGAGGAGTTCGGCGAGCGATTCAACAAGGACATGGCCGCACGCCCTGACTGGTACTTCCAGCGCCGTGAGATTGCGTTCACAGAAGCCGACATCCTCGAACTCGAACATGACATCTGGCAGACGCAGAAGCTAATCCTGCACCACCTGAAGCTCGGTGTCTGGCCGGTCGGTGCTACGCCTGGATGCTGCATCACGCCGTATCGGTGCGAGTTCTATGACCTCTGCGCCAACGGGTTCAACCCGCCGGACGCACTCGAATATACGCCTGACGGATACAAGCGTCTCGATTGGGTTCACCCGGAACTTGAACAGGAGAAGACCCATGACCACGAAACCGACAACGGCACCGCCGCCGGCAGAGACGAAAATGCCGCCCTCACCGGTGTCAACATCAGCCAGAAATGCGCCGCAAGCGACCAGCTCCGCACTCAAGCTCAAGCCCCGGAAGCCGGGGAACCTGCCGCCGCGCCTGATTGTCACAGCGGTTGAAGGCTGGGGCAAGACGACGCTCGGGGCGTACGCGCCGGACCCGTTCATTATGATGGCGCCCGACGAAACCGGATACGACACCTTGCTGCAACACAAACTCGTGCCACAGGTTCCGGCCGACATTGTGCGTGGTTGGCAGGACACGCTTAACTGGCTCGATAGTTTGGCACGGAACCCGCAGGGATGCAAGACGCTCGTGCTCGATGCGGTTGGCGGGTACGAGCGACTGTGCCACGAAGCCGTCTGTACTGAGCACTTTGACGGTGACTGGGGCGACAGGGGCTTTATGAGCTATCACAAGGGCTATGATCTTGCGGCGGGCGAATGGCGGAAGCTGCTGGCCCGGCTTGATGTCCTACACAACAAGGGGCTGACCATAGTTCTGCTGGCCCACACCCGCATTAAGACCTTCAAGAATCCGGTTGGCCCGGACTATGACCGCTACGCCTGTGCGATTCACGATAAGACTTGGGGGCCAACGCACAAGTGGGCCGACGCCGTGTTCTTCGGCACGTTCGTTACCGCAATGGTGAACGAGAAGCAGGCCGACAGAACCGGCAAGGGCAAGGCCATCGGCGGCACGCGCAGGGTGCTCTACACCGAACGCCGGGCGACTTGGGATGCGAAGAACCGATTTGGAATGCCAGAGAGTATTGACCTGTTGGGCGGCCCTTCGGCTTCCTGGGGCGAACTCTGGCGGCATATTGAGAAGAAAGGATAGCGATGACACCCGAAGGAACATACCACGGGCTGCTGGTGAAGGCGGAAACGACAGAAGCAGGAACAGGCAATCCACAGATAGTGGTGACGTTCAAGGTGGAACACGTTTGGCGAGACGACGCCTGGTGCCTCGTAGCTGTCGGCGAGCGCCGTCTTTTCATGGCGCTAACGGACAAGGCGCGACCCTACACCGCAGACAAGCTCAAAGCGCTTGGGTTTGACGGCAGGTTCAGCTCACCTCGATTCAGTAAGGAGGCGATAAACGAAGGCGTCCAGCTACTATGCAAGCACGAAACGTACAACCAGCAAACGCGCGAGAAATGGGAACTCGCAGACTGGGGCGGGGGTGGTAGCGGTGAGCCCCTGGCCGCAGACCCTCTTCGGGCGCTGGACACCTGGTACCAGAGTCTACAGGACCAGGCAGCCAAGCCCGGCGGTCAGCCGACCACGCCGCCGCCAGCCGGGATGACGCCCGAGGAGGTTGACAAGGACATCCCTTATTGAGAGACCCCCCCAATGAGCCTGTACGAAATACCAACCAAGAAGGGGTCCGCCTTTGTTGACCCCTCGGTCGTGACCTTCGTACTCGACGTCGAAATCAACGCCGAAGTTCCGATTCGCGGAGTCTACCTGTATGAACGGGGCGTATCCGACATGCGTTTCGTCGAGACGGAAAAGACCGCGGCCGAGGTCGTCGCGCTGCTGGAGGCGGCCAGCTCCGTCAAGGCACCGGGGCGCGAAGAAGTACTCATCATAGACGACACAGGAACCGTGCGGAGCCGCAAAGCGATACTCATCGCCGGGCTGAGGCGGATAGCCCATCGGCACCTTGATGATTGGCTTGGTACCCTGACCCCCGCGGCGTTCGCTCAAGACGTCCTGCGTGACGCTGGCGTGGCCGACGCAGAGCCCGAACAGGAGAGCAAGACATGAAGGTTGCCAAGTTCTGGGTGGTGTATCTGCTCGGCGAATTCAGTGCCCCCGCCCAGAGCAGCCATTTAAGTGAGGAAGCGGCCGACGACGAAGCCGCCCGGCTTGCCCTCAAGCATCCTGGCGACACGTTTGTCGTGCTGGAGGCGAAGCGAGCCTGTAGCGTCAAGGGGCCGGCGGTATGGGTGGACTGTGGGTCGGGCTTGCGGATCCCCGATGCTGACGAGTGCCAGGACAGGGCTTGACGCCGGGCCTGCGGGCGGGCATGGAGCCTAGATGATGTGCCAAGAACGCATGGAGCTGATTTTGGATGCAGCGGATGCACGGGCCGTACATCAGGCGTTTGCGGCCATGCAACTTTGCCGAGACAAGGACGGGGTGATCTTGGCGGACGGTGATTCTAACCTGGCGGGCGCCATGGTCGCTGAAATGGTCCGGGACTGGCTAGAGTATCGAGCCATCTTTCAGGTTGACCCTGGGCCTGCGGGCGGGTAGGGTGCGAGGGATGAAGGAACGAAAGGCCTTTCAAGATGACCATCAACCACGAATCCAGCCGGGGGCGGGTAGCCGGTAGCCGCAAGGCCCGGACCGTTACCTTTCACGGCTTCATCTGCCCGTCCCCGGCGGGTCCGTGGGAGTCTCGAGGATGGCCCGACAATTTATGAAGCTGTATTGTGATATTCTGCCCCGCAAGGATCTGACGCCAGCCGCGAAGATCGTCTACACGGTCATCGTCGATGCGATGCGGGATAAGGGCGTGGCCTGGCCTGGCTTCCGAAGCGTGGCCACCGACACCGGGCTCAGCACGTCAACGGTAGCAAGGCTGGTGGTCAGGTTGGAAGCCCTGGGGCTGCTGGTCGTTGAACGCGACAGCAAGGGCCGTCCCAACCGATACACACTACCCTTGACCACCGTACCTAAAATCGGTACGGGTGTACCTGTAGATGGTACGGTTTCTGATCCGCAAAGCGCACCTATTCTGGACGACACCGTACCTATTCTAGACGGAGGTGTACCTAAAATCGGTACGGAAGCGCACCCAAAATCGGTACGTATTCAGACCAGACAACAGAAGCAGAAGAAGAAGCAGATAAAGGCGCCCACCTTTTCCTGGAAGGAAATCCAACCCAACGTCAAGGGCACCTGCCTGGACACCCCGGAGTTTGCTGAGACCTGGGCCGCCTGGGTGGCCCACCGCCGGGAGATTCGGAAGCCCCTGACTGCCACCACCGTCACCCGGCAACTGAAGCGGCTGAAGGAGTACGGGGTGGACCTCGCCACCCGGACAATCGAGCACAGCATCGAGCAGGGCTACCAGGGATTCGACCAGTTATGGCTAACCGCCAACAAGGCGCCCGGTTCCGGGGCGCCGGCCGACCGACCTGGACGAGTGCGATGTACCAACGGACGCTATGACAACATTGGCAAAATCCTTGAGTGACGGCGAGAGCGAACTGCGGTGCGTTCTCGTACCCGGTCCGCCCGCTTGGCTGCACAAGCCGCGCTCCAAGTACCGCACCCGCGAGGGGATTGACCCGCGGCTGCGAGCCGACATCCGGCGATGCGTGGCCGGTGAAGCCGACTGGCCCCTGCTGATCTGGGGCGCTGCCGGAAGCGGGAAAACCTGCGCGGGGCTCTGCATGGTCGATAGCTTCGGTGGCTGGGCTGTGGATTTGCCCGACCTACACGACCTTGTGCTCAAGGCACGGGCGCGGCTGCTTTTCAACAGCGGGGGGTTCGCCGAGACCCTGGGTGGAATCGGTGGTGTATGGGACACATGGAGACGGGCCTCGCTCACCGTGCTCGATGAGGTTGGCCAGCGCGAGCCGACCGACGCACAGTACGACACGTTGAAGCGGGCACTTGACTTGCGTGAGGGATTGCCGGTGGTGGTAATCTCGAACCTTCCGATGCCGAAGTTGAAGCGTGTCTACGATGACCGAATCGTGTCGCGCCTTTCGGCGGGTACGGTTGTCGGTCTGACGGGTGACCAGCGGTTGAAGGATAAGCAGTGACGCCCCGCAGGCGAAACAAGAGACGATATCGCTCTGAGGAGAATGAAACATGGCCCGAGAAAGTTTGGCGGACTTCAAGAAGAGGGTCTGCGGCGAAGCCTACGGCCGTCAACCAGACGGCAAGACATGCGTTAGTTGCAACAAGGTGCCTATGCAGAACGTAAACATGCAGACTGAGGCTGGCTGGCAGGAGTTCCGCATCAGCGGACTGTGTGAGAGCTGCTTCGACGCTTGTATGGCGGACGACGAAGATGACGCTGGCTAAGTCCTCCGAGCGGGCGCAGCAGGAGGTGCCGTTCTGATGAGTGAGGCAGACGATTCTTTGTACGGGGCGCTGCGCCACCTTGACGATTGGCTTCGTATACGACGCCAGTGGTGGGAGGAGCAGAACTACACGCGGGAGCGGGAACTAGAGGAGCGAATGAAGCGACACCAGGACCTGCTTGCAGGGACTCTGCGTCGCTACGTGCTGGCCGTCGTGCGCGAGGAGGCTGAATGATGTGCCTGACAACGATTACAGACCCCGAGCCTGATCCTAACACAAAGGGCCTCGGCGAGAAGGTGTTGCAGCAGTGCGATGGCCAACTGTTTAGCCTGTACTACGGCCCTGGGCCGGAACTCATAATCGAAGAGCCCTGGGTCGTGGGCACGTGGTACACCGCAGGCGAACACGTGGCTCACGATGCCAGCGGTAGAGACTACCGTGCCGGGATACACATATTTTGTGACCGCCTCCAAGCAGAAAGCTGGAGGAGCAACGACATGGGCTATGACATCGTTGTGCGAAAGGTCGAATGGCAGGGCTTAATCTGCCGCGGCAGACAGGAGGGCCTTGACGTTCTCGTGGTCGAGCGTGCCCGGCTGCTGGAGGAGTAGTGATGGCGACGAGAGTGATGCATAAACGGAAAGGTACCACCACACTCCTGTGGGGTCCATGGACGTGGTACAAGACGGTATGCGGGATTGACCCTAGCGGTATCCCAAGAACGGCGCTGCATTGGGCTAAGGTCACCTGCAAGAACTGCCTGCGGCTGCGGCCGAAGAAAGGAAAACGATGAAACCGAAGAAGAAAGTGGTGAAGGGAACAAACTTCCCTAGCACTATCTATGTCGAGCAGGTTGACAGCACCCTGCTTCCGCGCCGAACTCCCGAGGAGGTAGTACGCAGCTTCGACGAGGATGAAACCGCGGTCACCGTTGGCGTCTACGAACTGAGCCACATGGCCCGCGTCACCACCGAGGTCAAGCTGACGGTCTGCGGGCCGAGCAAGGCCGGGAAGTGAAGGAGAAGTGAGACAATGTTACACCCGCGCGATATCCTAATCATCCTCGACGCGCTGTCGGACAAATACGGTCCGGGCTACAGCGACGACGAGGCTGTTGGTCGGCTACAGGCAAAGCTATCCATAATGCTGGAAGCCAAAACGAAAACCGAGGGGCAGTTGAGGCGTAATGCGGCGGCGGCACGGCAGTCCTGGCCCGCGTAGTGAGGTGACCGATGACATGCACAATGTTGAGCACAGGTTACTGGCATGTTCGATGGAATCCTAATCAATGGGTGCAGTGGCCGAAAGGGCGCCAAGCAACTCTGGGGGATGCGTTTGGATGGGTTACGCTGAAAATGATAGAGAGGGCCAACATCGCGGCGGCGGCGTGTGGGAAACGCATGGGAAGGGCATCAAGAGTTCTGGCCTCTACTGGATGTCCTCCAGCCAGCAGTCGGTTCGACTCCGGCCCGCCGCAATAGTGAGGTGAAGCGATGACACAAGGCAAAGTAGGCGAAGCGGCCGTACCTTACGCAGCCCTTGAGGCCGAGAACGCCGAGCTGCGGGCGTCGCTGGAAGCCCGGCGGGCCGTGGTCAGAGAGGCAGCGGAATACGTCTGGATGCTAGACGCCGGTTACGACGTCCTCGCGTCGGATGTGCTGGACCTACTGAAGGCCGCTGTTCTCGCCCTCGACAAAAGAAGGAGGCTGGCGATGGCAAAGCCACGTAAGGCATTTGAGGTCAGAGTCGAACCCACGGCTGAGAACATAGCGGCCTTAGAAGAAGAGGTCGTCAAACTGCGGCTGGTGTTGGACCGCAGCGATAGATACATAGCATCTCTTGAGGGTGGGGGCGCCAAGCTGTGGGCGAAGCTGGAGCAGGCCTATGCCGAGGCGGCGGTGATGCTGGAGGCGCTGGAGATGGCCGACAGGTGCGAAGGTGACTACTGCTCGCAGTGTGATCGTGAATCCCGCCGAGACCATGATGTGGACTGCAAACTGCGTATAGCCCTTTCCACTGACCTCGCCGTGCAGGCCCGCCACCTGCTCGACGTGGTGGGCAGAGCGCGGAAACTAGAGGAAGTGCTGACGCATGAAGAACTTCGCGGGCACGCCAGCACACAGGCAGTCTATGACGCCCACTTCAACCTCATCGGCGCGCTGGCGGTGTACGACGATAAGGGCAAGAAGAAACAGACCGATGGTTAACGAAGCGAACATACTGGCTGTGGTGTTTAGGGCACGGGCGTTTGCTTTCGCATATGCTGAATCCGACCTAACCATTACCAGGACACGCGGGGAGACGAAGCGTGTTCAAGCAGATCGGCATGCGGCGTATAAGGAACTCGTTAGGGCGCTCGCCGACCTAGACAAGCAGGAGCAGACCGATGGCAACAGGTGATGTGTGGTGTGTGGGCTGGAGAATGGACCAATCCGGTCCTACCCGTGTGGGATGGTGTGCGACTGCGACGGGGAGAGACTTTGATGAAGGAATGAGCCAGGTGAAAACGCGGTGCGATCACTATATTAGCTTGCCGCTTGGCTGCGAAAAACGAGTTCCGACATGCGACTGGTGCTTGAAGCTTCTGGAGAAGGCCGATGGCGAAGGATGATGTGTGGTGCGTGGCCTGGGAAACGTATGGGCACGTTACGGCGGGCCGTTATGTATACGGTGCTCTTGCGTGGTGTGCTACCGCGACGCGCAAGGCGCATCAGGAGGGGAAGACGTTTGTGGAGACTCTCTGTAACCGCCAGGTTGCCGTCCCGCGTGGCAGCGAAGAACGGATACCAACTTGTGCGATGTGTCGCGCAGCATTGATGAAGGAGCAGGCCGATGGCGAAGGATAAAGGCCGGGAGTGTACCCGCTGCCGCAGAGTGGGCCTGTTGACGCTATCGTTCTCAACACCCGGCAGCAAGCAAACACCTGACCTGTGTACAAGCTGTTTTCAGGAAGTCGTACGCGAGGTGTCGGCTAGAGCGCGTCGGCGACTCAAGGAGGATGAAACCGATGGCGAAGAAAGCTAAGCGGCTCGGCTGGGGCTGGGTGAATGGGCGGGGGCAGTTCGTAAAGAAAGACCTCGGCGCATTTACTTGGGGCGAAGGCGATTATAGCTTAGCCGTAACACGCAAGCGCGACACCGAGGATTCCAGAGCGCCCGGCGAGCGTGTCGTCCGCGTGGAGATTCGGGAGGTGTGAGGTGATTGTTCTCGGCATAGACCCCGGTACCCGTTGCGGTTGGGCATTGCGACGACAGGATGCCAGCTATGTGAGTGGCGTGTGGAAGCTTGCTGTTCTGTCTGGTGAGGGGGACGGGATGCGCCTAGTGCGGTTGAGCCGGTTTCTTGAAGCATTGCTGCCCGCGATGGTGGACCTAGTGGCCTATGAGCGGGTTGCTTCCCACAGAGGGGTTTATGCCGCCCATGTGTATGGGGAGATTACCGGCGAAATCAAGCGGGTCGCCGAAGGGCATCGCGCTGCGGGAATCACATACGTCGGCATTCCGGTCGGCACCTGGAAGAAGGCTGCGGGCTGCAAGGGCAACTGTTCGGGTGAGACCGCCCTGCGAGCGGCCGAGGCGCGATGGCCGGAACACACGTTCGCAACCGACGACGAAGCGGCGGCTCGGTGGATTGCCGAGTGTGCACACGCTACCTATGCGGAGACGCAGAGTAATGAGTAAGGTACTGCGCAGCGAAATACGCCAACAGTATATCCAGTTGAGGGAATCTCCATACGGAGAGGGTGCGTACGAGATATGGCTTGGCGTAATTGACAGTGATGATCAGGTTCGGCCGTGCGTACTTCCCACCGGGGAAGAGGCGGATGAAGCGGCTGTTGCGCTGGCCAGTGCTATAGCTGAAATAGTTGCGGACTTCTGCAAGCGGCGCGGGATTGTTGCGGAGACGCGGGGCGATGGCTGACACGAAGATAGACTGGGCGACGAAGGTCTGGAATCCGGTGACGGGCTGCACGCCGGTCGGTGCTGCTTGCGACAACTGCAAGGATCCATTTCAGGTTATGCTTCATCCCAACCGCCTCGGACAGCCCTTGTGCTGGCGAAAGCCGCAAGTGGTGTTCGTCAACTCAATGGGCGACCTGTTTCACGAAGAGGTGCCCCTTACCTTTGTTTCGCAAGTTCTCGATCGCATAGGCACGCCGTTATGCTCGCATCACAAGTTCGTGGTGCTTACGAAACGGCCGCAGCGCATAGGCGAGTTCGTGGACTGGGCTTGTGGTGATCCCTGGTGGCTCCATTCATGGCCGGAAAAGTCCATACCCAACCTCTGGATCGGCGCGAGCGTCTGGGATCAAGAGTCGGCGGAGCGGGCGCTTCCCTATGTTCTGAAACAAACGCTCGGCCACCCGATCCTGTGTGCCGAGCCGCTGCTGGGGTCGATAGACACGAACCTGCAAGGGCTTGAATGGCTCATCATGGGCTGCGAAAGCGGTCCTAAACGGCGCGACTGTTCGGATTCGTGGTTTCAGAAGCTCTTGCGCGAGGCGGGGGCACTCTGCATTCCAGCATTTCTCAAACAGCGTGTGCCCTTGCTGGGAAACTACGTCTCCCGCGACCCGAGCGAATGGCCGCCCGACCTTCGCGTGCGTCAATTGCCGTGGGCTACATCGGAGGTTCCCCAATGCTAACCCCCAGCGAACGCAGACAGCTCGAGCAGTGGATCATCGACAACGACAACCGGCTGTCGGAGCAGAACGCCAAGACGGGCGACGCGTTGGCGCAAGCATGGGAGGCGCTTGACTTTTATTTCACGGAAGACCTGTACGGCAGGACGCGCCGTCGTCTACGGGACGCGGGGATCATACTGAAGCACTGGGGCTGGAAGCCGCGTAAGCGAAAAGTCGCGCCGAGTCGGCTTAAGCGGTCTAACGATGTACCGAGACAACAACTGCTAGCAAGCGGCTCCGCGCGGCCGGAAACCTTGAAGGGAAAATCGAAATGAGCGAGCATTGCGGCGACTGCGGATCACGACTCTGCGGTCATGGCATGTGTCCAGAATGTCGGCCATGCCGCGAGTGCGGAGGTGGAGATCGCACGGACAAGTATCCGGTTCGGGAGTATGAAAGTGAATCAGAATATCCGCCGAGCCACGAACCATATGCGCCCCCCGCCTGCCCGCCGGAGCTAGAGGGGGAATGGTAATGGCAATAGCGAGCGGCCCCGCGC
>SDBS01007802.1_pt1 | contig 10377 bp, 9 predicted proteins | sample 2277091 | NCBI WGS metagenome assembly SDBS01 (sample SAMN10404972, study PRJNA504765) | marine sediment metagenome | isolation source: marine sediment core GS10_PC15, 163 cmbsf | place: Arctic Ocean: Southern Knipovich Ridge | collected 2010 | reverse complement strand
ATTATGATATATTGAATAGTGTTCGAGGGGGTATGTTTATAAACTAGGCGCCTGTGGTTCAGTGGATAGAACGTCGGCCTCCGGAGCCGAAAGTCGCAGGTTCGAATCCTGCCAGGCGCACCAGCAATCCCTTTACTATAAAGTGTTTCACCACTCACTCTTTTCAGTCACTTTCTTAATTTCCCCTCTTGTGACCAATTTGTGACCAGTCTTTTACACAAAATGTCCAGAGCTATTAAGCTCCTTCCTACAAATTCTTTCTTTCCATCCTGTTTCTCTGAATCTATTCTTCAATTCTCTTCGATAATCCCTGAAGAAGCTGTTCATATGAGATTTCCATTTTACAAAAAGGATGACATAATCATTTTGCATTGACAAGACAACAAAAAATCTTTGACAATACGTGAGAAATACAGAATAATAAGGAGCTGAATTCATATATTTCATCAGGAAATGGAGGAGGTTCAAGGACTATGAACGATAGTTCAAATATGGTCTCATTGGACGAACCTACATGGGATGACCTCACACCTCAGCAATTTGAGCGCTTTACCTACGAATTGGTTCGCGGAATGTCTTTTGAGCAAGTACAGATACGATCTGGGACAGGTGATGGTGGTGAGGACGTTACCGCTTACCACTTACCTATGTATCCCAGTATAGCTCCGGTTAGCAGAAAGTGGGTGTTCCAATGCAAGAAGGCTAAGCGAATTGCACGAATAGGAATTACCCAGGAGCTCTCGCATTTTGTTGGACAAGACATCGACACTTGGGTACTCGTTACAACCGCCAAGCCCACGACGCAACTAAGGCAATGGCTTGACAGATTAAGCAGTTCCCGCGAATACCGCTTTTACATCCAAGCCTGGTGGCGAATGGATCTTAATCTCTTCGTTCGTAAGTATCGCACCTTTCTGATCCAGAACCTCCCACCACACATCATTGAGACTCTCCGGCTTTTTGAGTATCTGAAATATTCACGCCCAACCGCACTTGATGTTGTTCTCGCAAAATGCAGAAACTTCACAAACACACAAGTACGTCGTTTTGCTCGATCCAAGTATATCAAGGGACTTTACGTCCATAGGAAATCCCAGGAGTTCCTTGGTAAGTTTCACTCCCCTGAGGCGCAATTAGCAAAACGATTCAAAGCACGTCTAATTGACGTAATCGCGCAATTAACGCTCAATATGACTGAGGCTATAAACGCCCTCAGTTCGTTAAGGTCTGCGTTAAAGCAATTTCCAGTGCCAAAAGCCCTCGCCGTAGCCGACGGACTTCTCAGCTCCTGTAAAACAATACAGGTTTCTCTCGACAATTTACTTAGTAACGCCCACTCACTTTCTGATATCACACTCCTTGACCAGCAATCACATCATGCAGCCATGATTGAAGCGGTTCATGTTACCATCACTTTAATTAAACGGGCAGTAGGAACAGAGGCGTTTGAAAAACTATCGAAGTCTCCTCAAAAGTGGATTAAATCCGTACCAGGGAGTTCCCAAAAGCGTATTATTGTTTTACTGCAGCAGACAACTAAGCGACTAGCTTCATGTGGCGTCCTAGGATTTAACACTGTTCTGTCCCGATTGAGAAACACCTTAGCTGAGATTGAAAGAGCTTTGCGTCATTGTGTTATCATCATTGATAGAGCTGGGGGCGGCAAGACGAGTCTTTTATGTGATTTTGCATTAGCTAAATCAACAGAGGCGCCTACTGTGCTTTTATTTGGAAAGGAGACCTATCAGCACTCGAATAGTCTAATTCAAAAAATCGAGGGGATCGTGGCTGAGGCATTGGAGCCAACAGAGGTGGACCCAATGGAAGTCCTCGATAAGCTTTTGAAGCCTGTGGGACTTTTCTTGAACGTCTTCATCGACGGAATAAACGAAAATCGACGAATCTCTGAGTTAGATTCATCCTTGATCGGATTCCTTGAGTGGTCAAAATGTCACCGTATCCGTGTAACAATCACGTGCCGTGACATTTATTGGGACTTTTTTGACTCTGATAAATGGAAAGATTTTATCTATGATGTTCGAGAGAATGAACTATACCAGTTCACGATTGAAGAGTACGTCAAAGCACTACCTCTTTATATGGAACACTTTCACATAAAGTGTGAATTAGCTGAATCAGCTTTAGATACGTGTCGACATCCGCTACTTCTTCGTTTCTTTTGCGAAGCCTACGGCGATCCAGATGGAAGTGGTGTGAGACTAGGGAAAGTTCGAGACATTCGTCTGAAGGAACTATTTGACGAATACTACAATCGCAAGCTGGAACAGATACGTCTCTCCTTGGGGCATAATAACATTGATGCGGCATCACGGTTTCTACTGGGTCTGGCTGATTATCTGTACAGAAAGACCTCAACAAGTTTATTAACTTATGAGATAGAGGGTGCTACGGGTTATTCGGACACTAGCACTAAAGATTCAATGTATTTGAGATTTTTGGATGAAGACATAATCCTTGAGGAGGATCCAATAGAGCAAGGTGATGCCCGTCGTGTGTCCTTTGTTTATGAGGAGTTCATGGAGTATGTTCTAGCGTTATCCTCTATCGCTAGATACCACAGAAGAGAAAGTAAAGACATTTATGGGATATTTGGCGAGCTTAGGAAAATTGTTGTTGATTGGGTAAATGCTCGTGGTGTAGTTGAATATCTGGTGATAATGCTACTTGGAGGCGAAACACATAGAGACGTGAAGGATGGATTCCGGCTCCTGAAAGAGATGATGCTCTCAGGTAGACCGTGGGTTGGAGCATTTTGGTCGGCAGTCGGTAAGTTACCTGACAAAGTTGTGGATTCGCGTCTCTTTGATCTCTTATATCCGGCTCTTTGTGAGACACAGGGCAAATCTTGGATAAGGAACGCTTTGCTTACAATGTCAAGATATAATGTGCAGACAGGAGAGCGACTCGTGTCTGCATTACTGTGGTCTGCGACGCTTCCAAATGTGCTACGGTGGGCGCAGATTGAGAAGTTATCAGATATGAGCAATGCTAACCTAGACGCTCTGGCTAATCAGCTGACAACAGCATTACAGAAGCATGAGACGTATGGTTACCTTGAAGTTGTTCACACTGATCAACTGTTACAGTGGGTCTTGCTTTGTGTGAATACAAGTATCGGTGATAGAATACGAAAGTCCATTAGACTGAGAGGAAAGCCTGGCCGAACTGACTTTATCGGTTTGATGCATATAGTGCGTGATCTATTTCCGGAACAACAGGCATATCTTCTCAACGGGCTGTTTCATACGGACAATAAAGTAGCTTCATTCTGTGCTAACAGAATACGGTTTGTAAAGAAAGGGCGACCGGCTATTGCATTCTTGTGTCAGAGGTTGGCTAGTGTTGAGAAGAGGAGTTCGATCAGAAATATTCTCCTCAATTCAGCCGAATGGATGATTGCAGGGCTTTGATCTAGTAAAATTAAGAGGGAAACAAAGGGGAAACTACTAAGACATTTGTTTTTCCTATGGAATCTTACCAACTATGTTCGAGAAAAAATGAATATACTAATGCCATGAATACTGGGGAAACTATTACACTAGGCCCTAATGAAGAATATCTTCGGAATATGAGAGAGACATGAAACTAAGGATTTTAAAGGGATCTATAAGGAAAGACCTCCACCCACAGAAAGAAAGATAGCTGAGCTCATTTATGATGGTCTGCGCAAAACAAGATACAGAGGAAGAACGAAATCCCGTCTTCAAGCCTGATTTACCGCATCGGTAAATCTTAGGAAAATTTTCGAAGAACAGCAGGAAAGAAAAGGTAACATCGGATATAGCAGAGGCAATTCCGGTACCCACGTAGGCAAATAGTCACTGTGGTCGCCGATTTTTCGCAATAAGGGGGTGAGCCTCCAAACGCTATAAAAAAGGCTCGCTCATAATCATAACAAACAAAACTTTTGAATAATGGATAGCTATCCTTTCTGATGACGTATTAGCTTGTGCCCTATCATAGATAGGATTGTCCATTATCCAACAATTGTTATGATTAAAAGGCATAGTTACAGAAAGAGGAATCTCAAAAAAGGGGGCGATAGGAAACTAGCCCTTTGAAGGATCTGGGTATGCAAAAAAGTCTGGTCTTGTCTCTGGACTTTTATTGGCCTTTGACGCAGCCAATCTGTCCGAAGAGGCTAGATTGAGTTCATGGTTAACATCTTGTACGGGATAAACGAAGGGTGGTTGAACTCAGATTCAGGTTTTGATTCGGTTTCGGGCCAAGTATCCATAATGATTGTGGTAAGAAAGTGGGTAAATTTGATCTCCGAGAGTTTTCGCGTAGAGTATGTGAGTACGCACAGTGACTTTCGCGAAAGAAGATTTGAAGGAAGCTGGAGGTAGCCAAATGAACGCCAATATTAGTGTGTCGACTGCCAGTACAGGTCTGTTTATCTTTGGGCAGGGCTCTGAATGGTTCTGGATAATGGTGCAAAGTATCGTTGTAGTTGTTACCCTTTTGTTCATATACCGCCAGGTAAGATTGAGTAGATACGGTAACATGCTTGACACTATGCTTAAATTTCGCACGTTTTGGAGAAGTGACACTATGATGAAGGATAGAAAGATTACTTGCCAAAACTACCAGAATCAGAGTACTTCGATAGGCAAAGCTGAAGGTGAAGTCTTGGGGTTCTTTGAAGAAATAGGACTGTTGGTGAGAAAAGGCGTAATCTCTGTGGAGTTTGTATGGGAATGCTACAGCTACTACATTGAACGCTATTGGGCTATGATGAAGGAGAACATAAGGGAATATCGTAAATTTACTAAAGACGAAACCTGGTTTGAACATTTCCAGAAACTTAAAGAAAGAATGCAAATATTTTCGGAAAAACGAAATGCTTCGTCACGCCCGGTAGAAAAGGAAGAGATCCAGAAATTCATCAAAGGGGAATGCGAAACATAGAACGTCTGAAAATGTGGCGCCAATGCCTTATAGGATAATTCAAATTAGAAAAATGTATTGGCGAATATCGTGCTGTCTTACCAGCCTTGCCTAGTTCTGTCTGAGCATTACATTTCACGACCGTAGAAGTTCTGACAAGAGTTCAAATGCGGTCGATTTGGGGAGGTGTGAATACGACTTTTTCATTCGCGCAACATGATTCCCGGTGTTGGCCGTATTCTTCTTCAGGGGAAATCTCGCGTCTAGTCCAAAGTAATTCTCTGATTTTTGTACTCCTGCCAGTTTTCTGAAGCGACAAGAATGTTCTATGGTTCGCTCTTCCTCTAAGGTATCTGGTTCTATCTTTTAGGGCACGATTGAGCGCCTCAACTGCCTTCTCGTTTCTTATACTCCCAAGTGTAAGTGCTGAATTTGGGTTAGCGTTGCCTCATCGGCTATTGTACCTGAATGTCGTAGATTGGGATTTCTATGTCTTCTTCGAAAAAAGTCCTAATAATGTCCTGCCGGGCGCACAAGGAATCTCCCTACTACAAAGGCTTCCAGTCTCCACTCCTTTGGCCACTTGGTTAGCCTAACCGATTTGTGACCAAATTGTGGCCATCCTCTTCCCCAAAGTATCCAGAGCTGCCTTTTTGTGCTCTGGAGAAAGATGGGCGTATCTCAGGGTCATCTCAAAGCTCTTGTTGTAAATGTCAAGTACTTTTCCAGTGCTTCGGTAAGGTAATTTCCAAACGGAATAATGGCCTCGCGAGCAGGTGGTCGGAGGTTGGAAGTGCTATGCAGACATAATCCTCTAGGATCCAGATTAATCACTCCTGAGATCGGGCTCAGAGGGGCCATTGATATGGCATAGTTGAGAATGATTAGATGGTTAGCGCGGGACATCTTGTGACTAATTTATCGAGAGATACAGATTCATACAAATGGGTACAAATTGACAGAAAGGAAGAACGTGAGGAAAAATTGACTAGTCCTTGCTTTTTTTTCTCTCGAGGCTTCTTTCGAGATTCACTCTTTTTGGATCTTAAGTCTATTGCGTCTACCATTCCGCTACTCCGGGGTTAGAATAACAAGCCCTACCGCACATAATAAATTCAACGAAGCTGTCTCCATCGCCGAAATATTATCGAGCAGCTCAAAGCCCCAATTGCCGAAGTCGCCAGAAAACGGGGAATATTCACGGACACCACAACCCACCCTCTGCAGATGATATGCATCGACCCTCTCCAGAGCCAGATTAACACTGCGGAAATAATTAGCCAACCTATGAGTACCACGATTTGACATAATTCTGATGTTCAATCCATTATGTTTCTGCTCTAAATACTGGACTCTCAAATGCGCTCCAAGAGCCAACTTTATTTCAACTCCCCCTTATGAAGCTAATCCCCTACATTGCTTGAGATTGCTCCCTCTGACGCTCATAGAAGCCCAGGTAAGAAGAGGATGAATTAAGGTGTAGTTCCAATCAATTACAGGGTTCGGCTACACCCAAGCCTGATACCGTAGTTAATAATAAGATGGCTGCAAACAACTATTACTACAATCCACATAGCAGCTAGTTGTTTATGATTAAATATCTCTTTCATTGCCAATGGTCTCCTCTAATCCCCTGTAGTGAAGCAGTTTCAATCTAATTTCGCTTTTTATGTCTTTTGCGAAATTAGAAATCGAGTTCGAGAAGCTCTAACGCTTTAAGACGAATAATCTCTCGTCTGACAACAGAGTATCGCATTTTGCCCCGCTTCTGTGCGCTGAGAGGCTGAAAGCAAGCCAAGTCACAAAAGACTCACTGACCTGCCCCCACTAATAGTGCCACTTGTCAAATTAGAGTCAACGGAATAATAGCCTCGGGAAAAGGTCCCTTACATATTGTCGCTATTTTAGCATCGAGCATAAAAAGGTCAAAAAGGGAAGTGAAGAAAATAACTCTATATCCTTTTCTGAAAAGCAATACAAACATTCTAGCCTTACCTTACACAATATCATTTGTGTCAGGCTGTTAACAGAATTTACTTGTTTCAAGTTTGAGAACTTAGACTTGACAAAAGGTATGTTTTTAAGAGAGATTTTTTGTATAGAATCAATTCGGAAGGCAGAAATAATCAAACTGTTTCCCTTTAAAAGAGAAAGGAGAAATCCTAGACAGAGATAGCTACTTCTTTTTTCTGCTAAATGAGAATTTTGATTTTGGGGGAAAGTGGTGAATGTCTTGCTTTTATGCAGAAGAGGACAAATTCTTACCGGGGAGAAATCAAATGTTTTTCACTTGTATATAACTTTGTTCCCCGGTAAGTTGGGGCTTCTTAGGCGTCTTGGAACCCTTTTCATTCACTCGCTCCATTCGTGCCTATTAAGTTCTCATTTAGGTTTTTGCACAGTGCTGTTCTAGGGCTCTTACAGTCTAATGAACTTGCCGAAGTCTTTGGTTGTAGTGGGAGCAGCCTTATTCTTTATCTTCTCCAAGTTCTTCGTGATTTTTTCAAGTTCATCTTTCCGGAGCCTTGTCAATAAATCGTCGAATGCTCCTTCTGCTACTCGAAAAGTGCAGCCTTCGAAGATAGTCTCCACGTGCTCTTCTCCTACATAAACTCTCTTCTTTCTTCCACCCATGTAAGAATCGAGAGTATACCGATTCCTCTCCAGGTAATCTTTGCTGTAGCAGGTAATTTCTTCTCTTTTCAGCTGACGCTTTCCGGCAAATTCTTCGCTATACATAATATGTGGTTTCGGGAAAATGCTACCGACGATCTTCACTATGTTTTCTTTAACCATTACACTGAGATAGGTACCCTGACAATCTCCAGAGCACATCTGAACTTCGGGGAACTCTTTTTTCTCCGGGCAGTCACCTTCTCCTAGAAGAAGCTCTATATAGAATGTCCCGGTGTCTTTGAAAAAAAGTGCCTTAACTTCTCGTTTACTAATCTGCATCTTGAAATATAAGGACCTCCATAAATTCCTATTGAATTGTGCAGCAGAATAATTAACTCTATTAGATGAGCTTTTGTTAGTGCTGTTTAACAAGCCTTTCTTAATACTTGGTCTGGACTTATCTCTTCACTATTCTCAACACTGAGATACGGGCATTTTGTTTGATATTTATGCCCTGGTATCCAACATTCAAAGGCATGAAAGAAAGTTTTTCTTGAGGTGTCATAATCCGAAGAGGATGAAAACAACCGTTCTGTAGAAGTTCTTGTCGGGACTCCAGGATAGCAATCTCTTTCTCCTTTAACTCCATCCGCTCATTGAACTCAACAAGGTATATGCCCTGATTAAGATTCCACCATCCATATTTATCTTCTGTGAGCTTCTTCTTGGGAAGCAGAGGCTTTCTTTTTGCCAGGTTAAGTTCACTACCGCCAAAATCCAGACTGCCTTTTCCATCCAAAGAGTAGATCTGTTTCACGGTAAGATAGACCTTATTTTCTCCTGTCTGCGTATCTTCATGAATCAAGTTTTTGATTCTATCAGCAGCTTCAGATTCTGGAACAAAAGAAACAGCCATTGTGCACCTCCTCCTAATCTTGTAGACTTTGGTTTTGTAAAACTACTCCCTTTACTGGATCAAGCTTTATTCTTGCCCCACAATCACATTCAACGACACTGCCAAATTGAAATAGAGTCACTTCATATTGGTGCTTGCATTTGGGACAGATTATTGCCATCTATTTGTCCTGACAAGTCGCTGCTGCAAATTTGACTTACCTATTCTCCCTTTGTCCTGCTCTCAATAACCTTGGCCATCCGATAGGCCTCTTTGCCGACTGAGAGTCTGTTTCGGGCAAGAGTGATGACAGCTATCCCTGTCAGAGCAAAGACAACGCCCAGGCCTTGAGAAAAAACAGACAGCATTCTAACCTGGAAGACAGCTAAGTTCCCAGGGGCAACTGACAACACATACTCTGCAATACCAAGGTTTGTAATATACAAGTATATGCCTATTCCAGTTGGAATCAGTATCGCTGCCATGATAATGATGAGCCAGAGCAGAATCGTCTCAGTTTTGTGCTATTTTAACCGTCTGCCTGCTATTACATCTATTGTATTCTTCCTCATCTATTATCCCCTTTTCGAGACGAATAGTCCAATCCTTCCAAAATGAACAATTCTACCCAATCATAGATGGAAAATGGGCTCTGTCAAGAAAGTAGTTACGGCGAAAGGGCCCGTAGAACTCCTACCTTACCACCGTACTTTTCATATGGTCCTGGAAGACTTCAGAAGCTGTTTTCAGAAATGATAATAACCTGGAAAGTTCTTTTCCAGGGAGAAGGAGCTTGAATAATTGACTTTGAACATCATCTTTGCTATGATTATTCTGAAAGCAGAAGAAGAAGGAGATAGACTTGACGCCAAATAGAAGCAGATTGCTGATGGCAGCATTTTTCTCTCTCGCTCTAGTAGTAAGCCTAGCATTGCCTGCCCCCCCCTATAATCGGTCCAGTTATTGAGTCATACCCGCAGACGTTGACAGAATAAAGAAAGAGCCTATAATTTTGTTGAGTATGTAAGAATAATCAAACAAAGGGTCACAGCCTCAAGAAGAGATTCCATCATGCCGATAGTTGAAGTAGATCATATAGTCAAGTCACACGCAGATAAGACAGTAGTTGATGATCTATCTTTCTCTGTTCCTCAAAAGGAGATATTTGGTTTAATCGGGCCTAACGGTGCGGGCAAGACTACCGCTATCAGGACGATGACGGATGTCATCAAACCGAACTCTGGAGATATTACTATCTTGGGCGAAAAGTTGACTGAAGCCAGTAAGAATAGGCTGGGCTATCTGCCTGAGGAGAGAGGGCTGTACAGGAAACTAACCGTCATGGACTTTATTGTCTAAGTTGGCCAATGACGAGGCCGGTTCCCACTGCGTCAAGAATAGCTCATGGCCAATCGCTCGCTTAGCGCCATTTGCTATGGGTAATCTCGGAAACAGGGAATTCCCATTGTAAGAAATGTAAGACTGATTTTCACCTTGATTTCAACCGACTAAGTCATAAAAAGGAGGAAACAAATGTCTGGAAGATTGATCGCGAATTTGGTTCTGGTTCCCACCATACTCCTGGCCTTGGGGGTGAACGCAAGCCGAGTCGCTGCGCTGGGGGAGGAAGCCCGAGGTAGTGGGCCTGGGTTTGGAAACCCTTGGGCTATCGCTGTCGAGGCCGACGGCAATTTGGTGATAACAGATCGTGGTCTTGAGGCAGTGGTGCGGGTGAACCCGGTCAGTGGTGACCGCACGATTGTTTCTGATGCGAATATTGGCACTGGTCCTGAGTTTGGAAACCCTTGGGCTATCGCTGTCGAGGCCAACGGCAATTTAGTGGTGGTAGATGCTGGTCTTAAGGCAGTGGTGCGGGTGAACCCGGTCAGTGGTGACCGCACGATTGTTTCTGATGCGAATATTGGCAGTGGTCCTGAGTTTGGAAACCCTTGGGC
>SDBS01007801.1_pt1 | contig 10377 bp, 8 predicted proteins | sample 2277091 | NCBI WGS metagenome assembly SDBS01 (sample SAMN10404972, study PRJNA504765) | marine sediment metagenome | isolation source: marine sediment core GS10_PC15, 163 cmbsf | place: Arctic Ocean: Southern Knipovich Ridge | collected 2010 | reverse complement strand
TACACCGCTCAAAAAGAGCTCAAAAGATTAGCACGCAACGGCAGTATTGAGCAAACATACAAGCAGTTTAAAATTCTCAAGCTTGCCTCTGTTTGGCCTACGTAAACTCTGCGACAATGGTCTGACCTCCCCACACCTGCTCACCTTCCTTAACAAGAATGCGTACGTTTTTAGGCAAAAAAAGATCTACCCGTGAGCCAAATCGAATCATGCCAACTTTTTGACAGACAGTAACTTTTTCTTTTTGAGTGACCCAACAGCTGATGCACCGTGCAACAGTCCCTGCAATTTGGCGTATCATTATTTTTTCTCCATTATCAGACAAAATCACTAGTTCGTTACGTTCATTTTCTACGGCACTTTTTGGCAAATAAGCAAGTGTAAAAGTACCGGGACGGTAAGAAATAGACTCAATTGTTCCTGCTATTGGCACCCAATTCACATGTACGTCCCATAATGAAAGAAAAATGGAGATCCGGGTAACATACTTATGCGCATCAAGCACATCTTTCGTAACAGCAATTACCCTCCCATCAGCGGGAGCAATAATTACATTGGCGTTAGGTAAAGCCTCAGAGCAGATTCGATCCGGATTACGAAAGAAATAGAAACTAAACAGTAAAAATGCGCTGGCTACATAAAAAAGAGGGAGCCACACAAACCACCCCAAAGCCATAAGGCTTAAAGTTGTAATCAAAACAACAATGCCATCCGTGAAAAGAAGAGAAAGTTTCATTTTTTTTGATACTCATTTAAAAAACAAAGGAAAGCAATACGATAGCGATAATTTGGGAGAAATTCAATTATACGTTTCTAGTCATTCGATAGGGACGTGTAGCATATGGTTGCTTGAGTAATACGGACCGACGAAGAGTGCCCAGTTGGGGCAATGTAGTGCCCATCATGATAAAACCTGCAGGGACACCATCTTTAATAAACATTTTGCAATATTCATCTGCGTTCCCTTTGCATGAAACAATTGTGTAGCCTTCCCCTTTATGGAATTGAGGGAGATATCCGCACGCTGCAAATTTTACGCCAAAGAAAGCTGAGCTGATGACGGTGACCACTCCTGGATATGCCTTTGCATTATCAGACATTGCATGTGCTGCAATAAGCCCTTGATGCATGGCATCGGGCCATGTACTGCTACGCACTAATTCATGAGTAAGTTGATCTTTCACTACCACGACATCCCCTGCAGCGTAGATGTGCTCGTCTGACGTCCGCATGTACTTATCTACCCATACAGAATTTCCAATTAATCGAATATCTGCAGATTGAGCAAGTTCGCTGTTTGGCTTCAATCCGGTAGCACAAATAACTGTATGCGTAGGTATGTATAAACCGTTCGATAGCATTACCCCGTTTACTTTTCCATGCGAACTCAAAATTTCAGTAACTTCTTGATTCGGCATAAAAGAGATCCCCTGTTGCTGCATACGCTCTTGAATGAAAGAAGCTGCCTCTTTCTCGATTTGATTGGATAACACATGCGCCGACCGTTCAATAACGGTCACGTCAAGATTTTGCGAACATAACGCATCAGCTGCCTCGAGCCCACTTAATCCCGCTCCAATGATCGTTACGTGAGAAAAATCGCTTTGTTTAATATAAGAAAGAATTTGATTTGTATCACACAACGTGTGAAATGTAAAAACGCCCACCGCATCCATCCCAGCAATCGGCGGAATAAATGGTGATGATCCAGTTGCAAGCAAAAGCTTGCCATACTGCACCTCTGAATTATCAGACAGCTTTACCGTTTTTCTCTCACGATCAATCGCAATAACCTTTTTTTCAAAAAGAAAATCTACATTCGGATGAAAAATTTTGGTAAAGATCTGCCCCTCTTTTTTCTCACCGGACAAGTAATCTGCTAGAAAGCATTTGTTGTAGGGGCGCTCTTGCTCATCTGAAATGCAAAGAACCGAACCAGCCGGATCTAACTGCCACAATTTATTTAGAGCACTTATACCGGCTGCTGAATTGCCAATAATGAGATAGGTATACTTCTCCACAAATTTCTTCTTCAGAAAAACCTCCCCCTCTAAAATAACCTCTGTAATGTATACTATAATATCAATAATTATCAGAATACTCAAAGACTCTTTCAATTGTTCAAAAACAGCAAAACTATTGACGATCCTGTCCTCTTGCAGTATAATCGGCTCTTATTCTTGCAATAAAAATAGGACATTTACCTATTGCTTAAAAGAAAGAAAGCGGCATATGATGAAAAATATTTTTTTTGTGAGTTGCATCCTCTTTTCATGTGGTCACATTATACCTCACTCATTTCAAAACTATGAGACTCTCTGTAAGAAATTTGAACAAGCGCAAGCATGGGGATTACACACAACCATCGATATCAAAAACTGCAATCCTGCCACTATTCGCTCGAAAGAAAAAATAACTGAATATGTTCATAAGCTTTGCAAGCTGATAGGTATGAAACGTTTTGGCGATACAGTAGTAATTCATTTTGGCGAAGATCAAAAAGTAGCCGGCTATTCGATGACGCAACTTATTGAAACAAGTCTCATCTCAGGGCATTTTGCCAACGAATCGAATGCTGCATATATTGATATATTCAGCTGCAAGCTCTACGATCCACTGGTAGTACAAGAATTTACTACACGTTTTTTTGAAGGCACCTTGGGAGAAGTTAACGTTCTCTTAAGAAAATAGAAATCTAAAAATAATTAAAAAATGACCTACTTCGCTCTGTTGATCTACAAAGAGCTGCCTTTGCCCTATGAAGCTTTAGCGATAAACAGTCCAGCCTTCGCGTAAAGCTACGGCGGACAACCTACGATTTTTTCTTGTAATATTTTATTTAGGTCCACCCATAGTGACTGGCCTGCCAACCGAAGCCTTGGCGAAGGTTGGTGCGCCCTAGCGGACTATTTTAGAACTTTTACGCTTGAGAATATCAAGTTATCCGAAATCCGACAATTACTATTTGCTTAGACTTTTCTTCACACGATTTATACTAATGACATATTTGCCCGATCAAAGATGTCAAAGATGTAAGGAACCAGGACACAAACTTGCAAAACTGTGCTTTCTTGTACCGTGTTTATGCACATGCCCTTTTTCTATCCCAAAAACTCATTCTTGGCTACCCAACACACCCGATATTTCAATGTGAAAGAAAAATTTCAAATTTCCTGAACCTGTAATCAAGGTTTTTTGATGCAATTTCCCTGTTTTGTCAGGCCAGACCATTGTGTTTCAGGCACCCTTTTGGATAGAATTAAAGGTAGAAAAATGGAATTAAATCTCAAAATTTAGGGAAAACGATGAAGAAGAGTCTCGATTTTAAGCTTGTTGCATGGTTTTTGATAACTACATTCATCATTAGTGCGCCAGGATCAGCGCATTCGATGGATACGATCAGGTCCAAAGCTCAATGGGCAAAAACCAAAGCCTCTCAAATGAAAAAGAAAACGCTGGATCGCCTGATCAAACAATATAAAGCCACCCGAGAACTTCGTCACAAAAAAACAGAGGGTACAGCAACTCCAGCTGAACTCAAAGAATTAAGACAACGCATGGATACTATTACAAAGGTGGCTACCGCTATTGGAATTACTCTTGCCATGATTGCTGCCATCGCAGGCGGCACACTTGCCTATAGAGCATATCGGAAAAGAGAAAGAAGGATGCAGGCAGAAGATGCGGCAAAAGCTGGCAAAGCTATTGCTGATACGGCTGCACAACGAAAGGCTGAAGAAGAAGCTGAACAGTTGGCACAAGAGGAGGGCATTGAAGCTGCTGAACTCATTGCTTCAGCAAAAAAAGATACAGCTAAACAACGAGCTATGAATTTGGACCTGACTGTGGCTGTAGAAGCGGATGATATTGAGCGTGTTAGAACTGCTTTGCAAGGTGGTGCCAAGGTAAATATTAAGCTAGGTAGAGTGACCCCTTTGCATGTTACAGTTTCTAAGGGCAATAAAGAAATAGCACAATTATTGATCGACAATGATGCGCAAGTGAATGCGGTCGAAGATCCTGCTATTAACGTTATTGGAGGCGCTACGCCATTGTTAAAGGCCACTGAAGCGAATAATGAGGAAATGGTTGGTTTTCTTATTAGCAAAGGTGCCAATGTTAATTTGCCTAACAGGATTGGTCACAGCCCACTGCACCAAGCAGCTACCAGAGGCAACATAAACATCGCCAAAAATTTGCTAGACGCAGGTGCAAAGGTAGATGGTCCTAGTGGTAACTGGACGCCATTGCGCCAGGCAGTTATGTGGAACCGGGTAGATATGGCAAAGTTTCTTCTTGCTAAAGGAGCTAATCCACTCATTGCATTTGAGGATGAAACTGTAGCTGATATAACTAAAAATCCAGAGTTACAAGTATTGTTAAGAGGTGCTATGGATGAGCGATTAGGAACCATAGCTCAATTACTTCAAGCAACTGCTGATCCAGAGAAGCTAGAAAAATCAGAACAGCGTAGAGTTCCCAAGCTGCCTGCTGAGATGATTTGGCAAATCTTACAAGAGGCATACCCTCCAGAGAAAAAATAAAAAGTCCACCCGTACTATATTGAGCTACGAAGAACACAATCGCTCTGCAACTTTTCTATCAATCTTTACTTAGAAATCATTTAAAAAACTGGCCCCGCCAGCCATAGCTTTAGTGTAGGCTGGTGCGCCCGACAGGATTCGAACCTGTGGCCTGCAGATTAGGAATCTGCCGCTCTATCCTACTGAGCTACGGGCGCGACATTGTATATATCTAATTATACGCGATAAAAACGAGATAATAAAATTGACAAATTATTAGTTACTGGGACACCAGACTGAATTTTCTCCTTTATCTCAGCTGGCGATAAAAAGAAAAGTTGTTCAAATTCTTTCGACAAAGGAAATTCTTTTTGATTTGTACGTATTTTAAACACAGCAACATAACCATGAACGCCATGTTTCCAAGGATCAGCATAGCCAAGTAACATTATATCATTAGAGGTAATTGAAAGACCAAGCTCTTCAAATACTTCTCGAAGCAACGCATCATGAAAAGATTCTCCACTCTGCACATACCCACCAATCAATCCAAGCGCTCCAGGAAAAACTTTCTTTGTAAAAGAGCGTTGAGGAATTACAATTTTTCCATCATGCCGTTCAACAAAAGCACATACAAGCCTAAAGTTCTTTAGACCACGGGATATAATTTCCAACTTTGGCTTTGTATCAATTACTTTGCCATGTTCGTTAACCAAATCAATAAGTTCTTCCATGAATATCCTTTTTGTTATCGGCCGCCACCGCCGCCGCCTCCTCCGCCGCCACCGGAGAAGCCTCCTCCTCCGCCACCGCCCCCTCGAAATCCGGAAGTACTTCCCGGCACAGAAGCTGACGAAGAAATTGCAGAGCTCATACCTTTACTCATTTGGGAAGAAAAACGTGAAGCGTGAAAGGCTCTCCCATTCCATCCGACAATCCAAATCGGCATGTATGGATTCCCCGCTACTTCTAATTTCTCAAAAAGAGGTGCAAACTGAGCAGACCACGCCTCTTCTACTCCTAAAGCCATCGCATACGGCAAGTATGTTTCATATAACTCTGGCGTTTTAGTTGGTGGGGTGCCAATTACTTTCAAGCGATCGATTTCGGTAGTTGCAAGAAAAAGTTTAAATCCTTCTATTTTATTCTGAAGGAGCATCCCCTCTTTGGTATATCCTTTCATAAACCGATAAAAAAAATAGATACAAAAACCATAGGCAAACACAGACAAAAATAGCCAGATAGAATCAGGCATCAAAACAGTAACGCCAAGTCCAAATAATACTGCTATAAAAATAGCCCAAAATGTTTCTGATCCATGATAATCAAATAAATTGGTATACTTTTTTTTATAGTAGGATTCAGAATCTTCAATTGCGTTTTGTACCGCTTTATTATTGGCTGATCCTAATGTAATCTCATTATCTTTTACAAAAAAACGAGAAAAAAGAGATTTATATAATGGCTCTCGATCTTCCTGAAATGTTTTCTTTTTGAGTGTATAGGTACCTGATCCCCACCAGCCTACTGTATAATCCATGGTTAACCAGCCCTGGACGGCCATGTTCACCACATCCGCTGCAAGCACCACGCTATCGTATCCCATTTTAATAAAATAACGCATACCGCCCGGAAGCATTCCTTCGGGCGGATAAAAAAGAGGAATAATGGGATCTTGTAAACGTTTTTTGCGTATACGAATTGAAATAAGTATAAGATACATCAGAAGTACACACAGTCCCAAAATAAACAACAATATATGTTTATTGTCATCAAAAAACCATCGCCATTTTTGCACAAGCGTTGGCTCTGAAATATATCCTTTTGGCCACCCTACTACTATTGTAAGTCCCTCATACTCTCGAAACGGACGAGTCGTTTCAAATGCAACGCCATGCGCAATCCTATGCATCTCCACATCTTGCGCACGCGATCCATATGCTCCCGTGTATGCATCAAAGCGTATCTTATCGGTAGGGATTGCAGATGGTAAATGCACTCGTGCTGTAACGTGCTCAATTGGCAAACGCCACCCCAAGCCCGTTACATTCCAATACAATTCATCGTGATCTTCAAAAAATCCAAGCTGGCGATTCGTAGTATATTCAACGGTAAAGGTATGTAATCCATGACGTATAAAACTATCGTCACCAAAATTTAGTTTTTTGCCATTCCGTGCCGTCTCAACAAAATAAGCAACAGGCTTTCCATCCATTAAAGTGGTTTTAATATCAAAGCCTACGTTGTACCAGTTGCCCCGCTTGTCTTTATAAGTCGTAGGAAATTCTCGCACTATGCCACGCCGTATGCGCCGCCCTTCTGCTTTCACCGTGATATCTTCACGAACGGTCATTGAGCCGTTTTCATGAACCGTAATATCGCTGTGAAAGTTGGTGATGCGTTCGGTTGCTGAAAGAGAAGTAGCAAAAAGTAAGGCTAAAATTATGTGAAACATAGTGTCCTCAAAACCACAGGTTTTGATTTAGAATTTTACTTTAGGCACTTCACGTTCTTCAGAACGATCAAGCTCAAAGTATTCTACTGCTCTAAAGGCAAACATATTCGCAATAATATTTGAAGGGAAAGAGCGCACGGAAACATTGTAATTTCGAGCCGCGCCATTGTAATAGCGGCGCGCAAGCTGTATCTCAGTTTCTAAAGAAGAAAGTTGTTGCTGCAAGCTCAAAAAGTTTTCGTTTGCTTTTAAATCAGGATAATTTTCAGCCACCGCAAAAAGTGTTTTCAAAGCACCAGTCAGCCCTTGCTCTGCTTCTGCTTTTGCATCAATAGTTGTTGCACCCATAGAAGCAGCCCGCATTTTGGTCACATTTTCAAGGACATCTTTTTCGTGAAACTTATATCCTTCAACAACAGCTACAAGATTAGGAATGAGATCATAACGCCGCTTGAGTTGGACATCAATTCCACTCCAACCTTCCTCAGAAAGTGATTTTAACTGGACAAAGCGGTTATAACTGATTACTGCCCAGAATATGGTGAGAATACCCAAACCTAAGATAATAAGGCCAACGAGAGCTAAAAATTCCATGGCTCCTCCTCAAGCATAATTGTTTTTTATAAGTATCCAATAGTGTATTGCATACTACTTTTTTGTGCAAATGACACACAGACTTGAGCTTATTTTCCTTGGCGATTTGAGCGACCTTTACTACTTTTCTTGCGTCCGCCTTTCACAAATCGATCCGGTCTTTGGCGGGGGCGATCCCGTTTGTTACGATATAAATCTTCCACAATGAAGACTCGCACCTTCTTTTTGGTGATCGGCTGGGCACGCATCATTCCCAAGCATTCACGCAAACGACTTTCAGGAATGGAAATAAACGTTTTTATATTTAAAACACGTACTTTAGTTATCTCTTGAGGAAGCAATTTACACGTGGTATGTAAATAATCACGAATACGCTCTTCAGAAAGTCCATCATCCCGGCCTAGCCCGATGCATATTTCTTTAGGAGGCGCAACGGAACTTGGTTTAACGTCTTCGATGTCTTCATGGACAACATCTTTGAAAAATTTGTCTTCAAGGGCAACTGCTAAAGACTGTTTAATCTCTAGATCGGTAAAAGAATCAATCAGTTTGTTGATAGCTGAATGTACCTCTGACAATTTACTATTCGGTTTTTTGGCCTGCTCTATAAAATCAGAAACAGCTCCCATCTTAGCCGCAATAATTGATTCAAGTGGGGGGATCGGAATTTCTTGTAATGTAGTATGGGCCGCTCTTTCAAGCCGCTTGAGCTGGTGCATTTCAGAAAAGCCTACAAACAATATCGCAATACCTTCTTTTCCAGCACGGCCAGTTCTTCCAATTCGGTGTATATAATTTTCATACTCTTTCGGTATGGAAAAATTGATAACGTGCGTCAGATCAGAAACATCTATGCCACGTGCCGCTACATCCGTAGCAACTAAGATATTAAAATCTTTATTCTTAAATCCTTTAATCACTTGGTTGCGCAGGCCTTGGCTCATATCCCCATGCAAGCAATTAACTCGAAACCCTCTACTTGCCAGTTGTTCAGTAACTTCGCTCGTAAGTAATTTTGTTTGGCAAAAGATAATGCCATAAAAATCTGGTGATACTTCTATGAAGCGCGCTACGGCTTCAGTTCGTTTACGCCGTTGTACAACGCAGTAATACTGCTTTACTTGCGTGCTCGCTACATTCTTTTTCATCGCACGCACTGAAAAAACGTCATCCATATGAGAAGCAATCAGCTGCTTAATCCCAGACTTTACTGTCGCAGAAAACAACCAAATATTACGATTTTTAGGGGTATAGCTTAAAATCTTGTCTACTTCTTCTTTAAAACCCATATCAAGCATAATATCTGCTTCATCAAGCACAAGCACCTTGACTGATTTCAACGATAACGTTTTTCGACGAAGATGATCGTTGAGACGGCCAGGCGTCCCAATAACAATCTGCGCTCCCCGCTTGATACTATCAATCTGCCGCATTATCGACATACCACCATAAATCGGTTCAATGCGAATGCCCGTCTGACGAGATACGTCTTTAAGGCTTTCATAAATTTGAAGGACAAGCTCACGAGTGGGCGCCACTACTAATACCTGCACCGCTCTAAGAGAAGGATCTACAACATGCAGCAATGGTATACCAAAGGCAAGCGTTTTTCCCGTCCCAGTCTGTGCTTGCGCATGCACGTCTCTTTTTGCATTTTTTAAAAGAACAGGAATAATTTTTTCTTGAATTTCGGTCGGCGCAGTAAACCCAAGAGCTTCTAACGATTTTTGAATAGCGGGAAGTAATGGTAAGTCAGCAAAAGTGATCATAAAAAGTCTTTCAATTAATAATTTTTTAAAGCGTAGCAGCAGAAGAGGATGACTTTCAACAGTAGATAAAAATAAAAAACTTACCTCAAAAAGATTGGGGGATCTGAAGAGCTGGCCTGCCAACCAAAGCCTTGGCGATAAAAAGTCCAGCCTACGCTATCAGCTCTTCTATCAATGTTTAACTTAGAAATCATTTAAAAAACTGGCCCCGCCAGCCGAAGCTTTAGCATAGGCTGGTGCGCCTGGCAGGACTCGAACCTGCAACCAACGGATTCGAAATCCGCTACTCTATCCAATTGAGCTACAGGCGCATGCATTATTTTCAATTCTGACCTAACAAATGAAGCAATCACCAGCTCTACCCGCTTTCAATTGACTCCCCTATGTGAGGCATGTATGATGAGAATAATTAGCAATATAGTAACAAAAAATCGAGAAAAAGCCAATACGTTCCATGATGAAATTAACGGCTACGCGCCGAGATCTTATATTTTTAATACTCCTGATAGTCATGATCAAAGTGGCTCTCAACAAAAAACAGGCTCCTCATATGCATCCTGTTATCTATGCTCCCGCAAATCACCCTTACAATGATTTCGATTCTTCTCAGCAAAAAGAAGAAGATTTGCCAGACAGAGACGCCGACATTTCAGATCTGGAGAGAACGCAAGAAGAGGAAGCTGAAGAACTCGCAGATGAGCAAGCTTCTGGAGATATGTCAATCGCATTAGCAGATACAGAAGAAAAAAATGTGATCCATCAGCCCGATAAGCACATAATGTATCATCTGAATACCCTTTTTGATCAATTGAACGATATACTGACTTTCGTTGATCCCACCAGTCAAGAAGTAGCTCAATTAAAAGGTGTCAGACAACGGCTTTTACATCTCAAGCGCTCCTATCAGCACACAAGTCCGGCTATCGTCTTACTGGGACCCATTGGAAGCGCTGGTATCGTATTTAAGGAACAAAAACTTGAAAAGGAGCTTGTAAGGACAGCGCATCGACTAGGAACAATGCTTTGTCAAATAGTT
>SDBS01007799.1_pt1 | contig 10378 bp, 8 predicted proteins | sample 2277091 | NCBI WGS metagenome assembly SDBS01 (sample SAMN10404972, study PRJNA504765) | marine sediment metagenome | isolation source: marine sediment core GS10_PC15, 163 cmbsf | place: Arctic Ocean: Southern Knipovich Ridge | collected 2010 | reverse complement strand
ACGGTTCGGCCAGCTCAACTATGACGCCGGATGGCTCTTTTTTGAGCCTGTGGCGGTCAGTGGAACCGCCTCCGATGAGCTGTTCGATATCCGGAATCTGATCAATTCGACAGCGACTGATGGCGTAAATGAAAGCGAAACCAAGACTACGGACAACGAAATCGCCCAGGATGGCAAGAATCAAGAAACCAAGGTGGTCGTGCCGCAGGGCAATAATGCTATTGTTATCCAGAGCTTCGAGCAACGAAGGGACCTGGAGCCCGTGCAAGAGCATTTTGAAAGTAACGGTATAAAAACCGAGATTGTAGAAGGAGACCGTTACTTTTTACTGAGGACAAAGCAGTTGTATCAAAGGTTCAGTATAAATCGAGACAGCTTCAATCCGGGCTATGATGGTGATGTGGCAATGAAAGAGGTACACAAGGTCGGAAAAACGTATAAGGCGCCGCCGGGATATGACAGTTTTGGTACTAATCTGTTCCGGGACGCATATCCCATGAAAATAAAGTAAATCCAAGGAGAATATGCAGTTATGTCAATCGATAGATCATTGAAACTCAGGGGGTCCCTCAGCCGCCATCGAAATGTGCTTTCCAGGGCCGAACGCATCGAAAGGCTCACAGAAGAGGAACGTTGGCAGGATGGCGACTCGGTGACAGGTCTTCCGAAGGTTGCCCATCGCAAAAGCCACAGCGGCAGAAAAGGCAAGGTTGAAAAAGCTGAAGCCGGTGAAGAGACCACTGAGACCACTGAGACCACCGAGACAACTGAGTCGTCCTGACGAGGATTATCCGTTATGAGCGAAATGCCGCCTTCTGGCACGTGCCCAAACGATACCGAGGCGGCATATTGTATGCGCTGTAATTGCCCCCGATTCCAAACATCCGCAGTTGTAGGGTGGGCTTTTAGCCCACCGCTAACCTGCATGTGCTATAATTGCTCCGGATTCCAAACACCCTTCAAGGAGAAAATGCCGTGAAAGACATTCTGGCCCGACGAACAGGATTGATTGACGCCAGTGGAATCCGCAAGGTTTTTTCCCTGGCGGCAAAACTGGCCGATCCCATAAACTTCTCGATAGGCCAGCCCGATTTCGATGTGCCCGACGACATTAAGGCTGCCGCCATAGAGGCTATTGAAACCGATCACAACAGCTATTCGCAGACTGCAGGCGTTGCTGCGCTGCTCACCGCAATCAAACAGAAAATCACCGACCGCTGCGGCTGGACCGAACCGGCCGTATTAGTTACCAGCGGCGTAAGCGGGGCCCTGCTGCTGGCGTTTCTGACACTGCTGGACCCCGGCGACGAGGTCATAATACCTGACCCGTATTTCGTCATCTACAAGCACGTAATCAACATGATCGGCGGCAAGTGTGTTTTCGTGGACAGTTACCCAGATTTCAGGCTGCCCACAACTGCTATCAAAGCCGCAATTACCGACAGAACCAAACTCATCATTATAAACTCCCCCGCCAATCCCACCGGCGTGGTATACACCGAAGATGAAGTCGCCGAAATTGCCCGTATTGCCCGCGAAAACGACATACTCGTCATGAGCGATGAGATATATGACGAGTTCTGTTACGACGGACCCTGCCCCAGTATCACCAATCATTACGACAAAACCCTCCTCCTGAAGGGCTTCAGCAAGACTTATGCAATGACCGGATGGCGAATGGGTTATGCCGCCGGCCCCGAACCGGTCAGGCACGTCATCGAGCAGATGACAAAGATCCAGCAGTATACTTTCGTCTGCGCACCCACCCCGTTCCAGCATGCCGCGATCGCGGCTCTCGACTGCGACATGACCGAATACGTTGCCGACTACCGCACCAAGCGGGACATGATTTACGAAGGCCTAAAGGACAAATTCGAACTCGTAAAGCCCGGCGGGGCGTTCTACACGTTCGTTAAGGCCCCCGAATGGGCAAAAAACGCTACAGAATTCGTCGAAAAGGCAATCGACAACAACGTCCTGATCATACCAGGCAGCGTCTTCAGCGAAAGAGACACACATTTTAGAATAAGCTACGCAACCACGCATGACAAGATTGAACAGGGCGTCGAGATTCTTTGCCGCCTGGCCCAATAAAATACTTGATTTATACTGTCGAACGCATATAAATAACCTCGTCTGGTTACGAATCCCTTTTAGAGTACCTGCTGTTTCAGGGAAACAACGAACGTGTTTGCAACTGTAATGACAATGGCGTGTTATGCAGTCGGAGGTCTGGGACTGTTCCTCTACGGAATGGGGCAGATGTCCGATGGACTCAAGAAAGCAGCCGGACAGAAGATGAAGCAGCTTTTGGAGTCCATGACCGGAACTCCTCTGCTCGCATTTACCACAGGCACGGTGGTTACCGCACTTGTCCAGAGCAGTTCGGCAACCACAGTCATGATCATCGGCCTCGTCAATGCCGGCCTGATGACCCTCAAGCAGGCGGTCCCAGTCATCTTCGGAACAAACGTCGGCACAACCGCCACAGCATGGATCGTCTCCCTCACAGGCTTTAAGTTCAACATAGTCCTCTACGCAATGCCCGTTATAGCCGCAGGCTTTCTGCTCGACGTCGCAGGAAGAAGTCGCAGGGCAAGAAACCTCGGACAGGTACTGTTAGGCTTCGGAATTCTCTTTGTCGGATTGTATTTCATGAAGCTGGCCTTCACCGATTTAAGGAGCGACCAGGCCGCCGAAGATGTCTGGGGATGGCTCGGATTCCTCAAGGGGCGGGTCCTGCTGCCAGTCGTTGCCGGGACGCTTATGACGATGATCCTCCAGAGCAGTTCCGCCTCGATCGCCATCATCCAGGTCCTCGCCCTGAACGGGGCATTCGGAGAGAATTGGAATGAGGTCCTTATGATGGCGATTCCCTTTGTCTTAGGCGGCAATATCGGCACTACAATTACCGCCCAGATAGCCTCTCTGCGGGCAAATCTGGGCTCCAGAAGAACCGCATGGGCACATACGATGTTCAATGTCGTGGGCGTCGCTCTCGTATTGCCGCTTGTCTACACAGGCTTGTTCGTGACTATCGTACTCTGGATAGCCCCGTGGCAAGTCAATGCCGGAACAATAATGCTCACCATCGCAATCGCCCACACGCTGTTCAATGTCGTTAACTCCCTCATGTTCCTGCCATTTGCCGGCGTTCTCGAAAAAATCGTCATCTCGCTGATAAAGCCCCGTCGCGGGGAAGTGGTTGAACAGGCCGTGGTCCTGGAAAAGCACCTGCTCTCCACCCCGGCTTTGGCTCTCCAGCAGGCAAAACGTGAGATCATCCGAATGGCCCGCGAAGCCATGAAAGCCGTCAAATGCGCCTGCCAGGGACTTGCAGAAAGCGATCTAAAGCAGATCGACAAAACAAGGCAGGTGGAGGATGTCGTGGATGAATACCAGACTGAAATTACCACTTATCTCGTCGAACTGTCGCAAAGACAGTTGAGCGGTGAGGTCTCCATCGAACTGCCCGTCCTGCTGCACATGGTCAACGACCTGGAGCGCGTCAGCGACCATGCCGTAAATATCGCTGAAATCGCCGAACGCAGGATGGAACATAAGCTCACCTTCACCGAAGACGCCGTAACCGATTCGGACACGATGGTCCGGGAGACTTACGACATGTTTGACAATATCATCGCCGCCCTGGAGAAGAACAGCATACAGGCGGCTCACACGGCCCTTACGAGCGAGAACAAACTTAACCGCATGCAGGTCCGCTTCCGCCGCGGCCATGTCCAGCGAATGACAGACGGAACATGCTCTGCACGCTCCGGTCTGATATTTATCGACCTTGTCGACAACCTCGAGAAGATAGGCGACCATCTGACAAATATCGCGCAATCCGTCATCGGAGGCATCCAGTGGGAAGGCCTCGACGCCGCCACGCTCAGCGGCGAATATGAAGCACAAACGGACGAGACGGAATAAGGAATTATTTGTTGACCACATGGTAAGATGCTCCGTGATAGAACTCCACCGGGATACAGCCCATGACCAGTGATCTCGTAGTAAAAATGATCTTCGGCATTGTCGGCGGACTCGGCATATTCCTCCTGGGCATGAAGAACATGTCCGAAGGCATGCAGGCCGTCGCCGGCGACAGGATGCGGTCGCTCATCAACGCCGTAACCAATAATCGCTTCGTCGCCTGCGGTGTCGGCCTCGTTATGACCATGCTGATTCAATCAAGCTCCGTCACCACCGTAATGGTTGTCGGAATGGTCAACGCAGGCCTCATGACACTCACCCAGGCAATCGGCGTGATATTAGGCGCTGATATCGGAACCACCATAACAGCATGGATTCTTGTGCTCGAAATCGGCAAGTACGGCCTGCCCATAGTCGGAGTGGCGTCGTTCTTCTTCCTCTTTTCACAGCGCGAAAGGATCCGATATACCGCGATGATGGTGCTTGGCCTCGGAATGGTATTCTTCGGGCTCCAATTGATGAAGGAAGGATTCTATCCCCTTCGAGAGATGCCGGAATTTATCGCATGGTTCTCAAAGTTTACGCCAACCAGCTTTTGGGGCGTCTGGAGATGCTGCCTCGTCGGCGCCGCCGTCACCGCCATAGTCCAATCTTCATCCGCCACCGTCGGTATTACTCTCGGTCTTGTCGCCACCGGCGTCATAGACTTCAAAACCGGCGCAGCACTTGTCCTCGGCGAGAATATCGGCACCACGATTACCGCGTGCCTGGCCTCAATCGGGGCCTCGACAAACGCAAAACGCACTTCCCTGGCGCATGTCATCATTAAAGTCATCGGCGTATTATGGATCACTACCATTTTCTTCCCCTATGTTGACTTCATACAGAAACTTGTCGGTACCGATATATCCACCGTAGTTGTCAATGCAAAAGGAATCGATACTTTCCCCTACGCCGCAAGAGCGATTGCCTACTCACATACATGCTTTAATATTGCCAATGTCGTCATTTTGATTTCTTTCACAAACATTCTTGCCAGGATACTCACCCGCGTCTTCCCGGATAAGCTGGAGAAAGAGGTCCCCCATCTTAAGTTCGTCGATGTCCGAATGCTCGACACTCCCGCAATAGGCATCCAGCAGTCGCAAAGTGAAATCCTGCGAATGAGTGAACTTACCCGAAAGATGCTCAATCGGCTGGGGACCATTATTGAATCCGAAAAGCGCAACGAGGCCTCGGAGGCAAAGATATTTCGACGCGAGGAGATATTGGATATTATACAGAAAGAAATCGTGCAATTTCTGAGCGACCTGCTCTCCGGCAACGTCCCGCACACCGTCATGAATATAGGCCGAAAGCAGCTGCGCATGGCAGACGAATACGAATCCATAAGCGACTACATAGCCAACATACTAAAGCTCAATTTGAAGATGCGAAAGGCCGGTATGCAGGTACACCCCGAAGCCCGCAACGAAATCCTGGACCTGCATGCCAGGGTCTCGGAATATATCGAATTCGTCAACCGCGGAGTCAAGGATGATAATCAAAAAATCCTCGTCAAGGCCCGCACCCACGGGGACGCAATCACCCATCTGATACGCGAATATCGCTCAAATCATCTCGAACGCGTTGAAAAAGGACACACATCACCGTTAAAGAGCCTCATTATCACCGATATCTTCACCTCATACAGGCGCGTTAAGGACCATGCCTTGAACATAGCAGAAGTACTTGCAGGCGAAAAATAACACCCCAAAAACGCTAATGAGCCGCCTCATTTGGCCCGATAAAGCATTGTCATTGCAGCGGATTCATCAAAATCAGGGTAATTTGTGTAGACATGAAAAATCGCTCTTGCCATAACGACACGCTAAGGCTATTATTGCATCGCATGGAAAGCAAGAAGCAAATACGCTATATATTGATTGTCGCCCTTGCGATGATTTTCTGTCATCTCTCACGACCCGCCACCGCCGCCGACGCCCCGGACGCGACAACCCCCAAGACCCCCCAGACCGCCAAAAACGCCAAACACATGGCTGTCGTGATCCCCTGCGAGGACATGATCGACGACGGCCTCTACCAGTCCATTTTACGCCGGTCCGAAGAAGCTGTCGCAATGGGTGCCACACATATAATCTTCGAAATCGACACTTACGGCGGACTCGTCAAATCCGCCGACGACATATCAACCTACTTCATCCTCGAATTGAGCAAGAAAGTCCACACCGTCGCCTACGTCAAGAAAAAGGCAATCTCCGCAGGCGCCCTGATCAGCGTCAGTTGCAAAGACATCATCATGCTGAGCAACACCACCATCGGCGATTGTGCCCCGATCACCATGGGCGGCACACTTGAGGGGGTTGAACGTGAAAAAGCCGAAAGCTACATCCGCGCCATATTCAGCCGCGCCGCCGAGGCAAACGGCTACCCCGAAGCGCTCTTAAAGGCCATGGTTTCACAGCAACTGGAAATATTCCGAGTCAAAAACCTAAACAGCAGTGAGTATGAGTTTTTCGAAACCAAAGACCTGCCCAAAGACCCCAACCAGTACGACATCAAGAACAAGGAACTCGTCGTAAAGGACGACGAGATACTCACCCTCACTGCCTCGAAAGCCCTTGAATACGGCATTGCAAGGGCGGTCGTGGGCAATCGCGACGAAGCCGTAGCCTTCCTCGCCAAACGCGACGGCATAACATTTGCCGACCACGTCCCCGTCCTCAAAACGCTCTGGTCCGAGCAGATGGTCAGATGGATTAATTCACCCGCCGTCATGGCGGTCCTCGTCATGTTGGCCATGTTAGGCGTCTACATCGAACTGAACTCACCAGGCGTCGGTCTGCCCGGACTCGTCGCCGTTACCTGCATCATCATAATAATCGGCAGCAAATACCTTGTCGGAATGGCAAACTGGGTCGAAGTCGCCATATTCATGATTGGCATCATACTCTTAGCCGTCGAAGTCTTCATCATTCCAGGATTCGGAATAGCCGGCTTCCTCGGAATCGTCTGCATATTCGGCGGACTCTTCGGCATGTTGATACGAAATCCTCCCGGCGAAGTCCCATGGCCAAAGACCGAATTTGCCTGGGACCTCTTCCTTGACGGCCTTGTCGGGCTATCAATCGGCTTCGTGGGGTTCCTCTGTCTGGCGTATGTGTTCGCCAAATACCTGCCGAAAATGTACTTCCTCAGAGGCCTCATGCTCCAGCCCGCCGCCGCAGGAGAGCAGTTACCGCCTAATATAACCACCACCGCTCCTAAGGCCACAGGCATCAACATAAACGTCGGCGATATCGGCGAAGTCGTATCGCCGCTTAGACCCGCCGGACAGGCCAGATTCGCACAGGCAACCGTCGATGTAGTAACCGTCGGAGAATTCCTTGAAAATGGCACAAAAGTAGAGATAATGCAGATTCACGGAAACCGCGTTGTCGTCAGGGAGACGAAATAATGGATTTTATGATGGTCGTATGGCTGATATTTGCCTTGTTCCTCTTCGTCGCCTGCGCGGTCCTTCTCGTCCTCGAAATCTTCGTACCAAGCTTCGGCCTCCTAACCGTCTTTTCATTAGCATGCGTCGCCAGCGGAATCGCCATCTTCTTCAAGTACAACGCCGTAACAGGCTGGATAGGCGTCGCCGCCGCAGTCGTCATAATACCCATAGTCTGGATCATCACATACCGTATCTTCCCCAATACCCGTTTCGGAAAGAGCGTCACACTCGGAAAACCGGACCGCGACAAGGGCGATGCAATCCCCGACAGCAAGGAACTCGAGGAGATGTTGGGAGAACAGGGAGTCGTCTTATCGCCGCTTCGCCCCGTGGGAATGTGCGATTTCAACGGCAAACGCCTTGAATGCGTAGCAGAAACCGGTTATATTGACAACGAAAGTAAAATCAGAGTCATTCACGTCGAAGGGACTCAGTTAACCGTAAGATTAATAGAGAATGATTAGTTATGAAAGGGCAGGGAGATGTTTAACATGACAGCACAAATCTTAGCTGCAATCGACAATCCGTTTAAGATAGGCGGCATAATACTTGCCGGTATCGCCGTTTTCGTATTTCTGCTGCTGGTGATCAAGTACGGCGGCCTCTGGCTGCAGGCAAGGCTTTCCGGCGCCAAGGTCTCCATACCGGAACTCATCGGAATGTCCCTGCGAAAGGTAAATTCCCGCCAGATAGTTGTCAACCGGATCACCGCCATGCGGGCCGGCGTCATGGTGACCACCGAGGACCTCGAAAGTCACTATCTGGCAGGGGGGCGGGTCCCCAACGTCGTGCGAGCGATGATCGCTGCCAACAGGGCAAATATCGATCTCACGTTCAAGACCGCTACGGCTATCGATCTGGCCGGTCGCGACATCCTCGAGGCCGTCCAGACCAGCGTAAACCCCAAGGTCATCGATTGCCCCGCAGCCGATTCGGGCAAGACAACCGTCGACGCCGTTGCTCAGGATGGCATCCAGTTAAAGGCAAAAGCCCGCGTAACCGTCCGTGCAAATATAGAACGCCTGATAGGCGGGGCGACCGAAGAGACAATCATCGCACGTGTCGGCGAGGGTATCGTAACAACCATAGGAAGCGCGATTAACCACAAGAGCGTATTGGAGAATCCGGACAATATCTCCAAGTCCGTATTAGCCAAGGGCCTCGATGCCGGAACCGCCTTCGAGATTTTGTCAATCGATATCGCAGATGTCGACGTAGGAGAAAATATCGGGGCTCAACTGCAAAAGGCTCAGGCTTTGGCCGATCTGGAGAGAGCACGAGCCGAAGCGGAAAAAAGAAGAGCGATGGCCGTCGCACGAGAGCAGGAAATGAAGGCGCTTGTCCAGGAAAACCGCGCAAAAGTCGTTCTCGCAGAAGCAAAGGTGCCCCTGGCAATGGCAGAAGCCTTCAAGGCCGGCCACCTCGGCATAATGGACTACTACAGAATGAAAAACATCTCCGCCGACACCGCCATGAGGGACTCGATAGCAAAGCCCCCGAAAAAATAGAACGCCGCCAGCCCCATCATGTGGCAGCCACCGAGCGCAGCGAGGTGGATGGCGAGCTTGGTAGGGTGGGGTTTACCCCCCACCGAAACGCGGCTTGGAATCTGGTAGGGTGGGCTCTTAGCCCACCGAAACGTAGCGTGGACTTGGTAGGGTGGGGTTTACCCCACCGAAACGCGGCCTGGACTTGGTAGGGTGGGGTTTACCCCACCGAAACGCGGCCTGGACGTAACCAGCCGCAGGGATATGACAGAGCAATGAACGATTTACTCGACATATTGTTAGCCAAAGATGACGGGCGCAACTGGATCAACATGCTGATCCCGATCGTCATAGTCATTATCTACGCCGTCAGCGGCATCCTGAAGATGAGGTCCAACCTCGACAAAGAGCAGCCGACCAAAGAACAGCAAGAGCCACGATACAAGCCGCTGGACGACCAAAGTCGCGGCTGGGAAAGGCCCTCGCCCGAACCCGCCGCCCCGGAAATGTCCCCCGGCCAACGCCGCCAGGTCGACAGGCAGATAGAACGCAAACTCGAACCCAAACCCGCACCCGCCAGACAACCCACAGCCGCAAGGCCGCAGCAGCGAAGGACCCTTGAGGCATTCCTCGAAACCATCGCGCCAAAGCCGCCCACGGCCGCAAAACCTCAACCCCCCCCCGCCGCCCAGGCCCGCCACCAGCGACTCCGCGCACAGACAGCCCAACGCCAGCAGACCGCAAGAAAGATAAAGCCAAAAGCGCCCCCTCCAAAGGCGAAAGTCGCTGCCAGGAAAAACGCCCCCTCCCAACCATCGCCAATCACCTCTCTGGCAGAGCGACTCGCCCAGCCCGATGAAATCCGCAGAGCAATAATATACGCCGAAATCTTAGGCAAACCAATCGCACTAAGAGACATGTAACATCTGTACGAAACAATTCTGCCGATCGGTACGGCGCGGTTTACCCCACCGAAATCACTACAGCGCCAGCGACAAGACAGACCACATGACAAACGCTAACGGAAAAACCACCCGGCACCAGCGGTCGATCTTGCGCCCAAGCGTATCCATCTTGCTTCGGACGAGTTTCGTTGTGATGATTACTTCAACGAGCGTCAGGAACACCAACACCGTACTGCCTAATGTGAAATAGTCCAATCGCGTCATGTAAGGCAGCCGTGGAAGCAGATTACCCAACATAAACCGATAAGCGATAAGTGTCAGTATCGAACTCGTCGCCACCCCGATCTGGGCACCCGCGTTCGTCGGATCGATCCAGAACCCGCCCCACGACATCGCCACAATAAAAACCAGCGGCGCGATCACCTGCCATATATAATAGGCGGCATAGCGCTTCGCGCGGAACTCAAATACAAACCCTGAAACTTCGGTTCCCGCCACTGGCTCGTACGCACGCTTGACCGCCTGATAGCTCAGAATCTTCCAGTCCGGCACCG
>SDBS01007798.1_pt1 | contig 10378 bp, 10 predicted proteins | sample 2277091 | NCBI WGS metagenome assembly SDBS01 (sample SAMN10404972, study PRJNA504765) | marine sediment metagenome | isolation source: marine sediment core GS10_PC15, 163 cmbsf | place: Arctic Ocean: Southern Knipovich Ridge | collected 2010 | reverse complement strand
GAAGGTAGTGGCTGTCCCGAAGTCGGCGATGATGGCAGGAGCGGAACCAAGCATCATAGCACCCACCGCATTGGCAATCCTGTCTCCTCCCAGCTCGTGTGGGTAGAAGTATCCTGTATCGAGACCGGAGGACTCTACCGATACTGCAACAGGTTCGGTCGAGAGGTGCATGCGGCACACGTTTTCCAGGGTGTGCTTGACCTGAGGAACGACACAGGCGTAGGCAGCCTCGGTCGGCAGGTCTCTGCTGTCCCGATCAAGCAGGGCTCCCAGAAGGAGCCAGAATTCGTCGACGGTCCAGTGATGAGTACCTATCCTCCACTGTCCCAATAGCTTACCATCATCAAAAAGACCCAGCGCCGTCTTGGTGTTACCGACGTCGATTGCCAGTCTTCTCATCGGTCCCCCCCGGAGTCTGTTGACCAGTCGAATCCAATATCGGTTGATGGAGCCGAATGGGTAAGGCTTCCGACGGATATTCCGTTCACGCCTGTCTCGGCTACTCCCCGGACCGTCTCGAGTGTTATACCCCCCGAAGCCTCGAGGTAGCAACCCAACCCGGTCGAGGCTTCAACCGCCTTCCGCAGGGAATCAGGGTTCATGTTGTCGAACAGTATCCGGTCAGGTTCGAGATCAAGGGCTTTCCCGAACTGGACGAGTGAATCGACCTCGATCTCGACGGCGATACCATCGCTCTGCAGGGCGAGCACCATATCCCGGATTCTGTCGATCCCGCCCATCGCAGCGATGTGATTGTCCTTGATCATTGCCATTGAAGAGAGGTCGAACCTGTGGTTTACGCCACCGCCCTGCCTTACGGCATACCTCTCGAGGATCCTGTGGCATGGTGTCGTCTTCCGGGTGTCGAGTATCTCGACCCCGGTTCCATCCACGGCCCTGACGTACCTCGAAGTGAGAGATGCAATCCCCGAAAGCCTGCAAAGGAAATTCAGCGCTACCCTCTCTCCCCGGAGGATCTGCCCGGACTCCCCGGCAACGGTGCCTATCACGGTGCCCGGTGATATACCGACGCCTTCACTCACAGCCTGTGAGAGCTCGACTCCGCCGGCGAGAGCATCGTATGTGACACAGACGAGCGGCCATCCCGCTACGACAAGATCCTCCCTGGCCACGACCCGGCAGGCCCTTTTCCGCCTGCCGTACTCGCCCAGAGCCGCCGTCGTCACGTCCCGGCGCGCTGCATCCTCTTCGAGTGCCCATTCAACGATTCTCTCGGCACATTCGGGAAAGCTGTCCCATCTCGGGGCGTTCATGATCACTCCTCGGTTGTGAGCAGATCTCCGGGACCGTACATGATCCTGCCGTCACGCAGAGTCCCGACGATGCGAAGCTCACTGAAATCCATGCTGTCGAAGGGACTGCCCGAGAGAACGACCAGGTCTGCGGGTCTTCCCTTCCCCAGGGGCCGAACCATGTCGTCGAAACCGCATACCTCGGCGGACCCCAGCGTGTAGGCTTCGAGTGCCCTGTGGCAGGACAGCCTGAACTCCGGGACGGGATGACAGGTCGCGCCGGCGAGTCCCTCCAGGGGACCAAACGGCATGTTGTCGCTGCCGAAGCCCAGGACGAAACCGCCCTCTGAAACGGCAGCGAAGGGATTGAGGTGCAGTGCGGAATCGAATTCGAGCCTGTTGTAGTACATCCCGCCTGGCATCTGCCATCTGACAACGAAATTCGGCTGCATGCTGAAAAGGTGGACACCGGGATCCCAGGTGCCGGGCCATGCCGGCATCAGCTCCTCCGCATGTTCCACCCTCAGCCTGACGACGGGACTCTCCGGGCAGCCCGACATGAGAACGGTGCTGGAGATCCTGTCCAGCTGTCTCAGGGCAGACCCTCCGATCGCATGTACTGTTGGAACCAGACCCAGGCCGCTGATCCTGTCCAGCATACCTCTGAGCTCTTCATCAGTGTAGATCAGCTCCCCCGGGGGAGCATCGATGTACCCTTCCGCGACCGCCGCATTCCTGGCACCCAGTGCTCCGTCCAGGAAGAGCTTGACTCCGGTTATCCGAAGACCGCTGCCGGTCGCTTCATGAGAAGATTCGATGAAACGGTCCAGGTCCTGGTACATTACGCTGATCGAGATCCTCACATCGGTTCCAGACTTCCTGATCCGGCAGATCGATTCCCAGGACTCCATCGTTCCCAGTGCCGTTACACCTCGGGAAAAGGCCATCGATGTGGCGTCGCGCACGGCTTGTTCCAGCCTTTCCTCCGAAGGCGGGAAGTGGGTGTTCCAGTTGATGACCATTTCCTCTGTGAGAATGCCTTTGTCCCTGTCCAGATCCGGTGTGTCCAGAGGCAGCATCCGCACCATTGCCGTGTTCACAAGAGCCAGGTGCCCGCAGACCCTTCGCAGGCAGGTCGGGCGGTCACCTGTCACGGCATCCAGCTGCTCCAGGGTGGGAAGCAGGGGGCTTTCCCAGGTGGACTCGTCGAACCTCTCGCACTGGAGGATACCCTCGCCCTTCCCTGTTTCGGAGGCAACCAGCTCGAGCATCTCCCCGGCCGATGACAGGAGAGAGAGGTCCGGCATGGATTCCGCAAGCCCCATCCAGAGGAAATGACAGTGCGAGTCGACAAAAGAGGGCATTACAAAGAGGCCGCGGCCGGATCGACAACCACGCTCGATTGATGCTATCCGGCCATCTTCGTCGATCAGGAGGGAGGTGTCCTCGAGCAGCTCCGATCCCTTGCCGGCCCAGAGGAGAGATGCGTCAAGTCGTTTCATTCTCCCTGTCCTCGAGGTAGTGGCACATGAGGTCGAGGATCTCGCCCTCGACTTCGAACGTGAAATAGGTCATCGAATGCCTGCGCTCTACCTCGCACACCCTGCCGCGGATCTCGGCAGTGACGTAACCACCTGCGGGGTACGGGCCCCCGGCCACCTCACGCGTTCCAGCCGCTGGTATGGAGATCTCCCTTGCCTCGAGGTCAGTGGGGTCCCCGCCATGGCTGAACCACTTCGTGAGGAGTATGCAGGCACCTTCCCTGACGGAGGAGAGTGTGGGGAACCTGACGTCCACGCGGACGGGTGAATCGGTACTCGCAACCTGCCTGTCGAAGACCACTACACGGTCCCGGCCCTCGTTCTTGGCCCTGTAGAGAGCCTGATCGGCTGTTACGAGGAGCTCGGATCCCTCGACATCGGTGGTCGAGCTCACTCCCAGAGATATGGTAACGAAGAGAGATTCCTCCTTCTTCTCGTCCTGCTCGTAATGAATGTGCTGGAGTGCTGTCGTCCTGACGAGAACGCAAAGCCTCTCGGCGGTCATCTTCGCTTCCTGCAGTGTGACATTCGGGAGGAGGACCGTGATCTCCTCCCCGCCGTACCTGTACGCCTCGCCCCTGTACATGACCGCGCTCCGAAGCAGTGTCGATACATGCTTGAGCACCAGGTCGCCTACGGCATGCCCCCATGTGTCGTTGAAGGACTTGAAGTGGTCTATGTCCACCATGACCACGGAGAGAGGAAGCCTGTCGCGCCCGAGAGTGCGGAGGAGTATGGGAAGATCGTTGTCGAGAGCCTGTCTGGGGGGAAGTCCGGTCACGTGGTCGAGCTCACCCTGTCGGGGAAACCTTATCGACGCTGCCGGTTCGCTGCCCTCGCTCAAATTCCGATCCCCTTCCTGAAAGTGATGCAGTCGATCCCGTGCGACAATAAATAATCAAGAGAGGGGCGGCGGGGAAACCGATGCATACATCTGCCGAAGATACCGTGAAGGTTGACCGTGATTAACCGATTGGATAGGCTTGCCACTGTATTCGATACCGCATTCCCTCCTGGGGGTGCACTCAATCCATGACGGAAGGGGTAACGATGACAAGGTTCCTCAGTCTGACAATGGCATTCGCCCTGCTCGTGACTGCCGCATGCGGATGGTCAGCCGAACAGACGGAGGTCAAGGACGCGTACAACGAACTCATCGATGCGTTCGATGCCAGTGAGTACGGCATGGCCTTCGACATGATGAGCTCGAACACGCAGCTCTTCCTCGACGATCTCGCTATCGGCCTTGCGGCATGGGGATACCCCATGGGTGATGACGGCAGGGAGCTCCTCGAAGAGATGTTCACCGGTGAGAACATGACCGATCTCACGAGGTCCATCTCTTCGATCACGATCGAGGGTGACCATGCCACGCTGGTCGCAAACGCCGAAGAGGGCGACGACATCCTCGAGTACATCCGGGAAGACGGTATCTGGAAGATCGACCTCGAAGGTATGATCGGTGACGGGTTCGCCGAAGGACTCGAAGGTTCAGACTTCACCATCGAAGATATTCTCGAAGCACCGTACATCGACTACGATTACGATTACATGAGCTCGGGTGACGGAACCTGCCCCATCGATATCTACAACGGTCTCGGCGAATGGACCATCATGTACATCTTCGTCGACCGCACAAACGAACCATGGGGTGATAACCGCCTCGGTTCGGAGCTTCTTTATCCCGACGAGTACTTCACGGTCTGGGTAGATCCGGGAACCTGGGACATTCAGGTCGAGGACGAGGACGACGACACCTACACCTTGTGGGAGGTAGAGATCGACGAAGCCGGATACTACTGGGAGGTCACGCTGGCCGACCTGGACTGATCCGATACGATCTAGCTGGAGGGGCACCCGAGGGTGCCCCTTTTTTATGGTGATCTACCTAGAGACAGGCTGTCCGGATCACTGGACCCAGACCTCCGTATCGAATATGGTTTCCCGTTGTGAGATGCGTTACCGCATCGTGGTCAACCCGTACAATCGGAGGGGAAGAATGAAGCGAATACTGTTCGGACTGTTCGTCGTTACGCTCATGGTAGCAGGCTGCGGCAAGCAGGTTCCGGTCACCGTAACCAACGATCTCGACATCTGGGACATCGACGAGGTCTACATCTACGAAGGCTCGGACAAGGGCGAGAACCTCATGGCCGAGACCTGTGTGCCAGGCACGAGCGGAGAGATAACCGTCGCCCCCGGCACATACAACATCCTTGCCATCGATGACGAGGCAGGCGAGTACTCCTGGTCCGGCGTTGTGGTCGGAGACGAGGGATACACGCTGCACGTCACCCCTGCAGACAGGGACGGTTTCGAGGAGACCATCGAGATCGGTGCAGGCGAATACTTCACCGGTGAGGGTGACGCTGTCGTCAGCATCACGAACGATCTCGATGACTGGACAATCTGGTGGGTATACGTGGTCGAGGAGGACGAGGGTTTCTGGGACGACAGGCTCCAGACCTACTTCCTCTATCCCGGTGAGACGATCAACATCCTTGTCGATCCCGGTGTGTACGACATCCAGGTCGAGGACGAGGACGGCGACACCTACACGCTCTGGGGTGTTGACGTAAGCGACGACTACGACTGGGACGTCACCCTGGATAACCTCGACGCCTACGACTACACCTACGGTTCCGGTGAAGGTATCTGCCCCGTCGACATCTACAACGGTCTCGACGACTGGACCATCTGGTACATCCTGGTCGACCCCTCTGATGAACCATGGGGCGAGGACCGTCTCGGTGCCGAGATACTCGAGCCCGGTGAGCTCTTCACCGTATGGGTAGACCCGGGAACCTGGGACATCCAGGTCGAGGACGAGGACGGCGACACCTACACCCTCTGGGACGTAGAGATCGACGAGGCCGGATACTACTGGGAAGTCACACTGGCTGACATAGACTAGAACGCAAAAGGCATCTGTTCCGTACGGGGACGCATGACCACGTGTCATGCGTTCCCGTTTATTCTTCTCAAGTTCGATGCAGGGAGTAAAGGCTAGTCGCTCTGGTCATCCGTTGTCTGCAAGAACGAATGCCACATCGCGAAGAACCGCATGCTCAGTGTCCGCAGCATGGTGTAATAGACGTACTCAGGCCACTTGAGAATGTACTGGATGGGAATTGTCAGGTCCTTCAGGCCGCTCAGGACAAAGCAGGTTCCAGGCGTGGTGTCATCGTCGGAAACAGGTTTGTAGCCAAGGATCTTCATTTCACCTGCACAAGTCTGCTCAACGTACCTGATCTCTTGCGGGGTGAGCACTTCACGCCATTTGTCGATGATCCCGGGATCGGGAGTCAGATTGCCGCGCACCGTGTTGATCCTGAATCGGGAGCGCTTGAAGAAGACCGGCCGCCCGAGTCGATTGACTTCATCACGGTCGATCGGCTCGAGTGAAAGGAAAGAGAAGATCTTGTCCAGCATCTCATCGTAATTCAGAATGAGCTCCTCGAAGCTGATCAACAATATGTTCGAAGGACTTATTCCATCCCGGCGGATATCGATGATCATCCTGTTGTCATTCAGCCAGCGCCTGCATGCCCGGACCACGGAACTGGTGTGCTGACTGGACCTCTTCATGGAGGATGCCACACCGCGGGGATCGCGATGGATGAGCAACCATCTGATGCCGGGGAATGCCCTGTTCAGCAAGTTCATGTGGCGGATGAAGCGGGGAGTTTTCTGACCCCAGACGCTTGCCCCACCCTTGCCTGCAGCTTTCTCGTGAACGATTTCTATTGTCCGCTCTATACTATCGGCTTCAAACGCTCCACCATCGTACCAGCAGAGCAATTGCGGCTCATGGAAGAAAAGCCATCTCAGCAGATGTTCAGGAACGAATCGACCGAACCTGAGGTAGTCCGGTATGAATAGTGATTCCGAAGGTATGAAGACGTCCGGGTGAGCATCTACAATCGTTCGAAGATAGGATGTTCCCGAGCGACCACACCCCGCAATGAAAACTGGACCCATGCTCAGTTATCTTCCCGGGTGCCTCGATTGTCAGGCACCTTTCTATCATCTGCAGCCTGCTCCGGAACCCCGGCAAAGGTGATCTTCCGAAAAACAGTATAGCGGATGACGAACATGATGATCGAGATGGTAAGTATGCTGATGTAAAAGAGGTTGTCACCCATGAAGGAGCCAATTCCGGGAAGGCTGTATATCCTTGCTCGAATCGGTTCGAAATGGTTTGCCACCACAACTATACAATAGTCCACAATGCGAAGGACAATGACTGACAGCACGAATCTCCTGAAGCTGCCAAGGCTGGTTTTCTGCCTGAACGTCACAAGAGTGTGGTACGTGTAGCCGAACATGAGTGTGACGATGTGCACCAGACCGTAGTTGAGCCAGATCGGCAAGCCTGCCAGCTCGAACAGGAATGCCCAGCAGAGCCTGTTGAGGAGGTTGAGGCAACCGCCAGTGGTGAACCGGACCAGCCTGTTGCTCCAGAGCTTGCCAATCAGTCCACCTGGCACGCCGTACCTTCCTGTGGCTGAGTCCGGGGCAGGGAAATCAGGTATAACATCATCAATCGAAACAGATTCACTGGAACACCCCCGTCAGGAAAGCACAGCTCTGACGGATTCTATAACCCTCCCCTGCTGGTCTTCGGTGAGGGCTCCGCCCAGAGGCAGGCTGACCGTCTCACGGCCGATCCTCAGCGCTTCGGGGTAGTCCTCTGGGATCCATCCGAACTCCTCCCTGTAATAGGGGTGTTCTGGGATGCTCCGGTAATGTACCCCGGTACCGACTCCACTGTCTGTCATGGCCTCGAGAAAGTCATCTCTGCCTATACCTGCCCTGTCCGGAGCGATGCCGATCGTGAAGAGATGCCGGGAATGACGCTGATGAGCCGGAGGATCGACCGGCAGCCCTACGGGAAGACTGGAAAGCTCCGTGAGGTAGCGCTGCCACTGCTTCTCCCTCTTCAGCAGGTTTTGTTCGACCCTTGCCAGCTGGTGTATACCGATTGCCGCAGAGAGGTCCGTCATGTTGTACTTGAACCCGCATTCGACCGTAGAGTAGTGCCGGTATCCCTTGTCCGAGAACCTGTGCCAGGCATCCCTGCTCATGCCATGCATCGCGAGGACCTTTGCCCTCGAGATGTCTTCGGATCGCTTCGAGACGATCATCCCGCCCTCACCGGTTACGACATTCTTAGTCACGTAGAAGCTGAAGCATCCGAAGTCCCCGAAGGTTCCGCATTCCCTGCCCCTGTGCCTGCTCTCAATGGCGTGAGCACAGTCCTCGATGACCTTCAGGCCGTGTTCATTCGCGATGGTCATGATCCCGTCCATGTCGCAGGGCAGACCTGCGAAATGAACGGGGAGTATCGCCCTGGTCCCGGGAGTAAGAGCCTTTCGAATCTCGCCCGGTGATATGTTCATCGTTTCGGGGTCGACATCGGCCAGGACGGGTTTCGCTCCTGCATGGATTATCGCATTCACCGTAGCGCAGAATGTAAGAGGAGTGGTGATGACCTCGTCACCGGGCTCCAGTCCCGCCGCAATCATGCTTACGTGGAGGGCGGCTGTGCACGAGTTCACCGCTGCGACCCGGTCGGGTGGCACTCCCTTGTAGTCCGCGAAAGCCTTCTCGAATCGGGCTACCCGGGGCCCTGATCCCAGCCAGGAAGACCGCAGGCAGGCTTCGACCTCCCCTATCTCGTCCTCGAGGATCTCGGGTTTTCCGAACACTATGAAGTCATCCAGGTTCTCTGGACCCCCCGTATCGATCATCTGAACCACCTGTGAAACCAGACCATCACCGAGTCTATGAGGAAGCCTGCTTCCTGGTAGACACGCAGGGATGAGATGTTGGTTCCCTGCGTCACCACGCTGATGTCGACAATGTCCTCGGAGGCAAACCACTCTATTGCACCATGGAGGAGCCGGGAGCCCATGCCCTTCTGCCGGTGAGCTTCGTGAACCCCGAGGAGGCTGATAGTCCCGCAGCCCGGGCAATCCACTTCGAGAATGCAGGTGACGTAGCCGACGGGCTGCCCGTCGTGCTCGCATACGAGTACCCGGTCTGCGCGACCGGTCACGTCACGTTCGAGCCATCTGCGGTAGAGCTCCGAGCATCTGTCAGCCGGGAATCCAGGATCCCTCCAGAACCTGGTTATGCCGTGAATCCTGCCGGCGATCTCCATAAGAGCCGGAATGTCCTGTTCGAGCAGAGGTCGGAGACCGTACCCGGGGGTCTCGTCGATGGACAGGCTGGGGTATCTGTCGGTCACATGACGGAGTTCAACACGAATATCGACCAGACGAAATCCGGACTCCTCGGCGATTATCAGAGAACCGGGGACATCGGGATCCGCGAGGAAGTAGAGGCAGTCGATCCTGTTATCTGCGCACCATTCTTCCAGGGGTGGCAGGTCCCCGGCATCGAGCCTGTCACTCTTGATCCTGGCGATGCGGAGACCGAAGAACTCCGAGTCCCATGGAAGGAACAGGGCAGGAGCTGTGGATCCCACCTCACTCTCCCCCATCTTCGGTGCCCGTCCGGACCGTGTAAGGGGGTTTGTCCATCGTCCGGAAGTGCATGCGGGCGAGGTACTCGCCGATTATCCCGAGCGAGAAGAGCTGGACCCCGGAGAATATCGCGATGATCGAAGCGAGGAAGGGAAATCCCGGTACGCTCTCGCCCTCGATCACAAGCCTTCCCAGTACGAAGAGCAGGACGAGAATCCCGAACACCGTGAATGCGAAGCCCAGCACGCTGGCGACCTCGAGGGGAAGAGTGCTGAAACCTGTCATCATGTTGAGGGCGTGAGTGATGAGCATCCTGAAGGTGTAGCTGGAGGTTCCGTACTTCCTCGGGGAATGGGTGACGGGTATCGCCCTGAATCGTGTGGACCCCCATGTAAGGAGCACGTCGATCGATACGAAGGGTCCGCCGTAGTGGCTGAACGCTTCCCTGATGCCCGTCCGGAAGGCCCTGAATGCGCTGACGTTGCCCGCAGTTTCTATGCCCATCGATTTCTTCAGCACGAGTTTTGTCAGGAAGGATGCGATCACCCGCCAGAGGGTGTGCTTTTCGTGCGAGGGAGTGCCGTATACGACATCCGTACCGGGTGAGAGCTCCCGCAGAAGAGCTGGAATCTCCTCGGGAGGGTTCTGCAGGTCATCGTCCATCGTCACGGTGACCGAATACCGGGCCGCACGGATACCGCAGAGAAGAGCATTGTGCTGCCCGTAGTTCCGCATGAGTGACAAGCCTCTCACCCGTTCCCTGTTGCTCGATAGCTCCTCTATGACCTCCCAGCTCCGGTCGGAGCTGCCGTCATCGACAAGGATCAGCTCGAACCCGCCATCGGTATCGGCAAGGACGCTTTCGACCCTCTCCGTCAGCTCGGCGAGGGACTCGGACCCGTTGAAGACGGGAACGACGACGGAAACACCATGCTTCAGATCTCGACTCATCCTCTGCCCTGCCCTCTCAGTCCGTGACAGCTGAGACGCTGTCCGCCATGAACCTGCAGAATTCGACCCGCTCCCGGACGACCTCTGGGGCGGTCGGATCTTCGAGAGCGTTCTGGTAATAACCCGCTGCTAGATCATATTC
>SDBS01007797.1_pt1 | contig 10378 bp, 16 predicted proteins | sample 2277091 | NCBI WGS metagenome assembly SDBS01 (sample SAMN10404972, study PRJNA504765) | marine sediment metagenome | isolation source: marine sediment core GS10_PC15, 163 cmbsf | place: Arctic Ocean: Southern Knipovich Ridge | collected 2010 | reverse complement strand
CTCTAATGCTGCCGTATTCTGCTTTATTAATTCTCTCTGACGTTCAAGTATTCCTGGTGTCGGCTTAACCTCTGTCTGTAATAAATGAGCAGGAACAGGACCACCAGGTTTAAAATCAATGGCTTCTTTGGTTGTTTCATCAATTTCTTTTTGCACTGTTCCTACTGCAGCCATTTGCTTCATATCAGACTCTTCCTGAATCCGGGGAAATGACCGGGGGAACAGGGTCTTTACATACATGGCTACGGTAGCTTTATGACTCAGAGCAGCAACTTCAATTAAAGAACGTAGAGCACCATCAACAGGGTTAAAATCTTCTTTTTTCATTTCTTTCTCCGGTGGAATTGGGATTAAAACATCAATTACATCTTCTTGTTTTCTCAATTGAGAATGCAAAACATGACTGTCAATACTATATGAAATGGTTAAAATATCTGTGGATACATGGGGATCTTTCTGGTTTGGCCCCCAGGATCTTGACATAGCTTGGTGCAGTTGTCCCGGGGACCAGGGGAACTCTACGAATATGTTATGACTGGAACCAATAATCTCCACCCCAACCCCTGCAGCCGCAATCTGGGAGAGGAATACCCGGCAATCCGGTTTCTCTCCATCATCATGATTGAAAGTGTCGATCTGGTTCTGTCGGTCGCGCACGGAACCATCTACATAAGCTACTGTGATTCCTCTTTCTGTCAGTTGTTTTTCTAACTCCCTGCCTACATCCCGAAACCAGAACCAGACAATTACCTTATCCCTTTGTTCCAACATATCCAGGATGTGTCTCCGGGCAAGGGGAACCTTGCGTATACCACTCATCTTCATAACGTCTGTAAGTGATTCAAAGTTGATTGGATTGGGGTTAAGAATTATCTCTTTTCGATTATATTTCTTTTCCCTTCTGTCTACTGGAAGATCCAATTCAATCACTTTAGGCGGCAATAATTCAGGCATTCCCTCTACTCTGTCTTTGCCCACTACATGCATAAAATCTTTGAGGTGCTCAGCTAGTTCAGGTAAATGACTGGCCCCTCGAGTATCCCAACCCCAAGGTGCCATCCAGCCGGAACAGTAGGTCTTTTCATAGTGATAGATATTCTTAAAAATATGCAGAGCCAGGAAAATAGGTAACAATTCTACCGGGCGATTGGGTACTGGAGTGCCAGATAAGATTACCGCAGTTTCCGCATCCCTAAGTAGATACATGGAGGCAGAAGTACGCTTATTTTTATAGTCTTTACAGTAATGACTTTCATCTAAAATGAAGTGTTCTGGTCGAGACAATCCTCCCTGGACCATAATGGCATTGATAATGGAATACGGCACAATATGGATGCGGAATTTCAGGTTAATCAAAGTGGTGTATTTCTTCACCACCTGAATGGAATCTTCTTTGAGCCACAGTTGAATCTGACGTTGCCAAGCAATCAGTACCACAACCGGACAGACAATCAGGATTCTTTGACTTGGATCAGCCGCCTCTAAAGCAGTACGTGATTTCCCCAACCGCATATGCCAGGCCAGCAAAGCCTTTTTATTGGCTTTGCAGAATGCCAGTCCTTCAATTTGATGGGGGTAATGGGGGATCACTTCTGCTTTTCACTCCATACAACACCTAAAAAGATTGGCCAACCAACCATAGTGAATAACAAGGTGCGAAGGTAGTCTTTATTGCTACCATCTATGGTCTTGAATAAAACTCCAAATGTAAAGAGCCATCCAATGATCCAAATAAAAGTTAGTACTTGATTAATCATACTCTTAACCTCTCAGAAATATTATTCAGCCATTTATTCTGTGCAACTGAAAGATCTTTTTCATCATAGTTATCTGCCAGATTATTGATGAAATCCCATTCATTAGAATTAAGAATCTCTTCACAATCCAACAAGGCTAGAACTCGCTTTTTCTGGTAGCCATTCATTCATTTCTCCAAGCTATAAGAATAGAGAAACCAAGAAGAATGACAAATAAAAATGAAGCTTCCCAGGTAGAAGTAAGTTCTTCTCTTGCAATAGCAATTCCAATTCCCGCGCCAAAAACAAAAGATAGGATGGTAAGTAAACAAAATGCGAGGATACGATGAATAGATTTCATGAATTTTCTCTCTGTGGTGAATGCTTGTATGCTAATATAAGCTAAATTCTGCGGAGATACAAGATTAATAATCCCCTTAAATTAAATTCCTTTGCTTCCAATGATGCTTTGAAAGGAGCACTTCGTTTGGGCAGGAATCAAACCATAGAACAGCGCATAACCCGGTTAAGGAGTAGATTGTGGAGTGCGGACCATCACCTTAAAAAGAAGCATCCCAACGTACCAAAGTTAAGGGGATTGATCTGTCCCAATTCCCGTAGTCGCAAGATCCAGACCCGGTTTGATGTACACAATCCTAATCGGCGTACCTTTACTGTACAGGAACTTGAGTCCATGTATCTGGCCATGGTTAAACTCATGGCTTACTATGGAGGAGACAAAAGATTAGCGGCTGAAGACACTACTTTTAATATAGAATCCCTAAATCGCTGGATTAAACTGGGCCGGATGACTCCTTTAGGAGCAGATGTGATCGGGGGTAAGTGGAACATCCCCTTCAGTCGGTCTGATTTACGTCCGGATCTGAGTCGTACAGCATGGACCAGGTTTGACCGTACCAAGGATAGACTGTACATGGTTCGGGCTTATCGGAAGCATTTTAAAACGAATCGGATAGAAATATGAAGGTAAAAAGATATCGCAAATTGCCGGTGGAGATTGAAGCTATACAGTACACTGAGGACACGCAAGATGAGGTGATGGAATTCCTAACTTGTGTCTTTGAACGTCACTATCCAACAAACAACAGTGGGAATCCCTACATTGAAATAGAGACACTGGAGGGCAACCACATGGCGTGCTTTGGTGACTGGATTATCAAAGGTGTAGCTGGTGAATTTTATCCGTGTAAACCAGACATATTTGATCAAACATACGAAGCGGCTTAGAAATATAATTGTGGTAAAAAGGAAAGGCCAACCCAGAACACAGTACTGAGTCAGCCTTTCACCCTTTATTCACCACGAAAAAGAGTACCGTCGAGGAGAGACAGCAAGTGAATAATAGCATAGTTTCCCAACAACAACGCAAACTGTGGATTTCCCTGTTTCCAGGTGGGGCTAAAGATACCGTACCCAAAGCATGGATTACCCCCTGGGACACCCTGTTTATTTACATGACTACCGTTAAACTTCTCACCACCACTAAAATTCTCACTCCGGCCCTATCCATGGCTCAATTTCTCCCCGGGACTACTCGAAACAATGTCAATGTGCAGTGTGTCAATGGATTTATCTATGACATAGATAACAAAGATCCGGCAACCGGGCTCAGAGTGAAACATCCCATTTGGCCAGAGGATCTGTATTCACTGGGACCACTAATCAAATACGCTCACTGGTACAATGAATCACAGTCTTCTACTCCTTCTCATCCCCGGTTCCATGTAGGTTTACCCAGTGCAGTGGCCATGACTTCACAGGTATATCCCAGAGATTGGCTGGCAGTGCAGGAACATCTAGGTATTGTCCCCTATGTAGATCAAGCCGCCAAAGACCCTTCTCGAGTGATGTTTGAATTCTATATGAAGCACCTGAAAAATAGCTTCTCTGGTGGAGTGGTCGATGCTCCCTGGATTGACCCTGCAAAATTGTTAAGAATAAATGAACCAGTCTATCAAAGCATATCTGACCCTTTAATGGTGCGTTCCATGAATCGGGGAGAGAATGATATAGAGAAGATTCAGGCTTGTCTGGAGGTATTGAATCCAGATTGCTCCAGAGCAGACTGGCTCACTGTAGGAATGGGAATTCACCATGAAACCAATGGTGTATATGAAGGATTTCAACTGTGGCTTGAGTGGTCTATGGGAGGTCAAAAGAAATATGTCGGTAAAGATGATTGCCTTGATCGATGGGAGTCTTTCGGTTCGGATAAATCCAATCCCACCACTCTGGCCAGTGTGGTGGATCTGGCCAAGAAATCCGGGCCAGTCATTCCTGCCCCACTTATTACTACTACTACTACTACTACTACTACTACTACTGTTCCAACTACTTTCGCTGCTATGCGAGATAAGTTCCTAATCACTTCGAGTCATGTGCAGAACATTCAGGATGCCCGGTTTCTCTACGAGAAGATGATTGTAGGTGGACATGTCATGATCCTGGTTGCTGAACCCAATGGAGGTAAGACCACCATCATGGAAATGATCTGTGATGAAATGGTGAAGACCGGAAAGACGGTGGCTTATGTGAATGCTGATACTGCTCCTTCAGAGATGAAAGAGGCCTATAAACGATCACTTTCCGGGGGATGGGATCTGTGGTGCCCGGATTACCAGGAGGGATTATCGATGGTGGATGTAATCAGATCCATGAAGGAGTTATTAATTGGAGGAGAAGACCTGAATCAGTATGTTTTCATCATTGATACTTTGAAGACCTGTACTGACATGATGCAGAAAAAGGATTTGAAGGGGCTACTTGGTTTGTTTAGGAAACTGTCCTCCCGGGGAGCAACGGTAATCTGTTTGGGGCATACAAATAAGAGAGATGAGGATGGATGGCCAGTGTATGAGGGAACCGGGGATCTGCGGGCTGACGTTGATGAAATGATGTTGATGATCCCGCATGAGAGTGCTCTGGAGGAGCGGGTTGTGGTGAGTCTGTATGGCAAGGGGGAGGGATGGCCCGGGGGTAAGGCCAGGGCTGCCACAGAATGCCTGTCGTGGCAGATCGACCTGAACCCGGATCGACTCAGGGAGGTTACTCTATTGGATGGCTGGACGGATACTCGGGCGAAACGTGACTCACACAAGGCAGATATGGAACGGGATAAGGTAATCGGGGAGATTGAAAATTGCCTGCTCAGAGCAACCCATCCACTTACGCAAACAGATTTGCACAGTCAGATTGATGCTCCACGAAGGTTAGTAGTGCGGGTATTGAAGCAGTTTATTGATGAGAAATGGGTGATGTGTCGCGGTGAAAGAAACACCTATGCCTACCGAATCATGAACATTAAGGAGGATATATTGACATGAAACAGGAAAATTCAGACTTTGGTATTTTTGGTTTTTTGGTATTTTTGGTATTTTTGGTAAAAGTGGCCGGTATTCCGGACAAAAATACCAAGATTCAGGCCCCTGGTAAATGGTTTTTTGGTATTTTTGGCTATGTCACTGTTCTTTATATATATATATACAGGATTAACCCCCTAATGCAGTCCTCTATTCCGGCCACCCCCATGGAGCACCTTCTTGAGAGGGTTTTAAAAATACCAAAGATACCAAAAATACCATCTACCACCCCCGGCAAAAGTGGTATTTTTGTCCGGAATACTGACCACCACATTTTACAAGAGGAGATTGAAAAGCATGGTACAGGTTAAAAAGGCTAAAAATTACTACCCTTCTGAATCACATGAACAAATCGTGTTTATTGCAAGAGTGCGGTTTTTCTATCCGCATCTGGTGTTCAATGTCATGTCCATTCCAAATGGGGGATGGCGGCATAAGAAAACCGCAAGTCAATTAAAGAAGGAAGGGCTATTGGCTGGAGCGCCAGATATTCTAGTGGCTCTGGTACGGGGGAAGTGGCCTGGACTGTTTATTGAAATGAAAAGGGTCAAAGGGGGACAGGTGCGAAAGAATCAGAAGAAAGTGCACATGCATTTGAAGGATCAAGGGTACAAGGTGGAGGTGTGCAAGGGAGCGGATGCAGCGTGGAAGGTGTTTGAGGATTATGTGAAGATGGAATGCCCAGCTGGGAAATATGTTGGAATAAGTGCTTTGCCTCATTCAATATCAGCTCTTAAATCCCCGAGGTTACCTGGTTGGGGTAGTGGTAAACATGAAGGAGTAAAAAATTGAAAGCTTTGAATACCCAGGATGTGCTGAATCAGATCCGGGCTAAGTGGCCCATGCCGACTACCAGAGGGCATGTCTGGAATCAGCTTAAAGAAGAACCGGAGTTTTTTGATCTGGTGATTGATGCGGTGTCTTCCGGCATGTCCGTGCAATATTTCGCTGAATCAGTGGGAATTCCCCCAGGTAAGGTGTCAATTTGGATGAATCGACTGGAAGGGGAGCAGAAAAATCGGTATGAGGAGGCAAGGCATTCTCGTGCGGCCATGTTTGCGGAAAGAATTCTGACTATTCTGGATGAAGTGAAAGCAGGCATTTTAACGCCGCCACAAGGCAAGGTGATTGTGGATAATCTGCGGTGGCTGGCTAAAGCACACGATCAAAATATGTGGGGGGATAAGCTACAGAGTCGAGTGGAGGTAGTCAGCACCACGGAGATGCATTTACTTGCAGTGCAGGAACTGGCAGAACGGGTAATCAGAAGAGATCCCAGGCCGGTGATTGAAGGGGAGGTGTTTGAATCAGATGAATCAGAAAGAATTGAGGTAGGTCCGGATGCTTTGGCGGAAGATGAAAGAATGGAAGTGGTGGAGAAAACATTGCAGGAGTTAATGAAATGAAAGAAAAATGGCCAGAACAGCCAAATGATGAAGAATTGATCAAAGAATGGGCAAAGGGGCTGCATCAGATCGCTTGTAAGCGGTTTTTTCGGGAAAGAGATAGGAAGGGTAAGGGCAAATTGTCTGGTCTAGGCCCGGGTGCCAATGCTGCTATTCTGTCCAGTGCACTGGTTCGGGCAGGAACTGCGGTGATGGTGGAGCATTGCGATGAGGTAAGTTTACCTGCTGCAGCACAACAATTGGTGATGCAGATTGCGGTGGTGCTGAATGAGGAAGCCCCCAGAGATAAGGCATCTCCAGGGGCCATGATGGAAGGTGGGAAACTGGTTCAGTAATTTCAGTCTGGTTGGAAGTCTACTCCTTCCAGACCCCACCAATCTATTCCGGAAGGTTTTTCCTCTTCTGGTCTTTGGTGTTTCTGATTCCATACAGTGACTTCAACATCCCATCCATTGTCACCTGGCATAATTGGATCTGTGGTGGCGGGTAGAATGCGGACTATTTCAGCCGAAATGCCTGGAAGTTCATTCATTCTGGTAGCTACTATTTGTGCGTTTTCATGTTTCATTTTAATTTCTCCTATCTGTGGTGAATATTAAGGGTTAAGTAGATGAGCCACATAATGGTCCAGAAGATCCACTTAGCTAATCGGATAATCAAACTAACAATTCCAATTCGCTGAGTAGTGAAGGTAGTTCCATTCCTCGCATGAGCTTGTACACGGTGTCCAGGGAAGGGGAATGAGTGCCGCTTAGCAACGCATTAATGGTGCCGCGGCCTAAGCCACACAAGCGGGACACCTTGCGAATCGACCAGCCTTTAGTGTCCATCTGTTTCTGTAGCAGAGTGGCCAAAAGCACCCGGTCTTCATGGGTTCTCACTTGAATCCCCAATCAATCGGGTCAACAAAATGGACTTTAAGATTTGAACCTGCATTGACTTTATCTCTGAGCCATTCACGAATTTTTGCAGTGAAGGCATGACTTTGAGGCTTAGAATAAGAACTTACTCCAAATAGAGTAACCTGAGTTGGTCCTGGTTTGGCTAATTGGGTTTCCAGGTGGGCAATGGTGCGGTCAATCACATCATCAATCGGATCAAGAATACGATACCCGGTCAATCGGATGGAATGTTTTCGCTGTGCTTTTTTTAGATCGGCTGCAAGATCGCGTTCCCTCAAATGGGTATAGATCGCCCCATTTTTTAACGTGGTTAAGGTGAATTCTTCGACAATTTGCACAGTATCTATAAACTCTTTTGTGGGTATTGTGGTGAATGCAATTTGTGTTTTCATGGTTCTGGTGCTCCTCTGTGGTTTAGATGAATGGTGGGAGATAAACAGCCACCAAAAAAGCCAAGTGTCAATTGGCTTTTTTGGGTGGTGTCTAGCCCTTGTGGTTGGCCATGGGCCGACTTAATAAGTCTTGAATAGTCCGATAGTGGGTCTGGACAGTTTCCTCAACCTGGGTCAGTTCAACTTGTTGCGGTTTTGTGTCCAGGATCTGGTTTGGCTGATTCAGTTCTGACATATCTGATTCAATGTCTGCCAATAGTTCTGTAATATTCATTTGTTACTCCCTCAATTAATTACAATCCAATCTTTGCCAGCAGTGACATAGCAAGTGCCCATATTAGAAAAAATGCAGCAGTAGATCCGTCGCCACCGATTTGAGTTAGGAAGCCTAACCATTTTTGTGGTGGGGATCTTGTGACCGTATCCAGTAGTTGTATACATTAGTCCACGCTTTTGCCACCATAAAATAGACTCCTTATTTTCTAGGTCTTCTAAATTGTATTGTTTAATTATCAAGTGTTTCTCCTTTTGTGGTGATAGATGCAAAGTGCATCACAAGGCCATCTGGATCTACTCCAAATGGCCTGAGATGGACTAGGCAGCTTTCAGCAGGTTCTGTGCTACTGATTGCTTGAACTTGGCACCAAGACCGAATTGGCCCGAATTGAATCTATTATTGTTATCCCTTGCCCTAGCCTTAAAATCGACATAATGACTAACGGCATTGACCAAACCCCACGCGGTCCCACTAGTGGTTTCCATGTCAGCACCCGGAGCACTAACCCGGCTGGCCATAACTTCACCAACAACACGCTTTACATGTTTCTCGTTGGTGATGTTATCTTTTTCATCTTTCACTGCCAGTACATTGACCAGCACCTCAACTGCTTGGGAATTATTCAAGCTGGTGTCGATGAGGGTTTCCACATCCTGCTTATACTGGGTCATAGCGGTAACGATGCCTAGTTGGGATTTAACCCGGTCAGCATCAAAATGGGTGGAGTGACGCACCTTGATAGTGCCGATCGAGTCACTGGATAAACTCATCTGCAGAGTGTTGTTGCAGACTACCCGAATGGTAGTGTGTTGGGCTGTGGTTGCCATTGACCCATCGCAAGCAGTAGCCAGCAAAAGGTAAGGCTTCACAATGTCACTGCCAAAGTTCAGATCCTGCTTATACTTGGCGAGAGCCCAATAGCGAGACCCACCATTTAATACGCCAGCAGTCTCAAGGGTGTAGTCCCCAGTGGAGTCCACCAGATCCCGAAAGAATTCCAGCACCTCTTCAGGCTGGACATTTTTGAAACGGGCGGATACTACTGCGAGAGGTGCTTTGGTGTCACTTCTCCAGAGTACTACCTTGTCGTCCAGTACTGTGATCTGTCCGGATTCCGAACCCCAACGATAAACGACCCGGGAGCGTTCTACGGTGTAGTCCATGCCAGCCTCTTGACACCATATCTCAAGGTCGGAATTCGGGGTTAGCTTGGCACCTAGTCCGTGCCATGGAACGGCACCAATGTAGGCCATATTTGCGCGATTGTTTGAGGTGTCGATCATATGCATTTTGTATCTCCTTTTGTGGTGTGATGCCTTGTAGCATCTGGAAGCGCTCGCCCTGCTGACCAGGGCAAGTGCTTCGGGCTACTACTTGTTGGCGGGGGAGCGGAAATCTTCCAGTTGAGCCCGCAAGCTGAGTAATTCTGTTTCGAGGGAAACAATGATGTCGGCTTGAGTGATGCGGTGGCGCTTCAGGTCGTGGGCGATGTGCCAAACTTCCAGAACTTTATCGCGGTCGTCATCTCGCAGACAATAGCCAGATTTAGCAACATGCCACAAATCGGGGATCTCAAGCGCTTGCAGGCATACGGTGCGCTCCTTGGATCCGCCCTTGGACAGAGTGATGGAAGTCATAACTGCTTCTCTTCATTGTTGGATGAATTGATGACTTCAGCGTGGTCGCGATTGATTACCGGGTCGAGCCACTTTCTAAGTGTGAAGGAATATCCGCTTTTTCTCCGTTGAGTCTCGAAAGAATTGATAATTTCCATTGCTTCCCGATAGCACTTGTCAAAAGCCTCTTCAGCAGGAGGAAAAATAGTATTGAAATGCACTGGCCGGGGAGTGAAGTTGGGAAAGTCTATGCCGTGCCAAGGGGCTTCTCTGGGGGTGTCGTCTATTTTATGTGTCATGGTTCTAGTACTCCTTTTTCTGTGGTGATAGTCGTGGTGAGAAACCACTTTAACACATCCCCGTTTCAGTGGCTAGTATTCCGGCCACCTTATAAGGAGTGGTGCATTCTCCTTATGATGTGGGGCTGTGAGGATCTGGGGTTGTAGAAATGTGCGGCGGAAATGGACATAATTATGAGAAATTAGCGCATAAACTGATTGACGTAATAATCATATTCCGTTGAGATTGCATTAAGTTCATCCATAATAAAGATTACATGGCCCTGAATCCTATGTTTTTCGGTGGAATACAGAAAAATTCGCTTATCGATTATCCGGGAAAAATGAGCTGCGTCCTTTTTACGGTGGGGTGCAATTTTGACTGCCCCTA
>SDBS01007795.1_pt1 | contig 10380 bp, 9 predicted proteins | sample 2277091 | NCBI WGS metagenome assembly SDBS01 (sample SAMN10404972, study PRJNA504765) | marine sediment metagenome | isolation source: marine sediment core GS10_PC15, 163 cmbsf | place: Arctic Ocean: Southern Knipovich Ridge | collected 2010 | reverse complement strand
CCGATGACGTCGTTAGAAAAATTTTGAAGTGGCATGGTGAGAATGGATTTCGTTTTATAACCTGTTTTTTTATCGACTTCCGGATTAAAACGTGTGTCTTTATATGCATCAGGTATATTAACTACCTCGCCCGTTTTCCAGACATGGCCCGCTATTCCTTTGTCTGCCTGAAATCTAATTTCGTCGTCTAACCCTATCGCAACCTTAGACCAGAGTTCATCTGTATTATCATCATATAGAAACACCGTACACCGGTCGGCATTTAATGTTTTCCGCACTTCTTCCATTATTTTAATAAGGAGCTTCTCGAGGTTAATTTCGGCAGAAAGGTTTTTTGTTATATTGAGCAATGTGTGAAGGCGCTCACGTTCCTCTTTCAGTTTGTCGATCTGACGCTTTAATTTGTCAGTATTCGATGAATTGCTCTCTTTTTTTGATTTATTCGATGTCTTCATAGTCTATATCTTCAATATCATTTCTGTTTTTTAAGTCACTACTTTTTTTAGATTTCCCCTGAACGTGGGGATTTTGTTTTGCAGGAGTAATAAATCGTTTAACCATCCTGTAAAGAAAATATCCTATAATAGCCACTATAAGAAGTCTGAATATACCCATCTTATTTACTTATATTTTATGTGGAACGTAATATCGTGTTCCTACTGTATGTTGATTTATCTCATAAAGAATGTCCTGGTAATCACTCTCATTATGAACAAAATCAATGTCGTCCGTATTTATTACCAGCAGTGGTGTATCATTGTAATGAAAGAAGAACGTATTATATAACTCATTTAGGGCCTGAATATATTCTTCGCTGATATTTTTTTCTATTTTTCTTCCACGTTTACGAATAAATTCCATTAAATGATCTGTAGATGATTGAAGATAAATTACAAGATCAGCCTTTACTATATCTTTCTCCATAATTTTAGCCAGAGCATCATATAATTTCATTTCCTTTTCGCTCAAATTGAGAGTTGCAAAGATTCGATCTTTCGCAAAAATATAATCACTTATCATACATTGCTGGAAAAGATCGTGTTGGTGAAGGTTTTGCTGCTGCTGGTAACGACTCAAAAGGAAAAAAATTTGCGTTTGAAAGGCAAAATGTTCCGGATCATTATAAAAATCTTCGAGGAATGGATTTTTTTCGAATTCTTCGTAAACAGCTTTTGCCCCGATAGTTTGTCCTATCCTTGCCGTAAGACTTGTCTTTCCAGCTCCTATAACACCCTCGATTGCAATAAACCTTAAATCTTCTATGGCCATATTCTTTACCAGATTAAATCCAATTTGTGAATGCTCGACTGATCCTTACACAAGGTTAGGAAATCAGTGATCGTTTTATCTGAATCAGCCGATAAATAATCTTTATCTACTTCTAACATCGGTTCCAGGACAAATCTTCTTGAAGTGAACTCGGGATGGGGAACTTTTAAATCCGGCTCATTTAGAGTATAATCCTGACAAAATACAATGTCAATATCAATTTCTCGGGGTCCCCACTGAAAAGTTTTTTTACGGCCGATGGATCTTTCTATTTTTTTTATTGCATGCAAAAGTTCTCTGGGCGCAAGAAAAGATTCAAATTTAACTATAGCATTGTAAAAATTTGATTGATTTTTATTGCCCCAGGCTTCTGTTTCATAGATGCTCGATTTTTTTATTATATTGCCAATCGATTTTAAAGCCTTATATGCCTTAATAAGAAAATTATGACGTGGTTCAATATTTGAACCCAAACCTAATATATAGTTATATTTCATCTTTGCTTCTTCTGATTTCAATCTCGATGTGATCCATGAATCCTTTAAGAGGTACATGGGGCTTGCGTACCCTGATCAGTACAGCATCCACATTGAAGGATTTTAAAATCTGATCTGCAATTCTCTCAGCAACTGTTTCCAGAAGTTTGAATTTGTAATTCTCAAAGGTATCTTTTGCTATTGAATACACTTTTCGATAGTCAACGGTGTTACGTAAATCATCTGTTTTAGAGGCCTGACTTAGATCACATTCTACCTCAATATCTAATTCAAATCGCTGGCCCAATTCTCTTTCAGCTTTATAATAGCCGTGATGCGCATAAAATACAATATTCGATAGTTTTATAATATCCATACGATGATGATTGTGCCAGACAGATGTGGGACACAAATTCCTGTTTTAAAGTCTAAATATATTAATCCTGATATTTTATATCAAACGAAATTAATTTTGGAAATTTTAATTTGAAATACAACTGGCGATTATAAGGGGATTGGAGAAATAATAAAAAAACCCTGATCACTTGAGATCAGGGTTTTTTTTAATTACTGAATATCATTTAGTACATGCCGTCCATTCCGCCGCCCGGAGGCATTGCCGGCATAGGGGCTTCTTTCTCAGGTTTATCAGCAACTAAAGCTTCTGTCATGAGTAATAAACCTGCAACGGAAGAAGCGTTTTCAAGTGCAATGCGTGAGACTTTAGTGGGATCAATAATTCCTGCTTCCATAAGATCTTCATATTGCTCTTTGGCAGCATTATAACCATAGGCGCCATCTTTTTTCTTAACGGCCTCCACTATGACCGCACCTTCTTTGCCAGCATTAATCACGATCTGGCGGATAGGCTCTTCAATGGCTCTTTTTACGATATCCACGCCAATTTTGTTTTCAGGATCATCGATCTTCATTTTTTCGAGAGATTTTATACATCTTAAATATGCGACACCACCACCAGGAACGATACCTTCTTCGACAGCAGCTCTGGTTGCGTGCAGTGCATCTTCAACACGGGCTTTTTTCTCTTTCATTTCAATTTCTGTGGCAGCACCAATTTTAAGAACAGCCACCCCACCGGCAAGTTTAGCCAGACGTTCCTGCAGTTTTTCACGATCGTAGTCACTGGTTGTATTTTCGATTTGTGTCCTAATCTGTCCTACGCGACCTTTAATGTCTTCTGTTTTACCACCTCCTTCAATGATAGTGGTATTGTCTTTGTCTATAGTTACCCGTTTGGCAGAACCGAGATCAGATGTAGTTGCATTTTCAAGTTTAAAACCAGCTTCTTCACTAATCACTCTACCGCCGGTAAGAATTGAGATATCTTCTAACATAGCCTTACGGCGATCACCAAAACCAGGTGCTTTGACAGCAACTATCTTCAGGGTTCCGCGCAACTTATTAACAACCATTGTTGCAAGAGCTTCGCCCTCAATATCCTCAGCAATGATCAAGAGGCCTTTGCCCATTTGGGCAACTTTTTCCAACACGGGTAAAAGATCTTTCATATTGCTGATTTTTTTATCGTGAATCAAAATAACGGGATCTTCAAGCACAGCTTCCATACTTTCTGCGTCTGTCACAAAATAAGGAGAGACATACCCACGGTCGAACTGCATACCTTCGACAACCTCGAGGGATGTTTCGATGGATTTTGCTTCTTCAACGGTGATAACACCATCTTTACCTACTTTATCCATCGCATCTGCGATCAGATTTCCGATCGTCTCATCATTATTTGCCGAGATAGCGCCAACCTGGGCGATCTCTTTTTTACCAGAAACATCGCGACTCATTTTTTTCAACTCATCGACGATTACAGCAACGGCCATTTCAATACCCTTTTTGAGTTCAGTGGGGTTTGCACCGGCGGTTACATTTTTTAAACCTTCGTTATAAATTGCTTGTGCTAAAATTGTTGCGGTTGTTGTTCCATCTCCAGCTATATCACTGGTTTTGGATGCAACTTCTTTAACCATTTGTGCGCCCATGTTCTCCAATGGATCTTCAAGTTCGATCTCCTTGGCAACAGTTACACCATCTTTCGTAATGGTTGGTGATCCGAATTTTTTATCGATCACAACATTTCGTCCCTTTGGACCCAGGGTTACTCTTACAGCTTTTGACAGCTGATCGATTCCTTTTTTTAATTTAGCCCGGGCTTCACTATCATATTCAATGATTTTTGCCATGATTCCTCCAAAATTTTATTTTTATTATATTATTGCCAGAATATCACTTTCACGTACAATCAAATAATCCTTGCCTTCAACAGTTACTTCAGTACCTGAATACTTGCCGTAAAGTACTTTATCACCAACTTTTACTTCCGGTTTTACCGTTTCACCAGCATCGGTTACTCTGCCGGCTCCGGCCGCAACCACTTTACCCATCTGGGGTTTTTCTTTTGCCGTTTCGGGTAAATAAATACCACCACTTGTTTTGTCTTCAGCTTCCAGAGCTTCTATGACAACACGATCGGATAATGGTTTAATCTTCATTAAAACCTCCTTATAAATAAATTTTTATTGTATTGTTAGCACTCATTATAGACGAGTGCTAATTTACGAAAATTATTTTTTATATTGCAAGAAAAAATTGCTTAAATAAATTATATTAGAACGATTTTTAGAAATTTATTAGTCTGGTTAATTCATATATTTGACCACAAAGCGCCTAAGTCTCAAAGAAATAATTATTTATAAAGAACAGATTTATTTTTAAATTTAATTTCACAATCTTGACATAACTTACTACGAAAACAAATCGTTGCGTCGCTGCGTCGCTGCGTCGTCGCGAGAGATGAATTATCCAGGCTAATGATTTAGGATATTTAATAAAAGGAATAATTCACATGACTATTAAAAAAGTATTATTATCAGTTTCTACCATCCTTTTACTTATTGTTATTATTGTATTTATGGGTCTTTATATTTTATTCAGAGCCTCGCTGCCAGAAAGGGAGGGTGAAATTCAGATCACCGGAATCAATTCATCTATCGAAATACTTTTTGACGAAAAAGGGATTCCTCAGATCTGGGCAGAGAGTGAAGAAGATGCATGGTTTGCTATGGGATGGTTGCATGCGAGTGATCGATTATTTCAAATGGAACTCACCAGACGGGTAGCAACAGGCAGACTCTCTGAACTTTTTGGTGATCTGACCTTACCATTTGATCGCAAACAGCGACTTGTGGGTCATCAGGTGATTGCGGAAAAAGATATAACCAGTCTTCAGAACCCGGCAAAAAGGTTTTTAGCGTCTTATTCAGCAGGTATAAACCAATGGGTGGATCAGGTGCCGGCCCTACCTTTTGAGTTTCAATTGTTGAATTTTGATTTTGAACCCTGGTCAATAAAAGATTGTCTGTCTATTATCAGTTTTCAAACCTGGTTTTCAGATGATTTACAGAATAATGATGATTTTTTTATTTCATTAGAAAAAAGTACCGGGGAAAAAAGAGCTTAACAGTTAATCTCACCCTAACCCCGGGAAGCGCCTAAATCAGTTCCACAATCAGGGAAAAAAATTAAAGATGAAACTGACATTCCACTAAAATTTGCCTCGATCCTTAACCGGGATCATTTTATACACGATTATCTTTTTGCCGGAAATAAAACGCCGTTTCTTATGACAGAATCCTCAAATGCCTGGGCTATATCCGGTAGAAAGAGTAAATCCGGAAGAGCTTTATTTGCCAGTGATCCGCATCTTGAACTTAGTCGTCTCCCTCAATTTTGGTATGTGGTTGGTGTACATACAAAAGATGGAGGTCTGGGGGCAATTGGTGTTACAACACCCGGAATACCTCTTTTCGCTATGGGGCATAATGGGAAAATTGCCTGGGCCTTTACTGCAGCCGCTATTGATATAACCGATGAATATATTGAACGACTGAATCCTGATAATCCAAATGAATATCAGGTTGGTGAGCAATATAAACCGTTTGAAAAGAGAGTAGAGTATATAAAAGTCAGTGGATGGGATGAAGTGGATACACTTGAGATAAGATCCAGCAGACACGGACCGGTTATTCAGGATGGGGATACATCGGGTCAGGTCATTACAATGCGATGGGCAGGATTTGATTTTTCACCGTCTGAAGGGCTTGCAGCCGGTTTTCAAATCTTAAAAAGTACAAATTTTAATAACTTTCGAAAATGTGTAACCAGTTTTGGTGCTTTGGATGCCAACTGGATCTACGCGGACCATCAGGGCAACATAGGTTATCAGCTGGGAACGCCAGTGCCCATCAGAAAAGAAGGAAGTGGTCATACAAGGATGATAGGATGGGATAATAAATCTGAATGGTCAGGTTATTATGAGCTAGATAAAACCCCACATGCCTATAATCCGGAAAAAGGGTGGCTGGCCAGCTGCAATAATAAACCGGATGAGGCAAATTTAGATTATTCTCTCTTTGGAAATTTTGCAGATGAACGAATTCGACGAATTACCGAATTATTATCTACAAGTAATGATCTTTCTTTAAAAGAGATGAAGCAGTTTCAAACCGACCTTAAATCCGTAGGCTTAATTCAATGGAAAGGGGAGGCAGTAAAAATATTGAATCAAATGGATCAAAAAGAGTGGGTAAGAAAATTAGATGCCTGGCATGGAAATGCAAATCTGGCTTCAAGAGAGACTGCATTAATCGAGACCTGGGTTGCATTATTAAAAACGAAAACTTTTAGTGATGAATTTGGCGATCTGACAAGTAAATTTCTACATAAGATACAGTATAGAGACAGAAACTTTTACAGGATCTATATGGGAAACGAGGGGAACTGGTTTGATGATAAACTAACCAATGATCGGGTTGAAACCAGGAATGATATCGCTAAAAAAGCGATGGAAGAAGCGATGACGATTGTTGGTGACCGAACCTGGGGTGATCTACAAACACTGACCATGTCTCATCCTCTGGCAGCGGTACCAATTCTTTCCTCATTCTTATCTTTGCAGAGAGGGCCCTTCCCCCGGGCAGGGACAAATGGATCGCTGAATAATGCCACCTCGTTTTGGGATAAAAGAGATTCGTTTGTAAGCCAGGCAGGGCCCAGCTGGCGATTTGTTTTAGATTTTGATAATATAGATCTGGCACAAATGGTAATTCCTTCCGGTCAATCCGGAAATCCACTCAGCCCTCATTTTTTTGATTTTTACGATCTTTGGGAAGGTGGTGAATACTGGACGGTTCCGTTTACAAAAGAAAAAGTAGAAGAACGGGCAGTCTCAAAACTTAAATTAATACCGTCGTCTGATTGATCGGGCGTAAGACCATTCGGGGCTGATTTTAAGTATTATTGTTTCTCGCCCGACTGAGCCGGGCGGCCGCGACATTCCTAATTCCGAGTTTCCTGCGCTCCGGTTTTTATACCAATCTTGCACATCGTCTTTTTACCGAATTCATTCTCAAATTCTTCATTGGTTGGATAAACATATCCAAAGCTATCCTCCCAGATACTTACTTTTTCCATACAGAGATAAAAGAAAACTTTGTTCTGCCAGGTACTAAAAGCTTCATGCATGTGTTTAAACATCATGGTTTTAATATGATCCGGATAAGTTAGTTTACCATGGGGATCCTTTATTAACTCCATTTGTAATGTTTTTGTGGGATTTCCCAGATCACGAATTTTTTGAACGACTGGTTTAATTAATGTGATAGATCCAAAGGAGATAAACAACACTTCTTGGGTGTCAAATTCATCCATCAGGCGGTTGACGATCTCCAGATAGCCTTTTTTCCATCCCTCATACCAGACCAGGGGATGAAAATGAAAGGCAACTTTAACCCCCCTATCGGCTACAGCCCGGGCGGAAGCGATTCTTTCCTCAAGGGGAGCCGTAAAGTGTTCTTCATTTTCGATAATGACAGGTGTATTCAAAGACCAGCTACAAACGATATTCTCCGGGGTTCGAGTCTCCAGAAAATATTTGATATTGTTAGATTTTGTTTTGAATTCTATTAAGATGTTAGGGTGTTCAGCGGCAAAATTACAATGGGCATCCAAAATCCTGTTTCGGTTTCCCCAGACAAGTGAATCAGAAGATTGACCGGTACCAAAGTGGTAAAAGCGGTTTGGATTGATTGGAATGGCATCCAATTTTTCTTTTATATCTTTCTGTATCAGAATATCTTTTCCGTAGAAGGTCTGAATTGTGCAATAACTGCATCCAAAAACACAATTTTCTACCGCATCAATCGTGTGAAGATTGCAACACACTGTTTTTTCTGAGGCAACCGGACACTTACCATGAATCGTCTTATCCGAATCGTCTGAGACGATAAGGTTTTGCTGCCTATATTTGGGTTTAAAATGACTGTTGTCTGAATATACTTTTTCCTGTTTCCGCAGTTGATCCAGGTAGTCCTGCAATTGAATTAATATATTCTTTTTTTCCTTAGAAGATGACAATTCTTTTGAATTTGAATTCTCTAACCACCAGGATTTTATATTACCTTCACCCCACATGTTAAGATCGCGAGATGCCTGGACTGCCTGACGGAATTCCTGAAATGTAAATCTATATTTAAATGATATTTTTTTGATAAATTCCTGTTGACCATTATCGAGTTTCTCGAATAATGTTTTATTCTCAAAAGATTTAAATTTTACTGTGTAGTTAACCGCTTTTCCCATTTTTACTCTTACCTGAATATGTTGTCAGATTAAAATTGTACTAAAATGTCATCCCTGTCCCTTTTGTCATTCCCGTCCCGCAGGTGCGGGACGGGAATGACAATTTGCGCGTTTTAAACATCATAATTGTTTAATTTGCAACACCCTTGGCAAAGGGGGTTAGTCCCGAGTCCTCGGGATTAGTCTCCGCCAGTGGGCGGATTCGCCTGCCGGCGAAGGAGAGACCTATTTGATAAATCTAAAATTCATAAATTAACCAGGTTAAATTATTTATTTAGGAAAATCTCCCGTGCAAAATTATATAATTTTAACTAAATTTACATTAGACTCTCTGGATAGGCAAGCTAAGGCAAGTCTTAGGAAAAAAATACAATATTCAATTGCCAGATCTAACTACAGAAAATTTTTCTTTGCGATTAAATAATAATTTATTTATTTTACATTTTGCATTAAATCACATTTTTTTAATATATCTCTTAATATATTATATAAACTTGTCGCTTGTTGCCCGGTACTCTGCACTCGCTACTCGTACCTTGTTTTTCGTACGATCTATTGAACAGATCATATGTGTAACATAAATAGATAGAATTGTAATGACTAACGAGTGACGAGAAACGAGAGGCGGGTACCGAGAACCAAGTACCGAGGAAAGAGGACCGAGATACGAGAGGCGGATACCGAGAACCGAGTACCGAGCAACGAGGACCGAGAAACGAGCAAGAAGGGGGTTAAGTGAAAATTTATGTAGATAATTTGTCAGAGAAAGTGACAGAATCCGACTTGAGAAGGATATTCGAACAATATGGCGAGATTGAGGCAATTGAGGTGTTTAAGCATCAATTTGGAGACAGATCCAGTAGTTTTGCATATCTTGATATGCCCAGTGATGAGGATGCCATAAAAGCGATGGAAGCATTGTACGGCACCAGTATCAAAGGAAATAAAGTCAAAATAAATCAGGCAAGAACCGGTCCGAAAGAACGACGGCAAAGTGACAGAGGTGGTGGCAGGCGAATAACTGATGCCCCTGCGATATGATTGTGCACTCCAAATTCTTCCTACTTGAATATTCCTTGTTGGATATTGGATATTTAAATGGACTACATAATGGGCATGGTACACGTGTGGGATGCCACTACATTTGAAAATAACAAATTACAAAATACAAATCACAAATAATTATCAATTCCCAATTACCAAATTACAAAACGACTGATGAAAATCTTTTTGGTTATTGGAATTTGGTATTTAAAATTTCATCATGTGGGCATAACAAGTCATACCCTAAACATTTTAAATCTATTTTCTAGCCTTATATCGCATATCGCATATTTTGTTTCTCACATCAAACGTTCAACAATAACAGGTCATCCCTACAGGACTTTTACTATTTTGGTGTGCTATATTTTCCCGGCACTTCCTTGCCCGCCTACTGGCGTGTGGCGTACCGGGCTACTCTTAGATCACCCCGCATGCGGGGTTTTACTAATCAAGGATCTCGTATATCGTGTGGAGTGGAGAACAACGGGTAACGAGCGATGAGTATCGAGTATCCAGAAACAAGAATTTCCAATTGATTTTAGATTTATAATGTTGGATATTTATATTTTGCTAAGTGAAATCGATTCTGACAGTTAATATTTGATATTGGATGTTTGATATTAGATATTTGGATTTTAAAATCCGCAATTTTTTTGAAATTTTGGATCAAATAACAAGTGAAAGGAGACATTATGGAAGATTTATTCAGTCGTATATTAAGAGCAGCCAAACTGGATGTGAATCTTTATGAGGAGGTAGAGGCTGATGAAGGGGCTTTGACTCAGGCTACACTGGTCGTTGTTTTATCCAGTCTCGCAGCAGGAGTTGGTGGTATTTTTTCTTATGGATTTATGGCTATTATTATCGGTACGATTTCCGCGCTGATTGGTTGGTATGTTTGGGCCTTCCTTACATATTACAT
>SDBS01007793.1_pt1 | contig 10381 bp, 8 predicted proteins | sample 2277091 | NCBI WGS metagenome assembly SDBS01 (sample SAMN10404972, study PRJNA504765) | marine sediment metagenome | isolation source: marine sediment core GS10_PC15, 163 cmbsf | place: Arctic Ocean: Southern Knipovich Ridge | collected 2010 | reverse complement strand
TGGCTGTTACATTGCCGGATAGTGCAGCCTCATATAAGGCGTTGACTATCTTCTCATTTGCTAGTCTTTCCGCTTTTGATTCAGCCTCAGCAAATGCTTTGTCCTTTTTGCGATGATTGCATAGTGTCTGAAGACTAATACCTGTGTTATGGCAAGCTAATGTCCTCCCATTGCCATTTCTCAATAGCTCAATGTAGTGTTCCTTTTTCGAGCTATCAAATTTATCAATGCGACTGCGTGGCTTCTGCTTATCTTCTGCAAGCGTTGTCCTCTTTTTGATTAGCTTTGGCTTCTCTATAATCGCTCCCCAGTAGCACATGCTGGCGCTGCGTAGGTACTTCGTTATATATACTACCTTCCAGGGCTTGATATATTCCTTAAACCAGGGCAGCACTGTCTTATTGAAGTAAAAGTTATAGGCTGCTCTCTTGTCGGCTATCTTGGTGAGCTTTATTTTCTCTCCATCAGGTGTGCGATAGTTACCGGAGCGTATAATTGCCTGTCTCTGGCCGTCAGTGAAGATAACGACGCACTGAGAGCTAAATTTAGCCTCTTCCCAGAAGCTGCGAAAGGAATCGTAGGGATAGGAGTAGGAATCGAAGTCTGCCAGTGAATATACTGCCTCCTGCCCTTGGAAGGGAAATTTATCACAATCGGCCGTTATTATCTCGGCATCTTTCAGTCGGGACTTAGCGACCTCCACCCTCTCTGGATCGATGTCGGCTCCATATATCTTATTGCCTTGATAGAGTTCGCAGGCAATATCTCCGTCTCCAATAAAGGGCACATAGCAGGCCCCCGTCAATTTGCCAGCCTTTTCAATTAGCCCCTTCCTGAGTTTAATCTTCCTTTGGAATTCTACATGTTGTTTTTTTTCTGACTGCTTCACGTCCATTTCTATTACCTCTTAATCACATCTTTGAGTTTCAGTCTATTTGCTTTCAAGACACCAAATATATACGCTGGACTACAACCGAGTTCCCTGGCTGCTGCCACTATGTTATAGTGTGCCTGTAACGCCTCACAAACATTTTTGAGCGTTATATTCAATGGTTTGCGACCTAGACCATTCACTGCTACTGGCTTGCCACAATGCGGACATGGAATTATCATGATTCACCCCCTGCTGGATGCCCGCATTTTTCACAGATATAGGCCCCTCGTGGTGATACTGCCCATTCACTGCCACACTCAGGGCATGGGAAAGTAGGACAAGGCGATGGGCCATTATCGAGATGAGGGGATGTATCACCATCGGTAAGAGGTGTTAACGTGTTATCTATCCTATTTTTGAAGCTAGAAGCGTTAACACGCTCATTGTTAACTATGTTAGTTGTGTTAACTCCCTCTAATATGGGCAAGCCTTCAACTTCTGGCATAGGCTCACCTGGCGCATAATCGGCAGGGTGATACTTCCGCTGCTCTCGGTTAACTAACCAGTCTAACTTAAGTGCCCTTTTAGCTCGCCGTGACGCCTGCATTATGCCTATATTCAGGTGTTTTGCCAGCGTAGTATTGGTGATTCGCTCTCCATCAGTTTGCCTTGTGTCAAGTGTAATGACGGCTTCAACTAGCTTTCGTATATCGTTGGTGGCTCCGGTGCTGGAATCAACATACATATCGTTAACTAGCCCCCGTACCGTCTCATAATCGGCTAGTTCCGCCACGACACGCCCTTCACTGTCTAGTTGTCGCTGGTGGTGACGGATTAGGGCAACAGCCTTGATTAGCGACATTAAACGTGCGAAGTCCCTTAGAATACGAGGTGCCGAAGCCATTTTCGCCATGCCCGTTCCCAGTTCTATTGCATAAGACACGGTCACTTTCACGGGTACTTTCAATTGAAGGTATGACTGAAATGCTACTAAGCCAGCATCAGGACACTGGATACCTTTTGTCTCTAGTCCCGCTTGCGTTTCAAGAGCAGCGCTTATTTGCTCTCTACTATCGCCAAGCTCCAGGGTGAAAAACCGTGTCATTAGCTGGTCACCCAATGACCGGGTGCTGGTGGTGATTAAAACTGTAGGTCCTGGCTTGTGCACTCGCTTTGTCTGATAGTCTCCCGTTTCCCTATTCCTGATAGTTACCTCATAATGCAAGTAGTGGTCTTGGAGTAGATTACGAATAGCGCTCGCAGCCGGATTGTCCTCTCCAGCCGGTAAACTGTCAGCTTCACCGAATACTAAGGCTTTATGCTCAAGGGGAGCCTCATCATAAATCAGGACACGTGGTGAGCCTGCATCAATTACGTGGTAGCCCTCAGTTGGCATTAGTGTTTTAATGACTCCTAGCGTGTAGCTCTTACCGCCCGAACTTGGCCCAGTCAATAAAAGGTGAACGGGCATAGCTCCAGGACGCATTTCTAACAGCCTTGAAGTCACGGCAAGGTAAGTGATTAGAGCAGGCTTAATGTCCCCTCCATAACCAAGCCCCCGTATTGCGCTTTCTATTACCTTCAGTGGGTCACTGGCTTCGATAACCGCCTTTGCCTCTTGGTAAAGCTGCTGTAGCTGCTCATTCGTATATTGAGCCTTTAACTCCTGTCCCGATTCGGCTTTGGCTTTTAATCCCTCCAGCCATGACAGGACACTAACCCCCTGGACATGAGCCTCGCTAATATCCTTTATGCCATCTGGTGCTTGAATGAAACGCAAGTCAGGGGAGCTATTCAGCACTCGTAAAACAAAGTCTCTAGCTTCAGGCTCTTGCCATACGTAAACTTCAAGCCCGTTCAGGTAGTCACCCCACGCTGGAGGCCATATCCCTTTACCGGGTGCTCCTAGAGCGGGTATACCGTGAAGCCAGCAAGCCCAGCAGTCAGATTCCCCCTCCACTATCAGCACCCATCCGGCTTTACGAATCATGTCTAGCCTGTTTAGCCCGTAGGGTAAGGCATGGTCACCTTTACGCCACTTGAAGCGGGTATCACCTGTTATCGCTAGGCGAAAGCGTATTGAGATTTCTGTCCCGTCCTCTGCATAGTAAGGAATTTTTACCGTAGGCTGCCCGTTATACTTGAAGTCACTCACCCCTAAGCCCTTCAAGTAATCAGCTGGTATGCTTTTGGCTTTAGCCAGTGTGTCCAGGTTCACACCGTTAACACTAATTAACAAGGGGGGTGTTAACCCTTTTTGAGCGTGTTTTAGGGGGATGTTAACAGGTTCACAGGCTTTACCGACAGTAGTACCCCCCCCTATACCCTTGGCTCGTGGTGGCTTACTGTAGGCGCTTTTTAGCGATTCTAAGGCTTCCGTTCTAGTGTACGGCTTAGTACCGTTGCCACTTACTTGGCTTGCATAGTCCAGCACTACGCCTTCCGCTTCGGTTTCCGTGTAGCCGTTATCCCTTAGCTGGCAAGCTAACCAAAAGCCGGTCTCGTTACGATTGCCTTTTGCTGCCTTTCTTACTGCATTATCTAGTAGATTTGTATTACCCATTCCGCACCCCCTCCGGCGCTAGGGTGAGCTTTCGCCTTAGTCGGCACTCCGGGCAGCGTCGCGGCTCGACTAGTCCCTTACTGGCATAGTAGTATTGCTCGCCTCTGGTGAATGTAAAGCTGACTCCGCAGTCAATACAAGTCAACTGCTTATCTTGATAGTCCACTTTTCTTAGGTTTATCATTCTGTCTGTCCCTCCATTCAGCCTTTACTCTTAGCTGGTGTCGTCCTTTGGCTTACTGGCGCTCTGTAGTAATTCCTCCAAGGCTTTGCGGGGAACTACAAGCCTTTTGCCGAAGCGAATTGTGGGGATAATCCCCTGGGCAGCCAGTGAATATGCCGTTGCCCTGCTCAGGTTTAACAGCTTGCCAGCAGTCGGCACATCATATACTAAGGCTTCTAAGGATTCTGTAGTTTCTTTAATGGCCATTTTTATATACCTCCTAAGTTTATTTTTTACTTATAACTTTTACGGCTTTGTTACCGTCATTTTCACGATAGTAGTTAACTACCGCCTGGCTCCCCCTCTACCAGTCCTCTTAATACCCCGTGGCCCTGGTTATCCACAACGGCGGGATTTGGGTTTCTGTGTCGCTTACTCTTTGCCTTGCGACTGGCTTCTTTTCTTTTTCTACCTCTACCCCTTTTGTCCTTTCATTTTTTTTCTTACACCCTGTTATAATGCAAAGGGGGACAGTGAATGGACGGATTAAAATATATCCTTACTGAAATAGAGGTTAGACGGTATCTCCTGCATGGTTTTATGAAGGGCATGGAGACATCAAGGGAATTTGCCCTATTTAGCGGAGATGTCCCTGATTTCATAAAGGACGGTGAACTAATCTACCTTCCAAATACTAAAAGTGAGCCTTATAGAAATCTGACAGTAGAAGACTTTAACTCCTTATATAAAGAGAAGTTTATGGACTGGCAGGAATGGAGCCGACTTCTTATTCCACTTAATCCCAGTAAACCTCAACCTGCCAACTATGAGTTCAAGGAGCTTTTAGTGTGTGAATTCGGCGGGGGATATTGCCAAGCTAGCCTTTATATGTGGTTAATAAATCCTTACTTAAGACAAAATGACCGAAAGTTTTTTTTGATTGTACAGTCTCGCCGTACCCCTAGCCCGATTATTAGTTGCGTGAAGAATGGCCGTGAGTGGACATATCCGGGGGGATTTGAGATTGGTGATAGCGGAATTGAAAAGTTTTTAATAAAAATTCACCCTTATACAAGGTGGAAAAAAGATGCACGGAAAGCTAGGCCAAGATTAAACCCAGTAGATAACAGGTCAGACATCGGTGGTGCGGCTTACGTGACCGAAGAGGATAAAATATTTACGGCACCCATTATCGTCATTGATGAAGATACTACCAGCGAACAGATTTGGGGGCAGCTACTATTCTGTGCCTGGGGGGACGGATACTTTAGACAAAATCCATCAGAAGAAACCAATGCCTACAGTGAGTTAAGAAGGCTTCTACTGCCTAAGAAATATAAATGTTTGCCGGAAGATAGAGTGCCAAATTACGTTAATGACAAGATAACTGATTCAATTATGTATTTTTGTAAACATGCCTTTAGCCCCTATGACGCCAGGTCAAACCTGGCTTATTTGAAACGTCTCTCTAAAGTGCTTGGCAGAGAAAAGAAGGACAGCTATTTGCCTAAAAGTATCCCCTGGGCATACCAAGAAACAGGGATTCCTATAAGGACTATTTACCATCTCGTAAGGGAAGGTAAACTCAAGAAGGCTGCCGATTCAACTAAGAAGGGATCTGATGCAGGCGATATTATAATCCTTAGTGATGATGCAATAGAGAAACTTAAACAGTTAGCTGCACAAAGGGAAAAGCCCGAGAATATTGCACAAAAGAAAAAACGTGAGAATATTCGCCAATCAGCTAAGGACAAGGGAAAAAGCAATGAGGCGATAAAGAAATGGCTACAAAGGCACAGGGGTTTACCGAATAAGGACTTCGAGGACAATTTTAAGCAGTGGTTGGATATTCGATAGTCGAATTAGAGACAATGCTAATAAAAAAGGAGGCACACAATGAGAGGTCACATAGAAAAGAGGGGTAGAAATAGCTATTCTATCGCTGTCACTTAAACAGCTTGCCCAGGCTGCGCTCCGTAGCTTTACCGGCTGCCAAAACAACGTCAAACCCTATCAACAGAACGTCGGAAAAGCCATGAAAAATAAAGGAGAAGAACCAATTAGAGAAGTAAGGCCTAATTCAGCGGAAACGGAATTCCTAAACCTGGTGTACAATAGGTTTTATGATTTGTTTGATGAAATGTTTTCTGATGTGTTCTGGGAAAGTAATGAAGCAGATGAATGATATTTTCTCGCCCATGGTGGTATAATACCGGCAATACTAAACTGATAGGTGGACAAAATGATGGGTACAGGTCACTATAATTGACGTAATTAAGCCAATAAAACATGAGGTGTAACATTCCATCAACGACTCGGTATCTCAACTGTGTGCGAGACTAAGGAAAAGCATTGAATATCCAGCAGTTCGTCGCTAAATGGAAAGAGATCGAATTATCGGAAATAGCAGTAGCTCAGAGCCATTTCATTGATGTCTGTTCACTTGTTGGTCACCCGGCTCCGACCGATGCTGACCCTAAGGGTGAGTTTTTCACATTTGAGATGAAGGCTGAGAAGCCTCATGGAGAATATGGACGCGCCGATGCTTGGTATAAAGGTAAATTCATTTGGGAATACAAGCGTCCAGGTTCAGACCTGGACAAAGCTTATGATCAACTATTACTATATCGCGAATCGCTAGGAAATCCTCCCCTTCTGATAACCTCAGATATCCATAGCATAATCATACACACCAACTTCACTAATACCGCTAAGAAGACACATCGTATAGATTTCGCTCTACTTCTCGATGGCAACGGATTCGACTTACTTAAGCAAGTATTCTATCACCCAGAGGTTCTTAAGCCCGAACAGACTCAGGAAGAAGTCACCAAAGCCACCGCTGACACTTTCATTCAAGTGGCAAACAGTATCCAGCAGTGGGAAGGCCGGGATATTGGAGTTCTGCGTTCAGAGAGGCTGTCTCATTTCATTCTCCGACTACTGTTTAGCCTTTTCGCCCAGGATATGGGACTACTCCCCGATGGTTTATTTACAAAGATGGTGGAAACCTACAAGCGTGGGACCACCGCTGAGCTATCTGATTTTACGAGCAGCCTTCGGCATCTTTTTGTCACAATGCGCGATGGCGGTTTCTTTGGTTTTTATAGGATCAACCACTTCAATGGTGGCCTATTTGACGATGACTTCGTGCCGGACCTTCCCACTGATATCTTATATTCGTTGAGAAGAGCATGTCTACAGAATTGGGCCAGCATAGATCCTTCAATATTCGGTACTCTATTTGAACGGATCATCGACGAGTCAAAAAGGTCTCAACTTGGTCTTCATTACACTAGTAAAGAGGATATCTCGCTTATAGTTGAACCCGTTATCATGGATCCATTGAGGAAGCAGTGGACAATAATAAAGCAGAAGGTGAGAGCTTGTCTTCACGATAACAACAAAGAGCAGGCCAGTCTTCAACTAAAGGGATTCTCCGACCATCTCGGAACAATTAGGATCCTTGACCCAGCGTGTGGAAGTGGTAACTTCCTCTATGTTTCGCTGCTGCAACTCCTAGATCTGCAGAAGGAGGTCATAACATTCGCAATACAATCTGGCCTTCCCGAGATTCCATTGACTGTTGGTCCATCTCAGCTTTATGGTATTGAGACTAACCCGTACGCTTATGAATTGGCGCAGATTACCGTATGGATCGGCTATTTGCAGTGGCGCTTTGACAATGGTTTCCGGACGATTTCTGAGCCGATCCTGCGCGTCCTCGACAATATCCAGCACCGTGATGCTATTCTATCCATCGGTGATAATGGACCTTCAGAACCCGAGTGGCCAATCGCTGACTTTATCATAGGGAACCCTCCGTTTTTGGGGAGCCGGAAGATGCGACCTGAACTTGGGGGCGCCTATTGCGACAACCTGATTGAAGTATACGGCAAGCGTATACACGGCTTGCCCGACCTCGTCTGTTACTGGTTCGAGAAAGCCATAAACCTTGTAGCTAAAGGACAAAGCCGCAGAGTAGGTCTGCTGGCAACCCAGGCAATTCGCGGTGGCACCAATCGCCAAGTGTTACAGCACATCAAGGATACTGGCGATATCTTCCTCGCTTGGAGCGACCGCGAGTGGATATTGGATGGAGCCACGGTCCACGTCTCCATGGTCGGCTTTGACTCAGGCGAGGAAGCAACCAGAGTCCTCGACGACAAGAAGGTCTCTTCTATCAACTCAGACCTCACTTCCGGTACTAACCTGACGAATGTACCTAAACTGCCCGAAAACCTCGGTATATCGTACCAAGGTGTCATTCTCCGGGGCCCTTTCGATATTTCAGCTGCAGAGGCTAAACGTATGCTTGCTGCCCCAAACAACCCCGACGGCCGTCTAAACAGTGATGTCATACGTATCCGTAAGACTGGTCGAGACGTTCTGCATTCTGCTCCTGATTCTTTTGTTGTCGATTTTGGGGTAGATATGTCTGTGGAGCAGGCATCTAAATACCTTCTGCCGTTTGAGCATATAAAGAAGGTTGTACTCCCGATGCGCAAGGATACAAAACAAGCTGCTTCTATTGCTAACTGGTGGCTGCACTGGAATCCACGCCCAGAAATGAGAAGGGCTCTGTCGGGACTGAAGCGTTACATCGCGACTCCGAGAGTCGCGAAACATAGGGTCTTTGTTTGGCTTAGTGAGGACGTGCTTCCTGATGCACAATTAGTCGTTTTTGCTCGCTCAGATGACTACTTCTTCGGTGTGCTACATTCTCGTCCGCACGAATTATGGGCACGCCGGGTTGGCACGCAGTTGAGAGATGCAGAAAGCGGTTTTAGATATACATCAACCACCACTTTTCAAACCTATCCTTTCCCTTGGCCGCCTGGTCAAGAACCTGCTGAAGCTTCCCAGAGTTACCAGCAAATCGCTAAAGCAGCCAGGGACATGCATGAATTCCGCGAGCGTTGGCTGCATCCTGACGGAATCGGCGTCACTCTCTCGGAACGGATGGCGAAGCAACGCACCCTAACCGCTCTCTATAATGCGCTTGGCCTCTACCGGGAAGATGTTAAAGGTAAAATGCGTACCCCTGTGGAGTGGGACAGAAAGGTTGACAGGATCATTTCAATAGACGAAATTGAAGAGCTCGACTGTGTTCACCAACAACTGGACAGTGCTGTTCTACCTGCGTATGGCTGGTCTAGTAGTATAACTGATGACGAAATTCTGATGCGCCTATTGGCGCTCAACGCCGAGCGTGCCAACTTAGTAGGAAACACAAGCATATCTGGTGATTCCGACGATGAACAGTAACGAACTGTATCTTCAAACTGACTGGCACAGGGGGCAGATGCTCCAAGCCATTAGGAACGCCGCCTCCGCCGCTCGCTATGACAGCATTACCGTGTTGGTCGCGTACGCTACTAAACTTGGTTGTGCTATCCTTGTTAATGGACTGAGCGCTGTATGCCCAGACTGGGCTGACATGAAAAAGAATTGGATTGTTTCCATTGACTTTGGATATACTCAGCCGGATGCTCTCGAATATCTTGCTCAATTACCCGAATCTACTGTAGCTATTCCAAATGCCCACCAAGCATTGAAGGCTAATCTCAGGCCGTCTGTGCGCTTTCATCCGAAGCTCTATCTTCTTGAATGCACTACCGACATCGAGGAGGTCGCTGTAGTCTCGGGCTCCTGTAACCTTACTCGCGGTGGATTACAGCTGAATACTGAGCAGGTAGCCGTTTCTGCGCTGCATCCGCCACTTAGAAGCGATGACCGAAAGACTGCAGCGCATATTGCGGCAGCAAGAGAATTGATACAAGAGGTTTGCTCATCTGCAACTCCGCTTGACCAGGCGATATTGTCCTTATACCGTTCTCTTTGGAGGCCTGATTACCTTCCCCCAATCGAAAAGGATTCTCCCGCTAAAGTCATCGCTAGTAATCCATCTATAGATATGGACAAGGCCATGGCGTTATCCGCGGCATCTAATTTCTGGATAAAGATCACTCCGAAAGTTGTTCAGAATCTTGGCGACGAAAGGCCGGGTAACCAAATCGATATGCAGCGCGGATCCAGAGTTTTCTTTGGCTTTGATGTCAAGAATGTCAGACTCAACGCACCTCTGGGATACGTTAAGATTAGATTCGAAGACGATCTCACTAGCCAACACCTGAGATATGGTAAAAACGGAATGGATAAGACTACGTTACCACCTCTCCAGCACCCGAGAACATATGCTAATCAGACCCTGTTTTTTCGTAGGGAACCTGATGCATTTTTTGAGTTTGTCATTGGCACACCGCGACAAGCCGCAAGGTGGAGGGATCTCTCCAAGAGGCAGGGCACACTTTATCAGATGAAGGGAGGCAGAGAATTCGGAGTTTTCGAATGAAAGAGGTCTATACGTCCGAAGCTTTCCAATCTGGAGGACATTGGACGTAAAGAGGGGGGAGCTACTCAGATCCCCTCTCTTGGTTTTGTCGTTCTAGTGACGTCAGTGTGTGGTGACACCTAGTGACGGTTGACCACAATTAGCCACAGTAGTTGGAGGCTGTTTGGTGGTTTCCCGCGATTGAGGACTGACTGTTAGGAAACCGTTGCTCTATCCATACCATCGTGGACCTCCCCGTGCCGCTCACCGTGACGCTGTTAGTAGTTGTGGTTAGCAGTGTCCCCTCGTAGTTTAGGAGGGGGAAAGTGTCCAGATAAGGGTGGCGGTTCAACGCCTCCTCTTCCATCCCAGCACTGTGGTATGCGATATTCTATTTTAGGGCTTCACTGTACGCCTGATAATAGTGATTGTCAATACCCCTAGTAA
>SDBS01007792.1_pt1 | contig 10382 bp, 22 predicted proteins | sample 2277091 | NCBI WGS metagenome assembly SDBS01 (sample SAMN10404972, study PRJNA504765) | marine sediment metagenome | isolation source: marine sediment core GS10_PC15, 163 cmbsf | place: Arctic Ocean: Southern Knipovich Ridge | collected 2010 | reverse complement strand
TACGCCTCGTCGAACTCTCGCTTGATGGGATGTTCTGTCATGTCTCTCCTATCCGTACGCTGGGGATGCGCTGATGAGTAGCCAAGCTACCACCATCGCAGCCGTCAGCACTATTGCCTTGATCCTCACGCCTTGTCCACGTCGAACTCCATGCCACACCAAGTGAATGAACCACCACCTTGTGACATGACGATGGCTATCTGCCAGTCCCGCCACTTCATCCATCCGTTGATACCCAGCACCGCACCGATGCCAAGCCCAGCGATAAAGATCGCTGACGCCATTGCAATCATGCACTCTCCAATCGTAGCGACGGGGTAATCCTGAACTCAAGAGGGTGAGCGTTGTGCTTGCCGAACACCCTGTTCTTGAGTACGTCGAAGCGGATAGTCTCGCCTAGTTGTACCTTCTGATCGTATGGCAGCTTCGGGTCAAGCCCTGGTCGCCACATGCCAACCATGAAGTCGGCCTCCGTATACCCGCCACCCCTCGCACTACTGCGGGAGGGTGGCTCCCACTCTGGCTCGCTCTTGTTCGTCTGATGGACGAGGAACACGGGTAGTTCAGCTTCCTTAGCCAAGTCTTTCATCTGTTGCGCCGCCGCCTCCGTTGCGATCCAACCCTCGCCACTCGTCTTGACACCCGACACCAATTCGAGGTAGTCGACCACGATAAAGTCAGGCTTTGCACCGAAGAAGTCCTCGTATGCTTGGACGTAATACATCATGTCGTGAGTCGACACGGCACTATGATCAACGATCAAGTGCCGCACCATTTCCTCCGCCATTGTCTCAAGCATCGGTGTCAGCGTGTTACCTTTCACCTGTTCCTGCACCGTGTAGTTGGGGATGCCCGACCACATGGCAAACATCCTTTGCACCGCCAGTATGTACGGCATCTCCAATGAGAAGAAGATGCTGCCAAGGTGCGGGTTGTTCACGATGATGTTCTGAGCAACGATGCTCTTGCCTGAGTATGAACGACCGAGGATGGTGAACACTTCCCCCGGCGCTGGCCCCTCGCACAGCAGGTCGACCGACTCGAACCCCGTCCGTATCCGCTGCTGCGGGTTGGACGAGTAGGCTCGCAAGCCTGCGACTTGATCGACGAGAGTGCGTATGCCTCTCGCTTCACTCATCAAGGATCGGTGGCTCCACGCTGAAGTCTCCCGTCATTGCCTCCATCGCATCCCCGAATGAATGCATCGCGAGCGTGATGACCGCAGCCTCCAAGGCTTGGTCGATCTGTGTCTCTCCGATTGCGTCACCCTTCAGAGCGTAGACGATGAGCGCAGCGACAACCTGCCACGCGCCCACCGTCTCGTCACCCTGAAGGACATCGGCAACCTCCTGGTCGGACATCCGCATAGCGGTGTCCTTCCAGTCCTGGTTCTCGTGTCCCATGATCTCCCTTCCTAGTTGATGCCCCACTGCGTCATAGCCGCAGCGACAGCAGAGTTCGGATTCCCTTGCGGGCCGTTGATCCACACGGAATGACGCTGACCATCAGGTAGCGCATTCACCGACGAGAAGTCGGAGGCGTTGGGCTTCCACTGCCCGCTCGCCTTCTTCTCACGGTTGTCGTAGTACATCTGGGCACCCTTGCCGAAGTCTCCATACACCTGGCCCGCAGGAGGGACTGGTCCCGTTGTCGGACTAGCCTCCACTGCACCCGATACCGGGTTGACCTCCGCCGCCGTAGGGACGGCAACAGGAGCGACCGCTTGCTCTACTGGTGCCGCCGCTACAACGGGCGGAGCGGGGGCGGGAGCAGAAGCGACAGGAATCTGCTCACCGCCGAAGATGGAGGGTCGAAGGATGCCGTCACCTGTGGTGTAGAACCCTTGATCCAGTTCGTTCAGCGTTGCCAGCTTGGCCCCGTCTTTGAGCAAGGCGTGAGCCTCAACCAATGCACGAGTCAGACCGGCAAGGTCAGACGCATCAGCCGGGAGCGGTAGCTCCACGCTGAATGACGTATGTGCATCCTCGCTTGAGTAGTCAGGCTTGCCGAGCTTGACGCCATAGCTGGCGCTCACACGGATGGTGCCTTCGCTCAGGTCAAGGACGATGCCCTCGGACGAGGGACTTTCTTCTGACATAGGTAACCTCCTGGTTACGGGGATGTGTTACAAGCAAGGGTGGAGGCGGGAGTCAAACCCGCTACGTACCCGGTATATGGGGCGCGCCTTCGAGGCTCTCCACCGTTGCTGTTGTTGCGACTGAAGGTAGCCGACTACTCCGACTTGTCAACCAGCTTGAGCGTTGCGTCATCCTCGTTGAGCATGTCGCGCAGCTTCATCGCTGTCTCTTTCCGGTACGTGGTGACACCGTATGGCACCAGCACGTCACTGTCCTTGACTTCGCTCTGCACGTAGATGGCGAAGTCCATCCCTCCGTCCCTGGCGTGAGCGCCAAGGAACACGACCACGAACCTACCCATCGAGGTTGATCCACATGCCAGCCTCGTAGTGCCCTGGTATGAGGCAGGCTGCGATGTTCGTGTCATGTCCGATGGTGACGGTCAGTTCATCCGTCTCTCCAACATCAAGGACCAGCTTGTCGCCCATGTCCATGTCGCCATGCCCATCATGTCCACCCTCAAGGTGTTCCTCGATGGCGTGGGCACCAGTGACCTCGAACTCATGGGGTGCCATTCCTGTGTTCGTCACCCGGAAGGTGATCGTCTCTCCGTCCTCGAACGGCGCTGACTTGTAGTCGATGCCGAACTCGTAGATGTTCACGTCCACCACACGGGCCGCTACGGCCTCGGTGGTTGTCTCGGTGTGTTGGTCCCCATGCTCCTCAGCAGGGGCGCTTGCAGTACACGCAGCCACGGCCAGAGCCAAGGCTGCGACGATCATTGTCGCTCGCTTCATAGTGTTCCGCCTCCTAGCGGACAGGCATCCCACGCATCGCAGAATGCAGGCTTGCAGTACCACGCTCTCTCTTGAAAGTCTCCGGCTGGCGTGAGCGTATACTCCTGCCGGACTCCTGCCCTTGCTTGGGTGAAGGCACGCAGGAGCGCACCGTTCACCTTCTCGTCGGTGAGTGGCACGGGATGGCTGTTCCATGCCTTCTTCGCCCTGTCATACACGACGTACGTGCCAACCTCCGGTGCCACTTCATGGTTCCACTCGACGAGCGAACGGTAGAGTGGGAGTTGAATGCTCTTCTCCGCACGTCCCTTGCGCCACGCCTTGCCGCTGGTTTTCCAGTCAGTGATGATGATTGGCGTAGCCAGGTCAGACGTACCCCGCAACCACACGGGATGACCATCGACCATGCCGAGAGGCCGGTGCAACCGCGCCTCAATCCAGTACGGTCCTGGCTCATACTCAAGGCCGGGTAGCACCTGCTCTATCCACTTGGCACGCGCCACCAGTACCTCGTCGATGAACTTCTGATTCACGTACGCTGGCACGTAGCCAGTGATACCATCCTCGATGAGCGCAGCCTTCACGATGTCCACTACGAGAGGGACAGGCTTGTTCGTCAACTCATGCTCGACGAGAGCGTGAGCTACGGTGCCGAACATCATCGGCTCGTTCGGTGGCACCGCAGGCCAGTCAAGGATGGCAGGAATGATGCTCCTGCCTTGGCACAACTCCTGGTCGATGACCGTCGACACACGGATGACGTAATCAGCCGGTGTCGGCATGTCCCACGACTTGCGCTTCTTCAGGAAGCTGAAGTCCATGAACCCTTCGGGTAGCACGGCCTCACTCATCGTAACTCCCTCACTGCATAGTGGTCGCCGGTTCGCTTGCAGTCACAAGCGGACCAACTGCCTTCGCCCCACGACAGGTGGTAGCGTGGCCCCCACTTCACGAGCAGCGTGTACCTGCCGACGTTGATCCTCATACCAGTTCCTCCAGCATGTCACGCAAGGCAGCAGCGTAGCCCTCAAAATACTTGGTGCCCTTCGTGAGCGCATCAGTAGTGTACAACAGGTCGTACGCAGCTTGCGCCTTCTCGCGCAGCGTGTCCGCTGTCTGTATCTGCCAGAGGTCATCCTCCGTGTAGGGGAATGGGTTCATGTGTCCTCCGATCTCGTACGTCATCGAATCTCCTCCTCTTCGCGGGGCCAACACCTTTTGCACCAGCGTAAACCGGGAGGGTAGTACTCGAACTGCTCGTAGTACGGGGCGATGTCAGTCCACTGGTAGGACGTTTTCGCTCCGCACCACGGCACTCCCCTCTCGTTGCCAATGTGCATGACCTCGTAGTTGGTTGTGATGATGTTGCTACTCACCATCACAGCCACCCCATGTGTCCATGCCCCACGTGGCTGAGCAGCACCATCGCACACTCCCAGCACCAGTGAGGCACCCTGCTTAGTAGGGCCACGAGCCGTGGTCCCTCGCCCGGTGCATCCACGGCTGGTCCTTGGCCTGGTCGCCGCATGCACAGTATTGCATGAGGTTCAACGACCGAGCGACAGCGGTGGCTGTCGCCTCGTCCATGAACGAACCGATGGTCCGCTCAGCAACAGGACCGTTCTCGCCCAGCACATGCTCAGAGACAGGCTTGTCCCACATGGACACGTCGTAGCCACCGATCAAGTCGTTGACGACAGCGTGGAACTTCCTCATGTGCGCCGCCACTCACCGTCAATCGGCATGCGAGGCAGGACACCCACGTTGGCAGTGAAGTGGTCGCTTAGCCGGTCAACCTTGACCGACTCCATCAGGCGCGTCGATGTCTGAGTGCCCCCGGTACTCAGGTCGACGACCTGAATGGAGTAGGCGTCAGGGTACTGGCTTTGCGCCTGTTCGAGTGCCTCACGCAAGCCACCCGTTACATCGTCCGGCAAGTACTCGTCGGCGTAAGTGGCCGGGCCATCTTCACGCCACTTCGCCAGCACTAGGTATCTCATTCTCATTCTGTTCCTCCTGTCCATCATCGAGGACATGCACCACACGAATCGACAGCTTCACGTTCTTCGCGTTGCCGATCATGCTGTACGTCCCTCTGCTGTCGCCATCGTGGAAGGCGAGCAACCACTCAGCGTTGTCTGCCATCACGGCGTTACGCACGTAGCCTGCTCCCCTTCCATGCTTGCCATTCCAGTCGGCCGGGTACTCATGTACCGGCCAGCCGAACTCATCGGCCAACTCCGCACCAATGGTGTCCGGCCCTCGCGCGGTGCCCGACACCACGATGTAGCTGCCGATCTCATCGGCAAGGTCGAGCATCTCTGCCCGTATCAACTCACGGTTCACGATGCCTCGGCTACCCGCTACGATGACGCGAGGCCACTGATCTCTTGGGTCCATGCTTCACCCACCTTCGCTAGTCCGCGCTTCAGTTGACGGCGGAACCCTTCACGGGTGATGCCGTACTCGATTGCCATCCTCGACTGCCACCCTCGTTCGTCAGCGTCACCGTCGAAGAGATAGCGAGACACGGCTCGATGCTCCACTCCTTCGAGTGTCACGTCAACGACAGCACGTAGCTGCTCGCTGACTTCAGCATCCTCTACCACAAGGTAGTCCGTCTCACTCGTGTCGTCATACCACAGGGGCACCATCTCCTCCTGTATCACAGCTTGCGACATGACCATGACGACGGTCGGTCGCATCTCTCCACCAGCACGCTTGTAGTTCCCGGCACCATCGTAGTAGGCCAGCCGAGTTACCTCCCGCATGCCGACACGCAACGCCTCCTCCATGTCGACGCCTCCAAGCCTGGCCTCGCACGCCGAGAGAAAGCCAGTCAACGTCATGTCATGCTGCGATGGCATCGGTGACGATGCCACACCGGCAGCGTACCAGTTGTACTTGCCTAGGTTGGCTGAAGCCAACCGCACCTTCCCGAGTAGCGCCTTGGCTTCGTCGCCAAGCGCATGGTCGTAGTACTCATATTGAGAGTTCATCTCATTCCTTTCAGGTAGTTCCAACAGCCTACCCCCCTAAAGGGGGTAGGCATGTTGGTATGAGTACTACTACTCCTTGATAGGAACGATCTGCCCCATCCTCTCATTCTCGTACACCTGAGTCATTGCCACTTCCTCGGCGGCACCAAGAGCGATCGCCTTGAACGATCGACCCAACGTGTCCACCGCAGCCTTGTCCTCGGCCTCTTCCATGATGGAGAGATGGCCGACCAAGCCACGTGCTGCTTGCACGAAGTCCTCAGTGGTCAACGTCTCCGGCTTGCCACCTGTCCGGGCTATCGCATAGCGAGAGCCTCGGTCGATGGCTTCCTTCACGAAGGCAGGCATGAACCCTGCCATCGCAGCGCCGATCGCTTCATAGTCCAGGTGATCCCTGCCCTCCGTCGAACGGAGATTGGCGGGCACCAGTACCTTGAGCAGCATCTCCACTCCGGCGTTGTCGAGCGCGCCGATCTCGATGATGGCCTCCAACCTACCGGGTCGGACCATGCCCTTGTGGATACGGTCGACGTGGTTGGTCGTGAGGATAGCGATGATCTCGGTACCCTTCGCAGTCACACCGTCGAAGGTGTCGAGCAGCACACTCACGCTGTCCCTCGACTCATCGGCAACATCCGAGATGCTGTCGACATCCTCGAAGAACACGACGCTCGGCTGGTACAGCCTCGCAGTCTGCATGACCTGATGGATGTTGTCCTTGCCGGGTCGGCAATAGATGAACGTCCACCCGTTGGCATAGGCACGCTGCGCTGTCAACATGGCAGCCAGCGTCTTGCCTGTCCCGTAAGGGCCATGCATGAGGATGCTCCGCTTGAGCGGCAGCCCCATCTCCCGCTGCGTCTCAGTGTGGTCGAGCAACGACCATACGTTGGCGTTCAACTGGTCGAGAACCTCGGCCGAGTACACGACCTCATCCTCGTTCACTCCACTCAGGTCGAGGAAGTTTGGGTTGTCCTTGCCGTCGAACGACTGGCCCCTGTAGATGGAGAACTCGTCGATCTCCTCTTGCAGCACACGGAAGAACCCTTCGACTCCAGCACGGTACTTGCGTGGCGCAGTGACTTTGATCTCGAACATGAGTCCGAAGTCCTCGTCCTTGTATGAGCCGAGGAACGCCTCACCCTCGAACAAGTCGATGGCGATCGTGCCCCAAGGCACGTCCAACGTCTCGTCGTGAGAGATGTTGATCGTCTCTCGTGCTGGCGGGATCATCCCCCAGAATGCTCCCTTCTGCACACCCACCGTACCTGTGACTCGCTTCACTGCCCGCTCGAAGGCGGCGGCTCCGTCCCACGGACGAGCCTTCAGCTTGCGTGACCAACTGGTCTGTGTCTCCTGCTGGGCCATGTGTGCCTCCAGCGTGGAGATGGCACCCCTTGCCGTCATCTTCTCAGGGATGACCAGCTTCGTACCCTCGTACGTGATGTCATCCTCGTTGAACCTCTCACCTGCTAATCCTTCGAGCAGGGCGAGGGTTTCTTTGCGGTCTTTGTTCGAGTCCATGCACACTCCTTATGTGTGTAAGTCTGTCGCTTATCTCTGTCGCTTATGCCCCTAAAGCGTGAGCTTAGAGGTACTGTCCTGGCAGTTCCGGTTCCTCGGTCGGTGTACCTGTCCCGCCACACTCACCGTCACAGTCAGGGTGGTGGCCGGTGGCCGGGTCACGCTCAAGCTGCTCAAGCGTCCCTGACATCACGCCCTCAGCAATCTTCGTGCTGAGTTCCTCCACCATGTAGAGCTTGTACGCAGCTTCCTGCTCTTCCGTCAACTCGAAGTCGCCGATCTCCTGCACCGTGAAGGTGCCATCGTTGATCGACTCGATGACGGCAGCCTGGTTGGCGTACGCCTCTTCACGAGTGTCAGCGAATGCCTCGTACATGCTCTGCTGCTCGCTGTCGAACACGACCGTTGCATACGGCAACGGCGAGACGAATCGAATCTGCGCCGGAACGTAAGCGCTCCACACAGTGTAGTCCGACCCCTCGACTGCCTCGTCTGCGATGATTTCGTGCCTGTCACTCATCAAATTACCTCCACATCGACTACTTCTGCTGGCTCGTCCGAATGTATGTCGTCGTCTATTTCCCAATCAGGACCGTAGTTTTGCGCTAGGGCCGCCTCCAATATCTCGTCGTCCCAATACCCAGGATCATCTGCCCATGCAGAAGGTACCTCGATGTGAACCGTGGCATACTGCCGAGTACAGACATGGCGTTGCAGGTCGACGACGATGTCGACCTCTTCCTCGTCCTCGTCCTCGTCCTCGTCGTACGTAACCTCGCTACGCAAGATGATGACTTGCGCTAACTCCTTGCTGCATAGATCACACGACTTCTGCTTGTCGATCCGCTCGGTTGGTGGCTCCTCGTGGTCCGCATACCAACACTCGCTGCATATCTCCCTGATCACGCCTCCTCCTATCGCTATCGCTTCACCGTCACCCTTCAGTTCATCGTGAACAGAAGGGCAGTAGATGTACTGCCCCGTCTCGTACGGCCCGCCGCAGTCGAAGCATTCCTCTGGCCCATACTTGGGCTTGAACGCGAGGTTGTCGTCGACCAACTCCCCGCGACGTGCCATCCACCAGTCGTAGCGAGGGGCCGCTCGCTCGATGCCCCGCTTCCTGCGGCATGCTCTGCACCATGATCCCCATTCGCTACTACTCACGACCTCTGCTCCTTCCTGTATGCGGCCTCAGCCTCGGCTTGCGCAGGTGTGGGTTGCAACCCAGCCTTGCGCGCTCGCTGGTATCCAGCTACCGAGGGTTCGTCCACTCGCTTCCGAGTCGGCGTCATCGGAAGGACTATAGCGGAGCCTAGTCGGCTCCTGTCGCCACGTATCGTCCGCTGATAATGCGTGGAGCATAAGCCTCCAGCCGACAGCTTCGTCGGGCACGATTCACACAAGGTGGCAGTCGAAGTCTGACCCTTGATCCTGCCACCCCACACCCCGTCCATCGTGAGGACCGCGGAGTTGTTCGTTGCAAAGTCGGCCAACTCAAGGTTGACCTCGCGTAGTAGCGCGGCACACTCCTCCACGATCGGACAGTCGCCACACATGGAAGGGTGGATGTCCTCCCAATTCATGCCCGCACACTTAGCCGTCACTGCAACACCCGTCGCACCCGTGAACGCCTTGCGCTTCTTGGCCCGTCTCGTCCCAATACTTGAACTGGTCCGGGTCCGGGTGGCCCACGGCGTGGGCACATATGCGCTCGAAGATGGCTCTGTCGCCGCGCCAGATGAGATGCCAGTCTCTCATGTGGTGGTCGGTCGGCGCATGGATGACACAAGGCCAGTCAACACAGTCGCCGCCCTCGTGTACTCCCGTGAGTACCTTGCCATCCGGCAACTCCCACGACTCGCTCGTTCCCAGGAACCTCATACGACTGCTCCAATCCATAGCTTCCGATGCGGACCTGGACACGTGAAATGCCAGAGCAAGCCTCCGTAGCCATCGCGTGGCTCATTATGCAGGGTCCACGACCCCTCGGGCCAGTCCTCTGCGAGATGGTCGCTCTCCACGCTAGGTAGCTGTGGTCCCTCGTTCTTCGGGTCAGCCTCGTCGCTCTCGTGTACCTCCAGGTAGAACTCGCACCATGTCTCCCACTTGGCTCGCTTCATGTGACGATCCATTCGTCCGCGAAGGCACGATGCCGACCTTCCTGGTCGGTCATCAGCCACCCCTTCACGCCTAGCTTCGAGTCACGCCTCTCCGTGAGGGTGAGTTCACCCGTCACGCCCTTGACTTCCACCTTGTCGCCCACCTGCAACTTCGTGAGAGACTTGGCTACCTTGCGCTCAGTCATTGATCTTCACCTGCTTGACCCACATCTCACTGTCCTCGCACAAGGCTTCGTCGAAGATCGCCATGAACTCCCCGATGACCTCCGTGTCCGTCCACCAGGGGACAACGCTCACGCTGATCGTGACGCTGATCTCACGAGTCTCTCTGTCCTCCATCAACGACCTCCTGTCGCACGCTTCTTGCGCGCCTCGGCCGACTCACGCTGGGGGGCGTTAGCCTCATCCAGCTTGGCTCGCGTGGGTATGCCCGGCACGCCAGGCTTCTGGCTGCCGCGCTTCCACCTACGACTCATCTTCTTCGAGGATGGTCCTCGCCTCCGACACGATGTCGTGATCCGCCATGTCCTGCACGTCGATGAACTCCTCACGCTCGTCACGAGACTTCGCCGTCAACTCGTGGTACACGTCACTCGTGAGCATGTCGGTGAGGATGTTCTCCACCATCTCGCTCCCGTACCGGATGGACAGTTCAGCGATGCTGCAACTGACCATCGTGACCAGCACGTCATTGTCTGCACCTACACAACCAGCTTTGATCATCTGAAAGCGCGGATCGTCTGGGTCCAAACTCATCGTCACTCTCCTGTTCGTAGGGCCAGCCACACGGCGACCCCGACTGTCGCGGCCACGGTCATGCACACCCACAAGGTGAGCATAGTTCGTCAGCCATTGTCTCGCCAC